>Ga0164318_10001055_pt1 | contig 23600 bp, 23 predicted proteins | sample GuaBasSedimGuay9_FD_113734 | JGI IMG/M metagenome (GOLD analysis project Ga0164318, IMG submission 113734) | Subseafloor sediment microbial communities from Guaymas Basin, Gulf of California, Mexico - Guay9, Core 4571-4, 0-3 cm | ecosystem: Environmental > Aquatic > Marine > Hydrothermal vents...
CCTGTTTTCCTAATTACTCATCACAAAGGATTCCCCATGTTCCCTAGAAGACGCCCACCCCTTCGCCGCCGCCCCAACCGTCGGCCTCAACAATCAAAAGCGCAACAAATTTTACAGCACGCTCACCACCTAATGGAAAATGAAGAATACGCCCAAGCCGCCAAAATATTTGAGCGTCTGGCCTATGGCGCTCGTCAACGCGGGATGCTTCGCCAAGCTCCCCGGCTTTTTCTTCAAGCGGGGCAAGCTTATCTTCTATCTAAAAATACCGAGAAAGGCAGTGAGCTAATTTGGAAAAGCCTAAAAATGCTCGCTCATGCACGGCGATGGCCCGCATTGCAGCGAACCGGTCAACGGGTTACGGGGGAGCTTATTGAGCATGGATACCCCGAACTCGCCCAGGAAATTGAGCGGTGGCTCCAAGAAACATTGCCAGAAAACATAGAAGATATTCGTCAACCAGGCCGCTTCCGCCAAGCCAAACCTCCCCAGCTCCCACTTAAATGCCCTTCTTGTGGCGGCCCTATTCGATCTGATGAGGTGGAGTGGGCAGATGCCACAACTGCCATTTGCCCTTATTGCGGCAGCGGCTTACGGGATGAAAAGTTCTGAAACAGGCTGAGTGCGTGGGGGATGGATTCGTTGGGGAATAGCAAATTGCCCGCACGCGGTCACCACGCCTAAACGTGATCGCTCCGCGGCTGGGGGATGGGTGGCACGCAAATAGCGGAGGTTTTCCCCATTCTCTGGCGATCACCATTTAGACATCAAACACTTGAAAATCGATATTTAGGGTAAAATGGTTAATGTAGTTGGTACTCGTTCATGTATCCTAATACGGAGAGTTAAAAATGAATAAAAAAAGTTTTCTTTATTTACTCTTAGGGTTGGTGTTGATGGGGGGATTTGCGGGATGTAAACTTTCGGGAGCATCAACGCCGACACCTTTTTCATATCCAACACCAGATATGACAATGACCGCTCTTTTCGCGCCTATGCAAACGGATTTGGCAACTTCTTTGCCGGGCTCGGCGGTGCCATCTTCCACTGCCGAACAGACCATTTCTACTCTTTTGCCAAGTGCCACTTTGCCGCCAACGCAGGTTATTCCTAGCGCAACGCCATTACCTACTGCTACACCGTTACCCACTTCAACGCCGTTGCCCACTTCAACGCCGCAGCCCACGGCCGTACCGCCCACATTTACGCCCTCTCCCACTATATCTTATATAGGCCCTGATATGCGACCTGGCGTCAGCATCACTGCTACACATTTTAGCGTTCCTCCTGTTATTAACGGTGACTTGTGGGATTGGAGCGAAATGTCGCATCCGGTGAATAACGTGGCCTATGGCGCGGGAAAAATTTCTTCAGCCGCTGACCTTTCGGGGACAGTGATGATAGGTTGGGATGCCACGTACCTATACCTTGGCGGTTGGGTGAAAGATGATAATTATGTTCAGAACGCAACTGGGAGAAATTTGTTCAAAGGGGATAGTTTAGAGATTTTATTAGATGTCAACGTTAGCAACGACTTCTATTTAGATAAACTCAGCGGCGATGATTATCAGTTGGGTATTTCTCCTGGTAAGTCTGCCCCGGGAAACGCCCCCGAAGCTTATTTATGGTACCCGCGCAATGTCGAAGGCTCGCGCTCTCAGGTTCAAATTAAAGCTATGGATACAGGCGAAGGCTACCAATTTGAGATTGCTTTGCCATGGAGCATGTTTGGTACTACGCCCCAGGCAGGTAATCATTATGGGTTTGGGTTTTCTATCTCTGATAACGACAAAGACGGGACAGCCGTTCAGCAAAGCATGGTTTCTAACTTGCCTTCTCGCGTCTTTACTCATCCCATGACGTGGGGCGATTTAACTTTGGGGCCGTAAACACGCCAGTTGACTCATTTGCAATATCTTCTACGTCAAAACCATTAACTCCCCGTTTGGGCACAAAAAAAGGCGGAACGTGTGCTATACACGTTCCGCCTCAGTTTTTTAAGAATAGGTTTGTTACTAGCTACCCGACAGTTTTAATTTGGACACGGATTGACACTGATTTCCACGGATTCTTTTTTGTTTTTTCACAGAAAAATCTGCGTTTTCCGTGTTTATCCGTGTCCGAAAAAAGTCTTTCATCATAAGTGTCGAGTAACTAGGTTTATTACTCAGTCTAAATAAGCCGCGAGTTTATCTTGAATACGCGGATTTCGCAACCGCCGCAGAGCCTGGGCTTCAATTTGTCGAATACGTTCTCGTGTGACACCCATCTTTTGACCAACCTCATTGAGAGTTAGAGTGCGCCCGCCATCCAGTCCATAACGCATTTCTAAAATGCGCGTTTCGCGCGGGGGAAGCTCAGAGAGCGCCTCGCGAAGATGTTCACGCAAAAGAGTGTTAGTGGCCTCTTCGTCAGGGGGAATAGACTCTTGATCGGCGATAAAGTCACCTAATTGAGCGTCATCTTCTTTACCAGTGGGCATTTCCAATGAGAGCGGGCGGCGCGCGACCTGCATCATATCTTGCACATCTTCTGGGGTGACATTCAACGCTTCAGCAAGTTCAAGCTGAGAAGGATTTCGGTTATAGTCTTGCTTGAGCTGGTGCTGCATACGAATCATTTTATTAATCTTATCGCCCATGTGAACGGGGACGCGAATTGTGCGACCTTGGTCGGCAATTGCCCGCGTAATAGCTTGGCGTATCCACCAAGTAGCGTATGTGCTGAATTTGTGGCCTCGCGCACGCTCAAATTTAAGAGCGGCTCGCATCATACCGATATTGCCTTCTTGAATCAAGTCAAGGAACGAGACGCCACGCCCCACGTATTTCTTAGCGATGCTAATCACCAATCTGGTGTTTGCCTTCATGAGATGCTCATAAGCAGCCCAGCCATCGTTTACAGTTTGTATTAAGGCTGCCCTTTCCTGATCAGTCACATCATCTGAAGCCAGCTTGCGTTGGGCAGCGCGTCCGTCTTCCATCCGTTGGGTCAGGTCCTGTTCTTCTTCGCGGGTAAGCAGGGGAACTTTCCCTGCCTCTTTAATATAAAGCCCCACGGTATCCTTGGTATTAATATTCTCTAACGTATTCTCATCTTCAAAATCCAAAAATTCCTCATCTTCCTCATCATCAAGCTCAACTTCTTCGTCACTGGGGAATTTCTCTTCTGCGGTCTCTTCGTCTTCCACGTATGGAATATCTGCATGAAGAAGCGCAGAGAATGCGTTTTCCAGCTTGTTAACATCGTTCTCGGCTTTTGGATACATTTCTGAAATATCGCCCAATGTGACATATCCTTTATCTTGCCCAAGTTGAAGCAAATGGGCGATAGGTTGTTCGTGATTTTGATTTATTTCTAACGTATTTTGTTTATCCATACTTCTCTTCTAATAATATCCTATTAATAATTACTCACCTATTGTATCTTTTCAATAATTATAAGACTCAACGTTTTGAGGCCTCTTTGCTCTTTTGAAAGGATACAACCCATTCAAGAAAAAACCATCCAACTTCTTTGTCGGATGGATACAATACTTAATGCTTGTGTTCATTATAGCATAGCACAAAGGCTTGCGAGTGCCTTTTATGAAACATTTATAATTACAATTCGCTTATCTGTGGAAGATATTCTGTCATTAAAGTTACACTCACAAGCAAAAACAAAAGAATTTTATTGCAAATGTTTTCTAGCGCAAAACCGGTGTCGCCTCAAAAAAGTCCGGCGGCAAGACATCCGAGGGTTGCAATAAACATTCGGTGGTCTCAGACTTCACATTCAAGACATCAGGGAGCCAAAAAGTGTGAGAACATCTCTCTTAGAACTTCAGCAGATGGTTTGCCGCGCGGCGAAATAGATTTATCGTGGAGGATGGCCGAGGAGTAATAACCCCGCACCACTACGCCCGAAACCCAGTCGGTCGCAGCGGCGGCAGAAAGAATAGCCGCGTAGCTTTGGGCTTGCTCCTCAAATGCGAGGGGAACAGTTGGCAGGTCTGGGGCGGGATAGGAAAGGCGGTCAGGAGAAATGCAAGGCTCTACCGGAGTCACAATGCAACCCATAATCGCTCCTTTAGCAGAGGGATAAGCAATATTAAGAACCAGTTCTAGCTCTTGTGGGGCAGCCCAATTTACCCAAAACGGATAAATTTCGTTATCCAAGGCTTGTTTGGCTTCTGCCGTTAACGTTTCTGGGGATGTGGCGGAATCTTTTGCCAGTGGCGGGGACCACAAAAGTTGAATCTGATCAACTTCTTCCAAAAACATGGGCGGGGGTTGCGTGGGGACGGGGAGCGGCATAGCCCAAACGATAGTGCCATTGTAAAGGGTTCTAATTTCCTCCAGAAGCGTTTTCCAACGCAAATCGGCGTCTGCGGGGACATTGGATGGCGTGCCATCGGCCAATTTCCCTCCCGGAAGGGCTGGCCGAAGCCAATTGCCTCCCAGGATGAGGGCTTGAGTTTTGGTCTGAGCGGCTGCCCTGGCGTGATGAAGAGCAAAAGCGCGGTATTGATCAAACCAACTATTCCACCAGCTAAAATCTCTGGGAGCAGAAGCCCACCATTCCGCAGCGGGGACAGGGAAACGCGGGCTAGGAAAAAGAGCCGTATTAAGGCCTTCTACGGCATTGGCCATCATTAGCGAAGACCATAAATCTAGCCAAAGCGGGTCGTGGCTGGGATTTGACGTTAACAGGGGCGGAGCTTGCTGGGCGAAGCTCCAAGTGGAGGCGAGCGTCACCCAATTGGCGTTTAAGGCCACAATATCGCCCAGGGCGGCGGCGAGCTGCCCCGGACGCGCGGGAATGGCATTTGGCATCAGTTCTAGCCCCGCCACGAAAGAGGAATCTTGGGGCTGAATATCGGCGACAAGGCTGGGGATTTGCGGTAAGTTTTCTTCCAGCCATCCCCAACTATCCACCCTATCTTCAATAATAACCGGCTGCGAGGGAGATTCTAGCATCCATCCCGAAGTGGAGTTGCCCATAGTTCTGCTGTCGTCTGCGATACCACATTCCCCTTCACGGCAATAGCGATAACTAAATTTAGAAAATAGATTTAATGGGCTGTAGAGCGTGTATGTCCAGTAGTTGTCGCCTGTGTTCCACATGGGCTGCGGAAGGCTCCACCCATCGGCGTTGAACTGAATAGAGACGCCCTCGCCGGGTGGCGTGTAAGGCGGGACTTGTAAATTAAAGGTGATAGGGCCTTGCGTGCCAGCTTGCCAAGTTTCTACTTGGTCATTAATTTGCGTGGCTGTATCGGGCACAATGAGACGGCGAAGGTGAAAATCGCCATCTTTGGTATGCTCGGCGTTCCAGAAGCCATCTCCTAGGGTGTATTTATAGCGCACTTCGGCTCCAGCAGGCAAAGAGAGAATGATGCCGTAGCGGTTCCCTCCCGCCGAGATGAGTTTTGGCGCACGTTCTGACATAACGCTTGTTCCTCCAGGCAAATAGCTAAAAGTGTTGCCTAATTGGTATAAATCTCCTGCTAAGTGTACTTGGCCGCTGGGAGTGTCTGGCGGCACGCTAACAATAAACGTGATGTCTATCATTTTGGCCGGCGTCAGCGACAGCTCTGCCCTAGTATTAGATTGAGCGGCTACTTGCGCGCCTTGTTGTTCGGTGTGGTATTTCCCATCAGGCGCATAGGCCACCAGGTTGTGAATGCCAGCGGGGAGACCAGAAAGCAGAAATTCTCCATTTGCGGTAGTAAATGTTTGCCTTCCCCCTGCGCTAAGCAACAATCCTGGAATACCTTGCCCTGTGGTTTGGTCTGTGATTCTCCCAGAGATTTGCCCTGTATCTTGGTTTTGGGGAACATCTGCCCATCGACTTATAATATCGCGCGTTTCTCCCGCGCCAGTGACGTAATACATTCGGTAACGCACCGGCTCGTTGGCAGAGTTGTGTTCTAAAATAGCGGCAGATTGGCGCGTATAGCGGTATTTAAGAACGGTGTACAGCGGAAGCGATAACGTTACTTGGTAAATGTTTTTATCCGCGTCCCTCACCTTTTTTAGAGCATGATCTTGGATGTTGAAATCCAACCCTGTCACCTCGTCCACTACGCTTAGGTAAATATCATCACTTTGGGGGGTGTCTTGCGGAACTTCCACGTAGAATGTGATTTCTACAGTAGCGGACGTGGCGTTAGGGGGTGGAGTGACCAATCCGCAGGAACTTCCTAATAGTGTCAAAATACTCAGGACGAGGATGATTTTTAATGTTGTTTTCATAACTTTACTTCCTCTTCGAGAAGCTCAATGAGAAGTTCAAAATTGAGAATGTTTTTGGCGGGGACGCGCGTCTTTTTCCCTGAACTAGAGAGAATTTGAAAGCGTCCCTTTTCAACAGATACGTGGTCAATATCGCTCCATGAGAAAGTTGTTCCTTTGCAGTTCAATCCTCGTTTAGAAATTGTTAGAATGCCAAAATAGAGCGTTTGCCCGGCCTGGTAAGCCTCTCTAAGCTGAACGCGGAGGTGGGGATAAACTTGAGCCTTGATGTTAGCTATCAAATCTGGCAAATTGGGCAAACGGTCATTAAGATGGATGGGCGTGGTGTTGATAGCGCAAATGGTGAGGCTGTGCCGAGGTTTGGCGTGCCACAACAAGAACGTATTTTGCGTGGTTGCTGTTCCCAAGCCTTCTATCTGCTTCCAAAGGAATGTCTGTAACCGGTGGCGGGGGCGGTGAACGCGCATCCCCTGAGCGTGGACAGCAACCCAAAGGTGAGCGCGGCGCAGCCGCTGAAACGTGTAAAGCAAGTAAGGAATTGACCCAACAGCAGAAAGAATATACCAAGGGAGTCCCCAATTTGCGGCGGCCACCCCGAAACGCGTATACCCGTAATACGACCGCCAAACCCCGTATCCCAGAGGGCTAAGCACTAGCAATCCGAGCGGGATGAATGTGATTAGCAAGTCACGCCAGCGCAGGGGTTGGGCGTGATACAGGGCAATTATCGAACCTAGGGGAATGTTTTTTCGTGGGGGCATAGGCAATTAGTAATTAGAAGATGGTAAATTGGGAAACTGGGGAATTGGGGAATTGGGAAATTGGGAGATTGGGAGATTGGGAAATTGGGGGATTGGAGGCAATAGCTATATTAACACAAAGCCTGGCGCCATTCAAAACAGCACCAGGCTTTTAAATTTATTTACCCAATCCTCAGGCTGGAACAAAATAAACATCAGTAGGTTTGAGTTTAGAATTACGGAGGAACTTTGGCACAATTTCCATGCCAATCCAATCCAAAGAAGCCTTTAGCGGGTCTACTCCTGCAAGGCGACTGAGAAGCAGGGTATCTACGCCCTCAAATTCAACTTGGATGAGCACAAAGGGCGTCTCGGCCAGGAACTCCTCAGAACCGAAATGACAAACCGTAAAAGCATGTACTTCGGCGTGGCGGTCGGTAATGTCAATCCAATTAGTTTCTGCGCCGGTGTACATATCATGTCCGCGCGGAGTGGCGTAAGTATAGCCGGTTTCTACGTCTTGGCTGGCGAGTAGTTTTTTATTGGTCAACCCCGCGAACCAAGGGCTATCTTGAGCATAAGAATGCAAATAAGTGATGCTATAAGGCTGCTCAATCTGGATGGGCGTCATTTGCTTCAGCCATTCTAGCGCCTCTGGAGTGAGTTCTTTTGGGAATGGCACATTATGAACGATGTATCCCCCCAGGGTTTCGGGACGTTTCTTAGGTAGCATAGTCATTGGGAATACTCCTTATTCTCTTTCTAGGATGCTAACGGTCACATAAGTTCCAGTTCCGGCGTGGGAATGGATTGCGCCACGTTTGGCATTCTCAATTTGCAAGGTGGCATCTTTAAAGTGCTTGCCAATAGAACCTTGCAGCTGCCAAATGGCAAAGACAGCCTGCATCAGGCCAGTCGCGCCAACGGGGTGTCCACAGGCTATCAATCCGCCAGAAGGGTTAACGGCGCAAGCAGATGCTTCGGGAAGATCTATGCCGTAATCAATATTGGGGAGAAATGCTTTCCCCGAAGAGGCAAACGGGCCGCCTTCTCCGTAACGGCATAATCCCAAGTCTTCATAGGTTTGGATTTCGCTGGAAGTGTAGGCATCGTGGAGTTCAACGAAGTCCAGCTCTTCAAGCGGGTCGTAAACCCCGGCGTGTTGGTAGGCCTGATTTCCGGCGGTACGCCCGGCTCTAAAGGAGTGTACGCCTGGATAGCGGGTTCCGCGATCCCAAAGGTCTTTGTAGTAGGCTTTGGTTTCATCGGAGTCTTTTTCTTGTTGAGTGGCGTAGTTTTTCATGAAGAACTCATAATCTACATGAGGGCGGTCGGCCATGCGCATAGCGTCTGTGCCACGCCCAATCCCAGTCACCTTTACTAGGGGGCGCGGAATGATAGCTCCAGCAGCTTCTAGTTTTCTGATACCCTCTTCGGAGGCTAAAATTGTGCTGGCGGCTCCATCGGACATGACGCAAATGTCTAAGCGAGTGAGCGGCCAAGCCACCATGACGGCATTGCGAACGTCTTCAATTGTGTAGCGGTTACGTTTTTGGGCGTAGGGGTTATGGTAAGCGTTGATGTGGTTTTTTACGCTGACATGAGCCATGTCCTCGACTGTTGTTCCGTATTCTTTCATGTGGCGAGTAACCATCATGGCATAATAACCAGAGTAAAATCCTCCTACTGGGTAATCTGTAGAGACATCAGATGCTAGGGCGATGAATTCGTTCCCTTTCCAGGTTTCTACGTGGCTCATAGTTTCGAAGCCGTAGCCTACGCCAACATCCATGTGTCCGCTGGCAATAGATTTCCACACTTCTTGGAAACAGATTCCCCCGGTTGCTCCTCCACCTTCTACACGGTGGCTAGGTTTAGGCAGCAATCCCAAGTAATCTTGTCCCATGATGGCAGCCATGAGCTGGCGAGTGAAATGGTCAGAGAAATAAGAGGCTACTGAGCCATCGACTATTTCGGTGAAGGTTGGAAAGTCCAACCCTAAATCGGCAATGGCGTAATCGTAGGACTCTTTTATGAGGGCTGGAAAAGTTTTATCAGGACGAGATTTGGCAAACTTTGAAACTCCTCCTGAGATGGCGTAAACAGGTCTCATAACATACTCCTTTCGTCTAAGACGATAAATAGGGGATGATGATATATTGTTAGGTTGGGGAACTGGTATGTTAGGGCGTGGGAGCTGGCAACACCTCCTTGAAACGGCGAACGCCAATCCCTCTGGTTGAAGACGCTCCATGGCGCGGCAGCGTTGAGGGGTGGGTTTTACCTATCTACTTGGCAAAGCGTTCGACAATCCCCCAAAGTTTTTGGCTAGGATTGTGCCAGGTAGGCTAATAGGGTGCTAAAAAGGTATAAAACAATCATGGGGCCCATGACGAGCAGCATGTTGATTGGGTCTACTGTGGGGGTGATGACGGCGGCGAAGATGGAGATGATGATGATGGCTATGCGCCATTGCGAGGCGAGAGTTTTTGCTTTTATCCATCCCAATTTGGCGATGACGAAGATAATGAGGGGGAATTCGAAGGTCGCGCCTATCCAGAACATGAGGCCGGTGATGAAGCGAATGTAGGATGCCGGGCGAGGGGTGGTCTGGATGCCCATGAAGTTCAGTAAGAATGGCAGGGCGGCGGGGATCATGACGAAGTAGGCGAATGCCATTCCTCCCGCGAAGAGGATGGTGGCGAGGGGGATGAAAACCAGTCCCCAAAGGCGGGGTTTGATTTTTAGCCCCGGCGCGATGAAGAGCCATATTTCTAGGGTGATGTAGGGCAATGTAATGGTGAAACCGGTGAGAAGCGCCACGCGCATGACGACGCTCATGGGTTCGGTGACTTCGATGGCTTCTAATAATTTTATTCCGCCTACGGGGACGGTTAACCAATCTAGGAGTTGGCGGCTGAATGTTAAGGAGAGGATAACGCCTAAGATGAGGATTATGGTTGCTCGAAGAATATGCTTTCGCAGGGCGTTGAGGTGAGGAATGAGGTCTTTGGGGGAATCCCAGGCGGTGGAGATGACTTCGCCCACAGGTGTGTTTTTGGGGTCTTTTTTAAAAAAGTCTTTTATTGCTTGGAATCGAGTATGTACCTTTGGGGGCATTTGTTGTGTCCGAGTTGAGATGGGGTGCTTCTGAAATCATTGAGATTTCGGAGGTATCATAATATGGTTGCTAGTTTTCGGTGTCGGGCGCGGTGCTTTTTTCTTGGCTGGGTGGTGGGGTTTGATATTGAAAACTCCCCCTCCAAGCCGATGTTCCTAATTCGTTTTGAATCTCGTTTAGTGATTTTAAACCTAGTTTTGGTTCATTTGGCATGTTTTTTAATTCTTCTACTTCCTTTTTTAATTCTGCCAATTCTTCTAAATGGGCTTCGTGCATTAGTTTGTAGGGGATGTGTTTGATTTCGGTTAGCGTTTCTTGAAGGCCTAGCCACCAATTGGAGGTGATGATGTTGCGCATGAACTTTCCCAACGTTTTCCCTGTCTTCACGGTTTGTTCTGGGCCGAGGACGATGATGCTAATGAGAATGATAAAGCCAATTTCGGGAAGACCAAGACTGCTAAAAAGTTTCATGGGATGAGGGGGGGGCTGAGGGATCTGAGGTTTCTGGGGTTTCTGAGGGGTCTGAGGGGTTTTGGAGTGCTTGCTGGAGTTCATTCTGGCGTTCTGCCAAACTGCCTAGGACACCGTTCACAAAACGCGGGGCGCTGTCGGAGCCGTAGATTTTCGCTAATTCAACCGCTTCATTGATGGCTACTTTGAGCGGGGTTTCGCCATCAACGGCGAATTCCCAGGTGGCCATGCGGAGGATGTTGCGGTCAACGGTGGCAATTTGGTCTAAAGGCCATTCGGGGGCGTGTTTGGCAATATGAGTATCTAAGCTGGCGACAATGCCCCTAACACCAAGTACTATTTTGCGCGTAAACGCAGCTAGCCCTTCGGGGAGTTCCGCTTCCGCGATGCGTTCTTGGAGAACTGTTCCGATGAGGTGCTCTGTAATATCTAGTTCAAAGAGAGCTTGTAAAGCAACTCCGCGTGCTTTGGTGCGTGCTTTCATATTAAGTTAAAGTTCCGCTGATAAAGTTTCTGGGTAATCTATGTTTCTGATATGGATGTTAACCGCACCTACTTCTTTGCCTACCATCTTAGAAATGGCACGATTGACAGTCTTTTGAATGTTTTTACTGGCGACCCGAACGTTTACCTTGTCGGTGAGTATGACATAGATGTCGGCATAAACACGTTGGTCTTCTTTGATTTTGATGCGAATACCTTCGCTTTGGCCGCGTTTAAAAATATGATCAACGCCGCTGGGATGCGGCGCAAACCTGCTCACGCCTTCTACTTGTAAGGTTGCTGCTCTAACAATGGTTTCTAATACGCTGGGGGCAACGGTTGTTTTTCCGGGGGGACGGTTTGTGTCTGCCATATTTTCTCCTAAATTTCTGCTACGCTAAGAATGTTCTTAAGCATTATAACGCATAGAAGGTATCTTCTCAATATCTGGTGTTTAGACTTCCGAAATTCAGTAAATACCTATTGGTTCATGTGTAACCAAGTAGGGGTAAAAAATCTCCACCATTTTCACCTCTCTCTGCGCGACACGGAGCCGCGATTTGCCGAAGTTTTCCAAATGCCCTTATAAACAGATATTATTGAGACTTAAAACATAATAGGCCGTGGGAAACACGGCCTACTTACGTTTTAGTGATTTGGCAATGAAAAATTTATTTCGCGACTATTTCGCGGCCTTTATAGAACCCGCAATTGGGGCATACCCGATGGGGAAGACGTTTTTCTCCACAATTGCTACATTGAACTAATGCTTTGGTTTCAAGGCCATCATGGGCGCGACGACGTTTTTTGCGGCCACGTGAGGTTCGTTGTTTTGGTAGAGGGGTCATGTTTTTTCTCCTGCGTTATCTTTATTTGTATTACGCCATAAGACGTTTTGCATCTATTTTTGAACAGGTAGATTATATGGAGAGAGAGAGGCTATGTCAAGGTGTTTTGCGGTCAGTTTGGGACAATCGCTTTGTTCTATATCTCTAAAATCGTATCTTGGTAAATTTGCAGGTGTTATAGTGTATGAAACCAACAATTAGCTAAGAGAGGTACAAAACATGAAAGACAAAACTCAGCTTGCTAAATATTTACGCTATACCGCTCGGACAATACTGCTCATCATTACTGCGCTCGTTTTTGTATTTTCCTTGCTATCTGGCTCTGAAGAATATGGTGGTGGCATAAAGGGAATACTGAAAAACAGCCCCAACGCCTTACCGTGGCTGCTTCTATTTGTGTTTATTTATGTCGCTTGGAAATGGGAGTTAGTTGGCGGAGCGATTGTTGCTCTAACGGGCGTATTCACAGTCTTCTTTTTCCACTCCTACAGATTCCCGATTGTGTTTTTCGTGATATCTGTTCCGTTGATCATTTTGGGCAGTTTCTTTATTGCGAGTTGGTATCTGACGCGGGAACAGCCAGCCACATAAATAGTTGAGAGTCACGCCATTCGTTTAGCAGTGAATTCATCAGGGATAGTTTCTAACGCCTAACCCCCAACATTTTAGGTAAAGTGTTGGGGGTTATTTTTTAAAATCGCTCTATCCGCATTGACTCTACATCCATGCTCAAATTTTCGCCCAGAGCTATTTCCGCGACCAACTTGCCTGTCATTGTGCCTTGGGAGATGCCCAGCATACAATGCCCTGAAGCGACTATCAGATTAGCGTATCGCTCCGAGCGCCCCAGGAGGGGCAATCCGTCAGGGGAGCAGGGGCGCAGCCCACGCCAAATTTCTACCAAAGGTTGAACATCTAGATCCACGTCCAAGTAATCTTCCACGCCGTGCCGAATGGCATTCAACCGTTTCTGGTTAATTTCCAAACCCAGGCCTGCTAGCTCTAATGTTCCGGCAAATCGCAAAGTATCCCCAATGGGAGTGACAGCAATTTTGGTTTCATCAAGGAGAAGGGGAAGTTCGGGATAATTTTCGGGACGTTGCACGGTGATGCTGTAACCCTTGGCGGGTTGGATGGCAAGTTGCAGGTCGAGCTGTTTCCCCAGGCTGGGAGTCCACGCCCCAGCGGCCAACACAATTTGGTCGGCGAGGTACGTTCCCGTAGTGGTGTGCACCTCTCTAATGCGTCCTGCTTCCACCGTGAAATTCAATACTTCTGTGTTCTCGCGAATTTTTACGCCCATCTCCCGAACGCGCTGCGCCAATTGAGCGTTGAAAGCGGCTGGGTCAAAGTGGGCGTCACTTTTGTAGAAGATGCCGCCTGTGAGTTCTGGCAAAGCGGGGGGAAAACGGGATTGGAGGCCGTCTGCGGGGAAAACCTCAGCAGAAATCCCGTATTCTTCTAGTTTGCGGGCCATTTGTTGACCTTCTTGAAAAGTTTCTTCCTTTTTATAGAGCAGCATCAGTCCTTGTTGTTGGTACTCGCAGGATAGTTTTTCGCTTTCTATAATTTCTTCAAAGAGGGCTTGGCTCTCTACGCTGAGTTCGGTTAAGATGGGAACGGCCTCTTTCCAGGCTTTTTCGTTGCACGCCTTTTGAAAATTCCAGAGCCATTGCAACATATCCCGTTTTAAGGTGGGTTTAATGTAAAAAGGACTTGCTGCATCCATCAGCCAGCGCATTCCTTGAGTTAGAACGCCCGGAGCAGGAACAGGCAAAGAGTCGCTGGGGGTAATAAATCCCGCGTTTCCATACGTGCTTCCAGCATTGATACGGTCTTTTTCTAACAGCGTAACAGGCACACCCTTCCGCGCCAAGTAATAGGCAGAACATACGCCAATTATGCCTCCTCCGATGATAATCACGCTAGGTTGTTGTGATATAAAAATCCGCTTCGCCATGATGTTTTTGCTCCTTTTGGTCTTCGTTTATAATGTCTCAAAGAAAACAGAGGCAAGCCCTTTTAGAAATCGGTTTTATCCCTCAAAAATATTCTCGGTTTCAGAAATGTGCTTTGTCTACTATTATAAAGCAATGTCATGAAAGTTGTGCGCTTATTTGGATATTTCGAGAAACCCGCTGCATTTTTGGAACGAAACAAATGAAATCCAAAACAAAAAAGAACCCCTTAACCAGGGGTTCTTTTTTGCAAATAACCATGAACAAACGCTCATTTGCTGTTCTGTTTATTAAATTAGAGCCAATATCTATTCAAATTTCTCTAATTCAGATTGGATCACATCCCTATGGCGACAGGCTTCTTCATAAAGTTCTTCGAAAGCAAGTTTTTGTTCATCGGGAAGCGTTTGCAGCAAATTCTTTACCCGTGCAATCTGAGCTTTTTTATACAGCAATTTATTTTCCAGACGTTCCTTATAAATTTGGCGGAACTTCTCTTGATCCAGAGGTGGAGACGTATCAGGAGCGCCCTGAGTAAGCACCTCGGCTATAGTAAGAAGAAATTCCTCCGTGTCAATCGGTTTTTCCAAAAACCGTACCGCACCCAAATCGAAAGCAAACTTTTTATCCTCAGTGGTAAGGTATGTAGCCGATAAAAATATAACCGGAATGTCACTCGTTTCTGGATTGGTGCGAATATTCTGAACTAAAGAAAACCCATCCATATAAGGCATCAAAATATCAGTAATAACCAAGGCTGGCTTTTCCTCGTCAATTTTCGCCAGTGCCTCTTCTCCGTTTGTGGCGGTTATTACCGGATAGCCCTTAAAAGTAAGCGTTACCTTTATCAAATCTAAAATATTGGGCATATCCTCAACGATTAAAATTGGTCCTTTGGGAATGTTCATTTCAGTATCTCCGTAACTTCATTTAGCAAAGACCATTTATCTCTGCATCAAATTGCTCAAAAAAGTGTACCAAAAAATGATGCCTTTGCCTAGCCAACGCCTTCCCAGATGGCGTAAAAAGCTGGCTTTCAATGTGCCGTAACTTATAAATAAACTCATGATGAGGAGTGTGAGGTTCTCCTGGCTCGCGCTCACCGGTAGACAAAAATCGCTCAGAGGGAGAAAAATAAACCTCTTGCCCGTTGAAAATAGCGTAGGCAAGCGCCCTAACAACTCCCACCGCCCCAATAGAGTCCAACTTATCGGCGTCAAAGAGAACCTGAGCCTCAATAGTTTGGGGCTGTTCCGTTCGGTCGCGGAAGCGGTGAGCGCGGATGCAATGCTGGACTGCGGAAATTTGATCGTCCGGCCAGCCTTCAGCGTGGAGAACCTGTTGGGCGAATTCAGCCGAGGCAATGTGGTGCTCTTCCCGAACGTCAGGCCCGCTTTTGGCATCGTGCAACAACGCAGCCGCCCGTAAAATTTTGAGGTTAGCGTCTTCTTCTCGCCCCAAACGCTCACACAAATTGTAAACGCGCCGAATGTGAGCAAACCCGTGCGCGGGGTCATAGTCAGGGTACCAAGAACGAGCTGCAGTGATAGTTGGCATAGGAATATTCTCTTCTACAAAACTGGTGATAAATAGTTGGTAATAATCAAAAAGAGAATCACCACCACAACAAGCACAAGCCCCACGTTAATGAGCGCTTTCGCCACTTTTAAGGCAATTCGCAAAACTACCAAAATAATCCCTGCGGCAATTAATAAAATCAACCAAGGATCGCTAAAAAGGTGCATAATTCTCCTTAACAGGGTAAAACTGACCTTTCTTCATCACCGTGCGAACAAGGTTTGAACCAAAACGATAACCCAAATGTCGATAGTCGGGCACATCAAGAAGCAAAAGATCTGCCTGCTTACCAGGTTCCAGAGATCCCACCTGTTGCTCGCGCTGAATAGCAGCCGCAGCGTTAATAGTGGCAGCAGCAATGGCCTGCGCTGGCGTCAACTTCATATAGCGGCAAGCCAAAGCAATAGCGAACTGCATATTTTCACACCAAGCCGTGCCCGGATTGAAATCAGTGGCAATGGCTAATAACCCATCAGCTTCCAGAATCTCCTTGGCGGGAGTGTACTCTTGTTCGGCCAGTCCAAACGGCGTGCAAGGCAACCCAACAGCTACCGTATCCGAAGCAGCCAAAGCGGCAATATCTTTTAAAGAAGTGACCACCAAATGATCGGCGGAAGCGGCCCCTAGCTCCGCGGCCAGACTAGAGCCGCCCAAATTATCAAATTCATCGGCATGCACCTTCAGCGGAAAACCCAGCCCTTGGGCGGTTTCTAAAATTTGGCGGCTTTGCGCCAAACTAAACGCGCCCGTCTCGCAGAAAACATCTACAAAAGGAAGAGTGGTATCAGTTTGTTTACACCAAGCATGAACGGCGGGGAGCATCTCGGCACAGACCAAGTCTGTGTAACCTTGAGAATTTCCTTTGTATTCCTCTGGGATGGCGTGTGCGCCCAAGAAAGTTAGCGCCAAGTCAAGAGGTGTTTCCTTGCCAAGTTCCAAGAGAGCCTCTAGCATGCGAAGCTCGGTTTCGGTATCTAATCCGTAGCCGCTTTTAGCCTCCATGGTGGTCGTGCCGTGGACAAAAGCGTTCCGCAAACGGGGGAGAGTTTCAGCCTTTAGCTCTTCCAAAGAGGCCGCACGAGTAGCTCTCACAGTGGAAACAATTCCCCCACCAGCAGCCATAATTTCCAGGTAGGTCTTCCCTTGGAGACGCATCTCAAATTCAGCCGCCCGGTTCCCTGCCCAAAGGGCGTGGGTGTGGGGATCAACAAAGCCGGGCATAATCACACGTCCCTCGGCGTTGAATGATTCTTCGTCCGAGTACGCTGCTTGCAATTGGAGCGTAGTCCCCGTAGCGGCGATTTTCCCCTCCCGAACCACAACGGCACCATCTTCAATAAGGCCCAATTGCCCTAGCTCTAAACCGCGTTGAGGACCTCCGGCCAAGGTAAGAAGTTGAGAAGCAGAATGAATAAGCATGATTTTTTCCTTTCTGTATTATCAAGTATATAGTGAATTGTATCACTTGAAAACAGGTATAGGATATATTGCGCGTCAAACAAGTAATGAGCAATACATAGTACTAATTATCAAATTGCATGAATTGTAATATACAAGGGCTTATTTTTTGATACAATAATAAAGTATAATTCTTTAAGGTACCAAACACGTTCTCCCATTTATCAACTAACAAAGCTTTCAGTTGTGGTTTTTAGAAAAGCACAGTACAATTCTAGAGATATTCAGTTACGTTATAATTAAGATAGCGGTAAAGGCAAGGAAGATGTCGAACAAGAGATCCCTAAAAGCAAAAATTCTCTGGATAGGAAGAAGACGCGCGGACATCCCCGCTTTCTCATCTATCCTAGAAGAGAAGGGATACCCTGTTACGGTCGTTACCACTGGAAAAGCCGCCCGCGAAAAATTAAATTCTATCGAATTGGATATTGTCGTTGTTGACGCGGCCTCCATGCGCACAACCGGTTCACGAATTTGCAGCGACATTCGTGAACAAGATCAAAATATAGCCATTATCCTAATTAATGCCCCCCGAAAGATTCCATCTAACGAAGTAGATGCCGATATTCAATTAGTATTACCTTTTACTATTCGAAAGTTAGAAAATAGGATTATTCCACTCTCCCCTAGTGACGGGGAAAAAGTCATTGAGGTTGGACCTGTTTGCTTGGATACTGACCGCCAGGTGGTCCGTTGCCAAGAAAAAGAGGAACACATCACTCCTCGCATGGTGAAGTTACTGGAACTATTACTAAACCATCCTGGCGAAGTGCAAAAACGAGAAACCCTGTTCAAAGAAGTGTGGGCTACCGATTATTTGGCTGATATGCGCTCTTTAGACGTCCACATTAATTGGCTGCGGAAGGCAATTGAGAAAGACCCCTCTAACCCTCAAATCATTATAACTGTACGTGGAGTAGGGTATAAGCTTGAGGTTTAGGAAATTGGATGCTTAGGTATCAGGTAAATAACTCTACAAGTCGGCATTTAGCCGGCTTTTTTATTTTTGGTGTGCTATTAATTCGCTGGGGGGTGGTAAATTGGGAAAACAACTACTGAATGATTGGGCACGAAGAATTTTCACTCAAGGAACACGGTTCCTCAAGAAGAAAAAAGCACAAAGCTAATTAATGGACAACCACTAACTGCAAAGCACTTCTTGCATCTGCTCTCCACGGACGTTCATTAGCCGAACGCAGACGCGCTTTCCCACGAAAGGCAGCTCTAGCTCCGTGGCAATTTCGCCACTCCGGCGGGGGCGGGAAGATTGCACCACGCTATGGAATACGTCTCCCTGCCAATCGGGGTCAACTTCCCAGTAGTCTAGCGTGGGGGATAGGTTAGCGCCGAGGGTCAGTTTATCGCCCTTGAGTTCCACTGCATCTTCGCATGATTGTGGCACTTGCTCTGGGATTTTTTCCTCCCGCTGGAAAGCCATCCGCAAAGGCTGAGGTTTTTCCCCCTTTAGTAAAGCTGCATTTTGCACAAACCGAGAGCGCATGGTATGAATAGCCCGCCACTGAGTATCGCTGACAATAAAACGCCGCCCCAAACGAGCCGCAACTGTGGCAGTTGTTCCTGATCCGGCGAAGAAATCAGCCACAACATCACCCGGTTTTGAGGAAGCTCTAATTATACGCTCTAACAAACCCTCTGGCTTTTGAGTGGGGTATCCCGTGCGCTGCGAGTGAAGACGGGCCACTACTGGAAAATACCACCAATCCTCTGGGACTTTTCCTTGTTCAAGGTTAGGTTTTTTGCCAAAACCGGCTTTTTTAGACGACTTAAAAGTGTTCACTGTGTTATCGGCGTAGGGAATACGCACGTCGTTAACATTGAAAGTATAGTCTTTTCCTTTGGTGTAAAACAAAATGGTGTCGTGCTTGCGATTGAATGCGCTTCGAATAGGAGATGGGCCGTGGTAAGTCCAGATGATTTCGTTATTGAGCTGTTCGTAGCCAAAAATTTCGTCTAAGAGTACCCGCGCGTAAGAGTTGGCGTGCCAGTCTAGGTGCAGGTAAAGCGTGCCTGTTGGCGAAAGTAAGCGGTACATGAGCGCCAAACGGGGGTAAAGCATATCTAAATAATCGTCTAAAGTTTTCCATTTATCCTGGTAGCCACTCGCCAATTCCCATTTTTCAGGCTGGCGCGAATCTTCACCACGTCCCACCCGCGCTGGGTATCGCTGGTTTGAAAAAAAGGGTGGATCAGTATAAATAAGGTCTATCTTTCCTTCCATTTCGGGAAGCAAAGCCGCCATCACTCGCAAATTGTCACCCCAAATAAGGCGATTTTTAAGCTCATCAGAGAAATCTCCTGTCCCGTAAGGGTAGAGAAACGCCTCGGTTTTTAGGTGAGCGGAAATTGGTTCGGGAAATTGTTTGGTCGGCCAAGTTAGGGTGGGCATAGGAAAAGAGTAAAACGTAAAGAGTGAAGAATTTTTAGACTTCCGGTGTTTTAGAGACATCGGAAGTCTAAATGTTGCATGGTTAGGTGCGGCTATTTGCCAAAGTGTTCGCTGAGTAAATCTTCAAGCGTGGGTTGACCAATGACTTGCAGTTCATAGCGCACTCGCTGTGAGGGTTTGTTGATTTTTAGCAGACTGCCCAGGTCAATGGGGGTGCCAATAATTACCATATCTGCATCGGCGTTGTTGATTGTTTGTTCCAATTCTTTCATTTGAAGATCGCCGTAGCCCATGGCGGGGAGTACTTCACCGGTGGTGGGGTACTTTTCGTAAGTGGTTTGAATAGAACCTACTGCGTAAGGGCGGGGATCAACTATCTCGGCAGCTCCGAAACGCTTGGCTGCAACCCAGCCAGCTCCGTAGGCCATGCCGCCGTGCGTCAGGGTGGGGCCATCTTCCACTACCAGCACTCGTTTTCCGCGGATATCGGCCGGGTTATCTACAAAGAGTGGAGAAGCGCCCTCGATAACTTGCGCGTCTGGGTTCAGTTTTCTCAGGTTTTCGTGAACAGTGAGAATAGCTTCGGGCGCGGCGGTGTCTACTTTATTGATGACAAAAATATCTGCTGTGCGGGTGTTTACTTCGCCAGGATAGTAGGCCATCTCGTGTCCGGGACGATGGGGGTCAACGACAACGATCTCGAGGTCGCTCACGTAGAACGAGGGGTCATTGTTGCCGCCGTCCCAAAGGATGATGTCGGCTTCTTGCTCGGCTTGGCGGAGGATGGCTTCGTAATCTACGCCGGCATAGATGATAATGCCGTTGACAATGTGCGGTTCGTATTCTTCGCGTTCTTCGATGGTACATTCGTGCTTGTCGAGGTCAGCCAGGGTAGCATATCGCTGTACGGCTTGTTTAGCTAAATCTCCATAGGGCATAGGGTGACGAATAGCAGCCACTTTATAACCCATACCGGTTAGAATTTGAGCAACGCGCCGGGTGGTTTGGCTTTTGCCGCATCCCGTGCGAACGGCGCACACAGAAACAACTGGTTTGGTAGATTTTATCTGAGTGGTGTTTAAGCCCATGAGACGGAAATCCGCGCCTGCGGCCAACACTTCAGAGGCTTTGTGCATGACATAATCATAAGGGAGGTCACTGTAGGCCAAAATAACTTGCTCAATCTTTTTTTCTACAATTAGCTCTGTCAACTCGGATTCTGCGTAGATGGGGATACCTGCAGGGTATAACTCACCTGATAATTCTGGAGGATATTGCCTCCCATCAATGTTAGGAATTTGTGTAGCAGTGAAGGCTACAATTTCGTAATCGGGGTTTTCCCGAAAAAATACGTTAAAGTTATGAAAGTCGCGCCCTGCGGCGCCCATAATAAGTGTACGGATACTCATATACTTCTCCTTTAGGAAACTATTTTTGCAGTGAAAAGGACTTTTCCTTTTTCGCCATTAACTTACTTTCCGTGTAACTACTCAGCCCACCCTTGAGATGTCACTGCGAGGGGCATTTTTTACCCCGAAGCAGTCTCCCAGACGCTCTAGGAGATTGCTTCAGCGGGAAAACACCGCTTCGCAATGACATGCCTGAGTAGTTACCTTTCCGTTTAATAAACAATAGGCGCTACACCGTTTTCTAGCGTCTAGCACCTGATTAGAAAGCTGTTTAAATATCAGAAAAACATTGTAAAAGATGAGAGAGGGATAACAAGTGACATTCTGCTATTTCTCTCTCCTAAAATTCACTAGCTGGCGTTTTACATAACAGCGGGAGCTTCAATTCCCAGCAAATTAAGGGTATTGGCTATTGTTTGGCGTGCCGCGGCCACAAGTACAATGCGGAAATCTTTAACTCCAGGAGGAGCGTCAAGAACGGGGCATTGTCTATAAAAATGATTGAACGAGCGAGCTAATTCGTAAGCCGCGTTAGTAATGTAAAGTGTCTTGCGTTCTGCCGCCGCCCTTTGCACATCACTTGGCAACTTGGAAATCCGCTCAATCAATTCTACTTCAGCTGGCTCCAAGTTATGGGGAGGTGAAATAGGGTCTGGCAACAATCCCCGCGCGCGCCTAAGAATGCTATTAGCCCTAACATGCGCATATTGAATATATGGCGCAGCCTGTCCGTTGAAATCTAGAGCAGTTTCCCAATCGAAGGTAACTGTCTTAGCATGGTCTCGGGCCAGCATGGGATATTTGATAGCGCCCAAGCCCACCATCTGAGCCACGTCGCGTTTTTCTTCCGCAGAAAGAGAGGGATTTTTTTCTTCGACAACTTCCAAAGCCCTGGTAGTGGCTTCGCGAATCAAATCCTCAAGCAATACCACCGCGTCTCCACGGGAAGCCATGACCACGTTTCCGGGCAGATTGACCAATTCGTACGCTAAGTGTTCACAGCGTTCTGCCCATTTGTAGCCAGCAATCTCTAAAGTTTTCCAAACTTGTTGGAAGTGCAACGTCTGCCGTACATCCACCACGTAAATGGATTTGACAAGTTCGTATTCCTCAAACTTCATTTTTGCTAGCGCCAAGTCTGCGGTGGCGTAAAGGGAAGTGCCATCTGAGCGCAAGACAACCAAAACTCGATACTTTTCCTTGTCCAAGTTCAGCAAATCATCAATATGAACAATTACAGCGTTTTCGGGACGCAAATCTTCGGCAATGCCCTTTTCAATAAGCCCTCTTACTATTTCTTTGCCTCGCTCCTCAACTTCGCTAATAGTGTACAACCGGTCAAAGCGAATATCTAAGGTTTTATACATATCATTGAAGCCATCCAATGACCATTGGCGCGTTTTCTTCCACAAATCCACCACCTCTGGATCACGTTTATCCCAACGGACGTAGAGATCGCGAACCTCCTCCTCCAACGAGGGGTTTTCGTCCAAACGGCGGCTGGACTCGGCGTAAAGGTCTCCCATCCAGCGAGTAATGTCGGTGGATGGCTTTTCCCCGGCGTGGTATTTCATATAATTCCACAACCACTTAATCACATGAAGGCCAATATCGCCAAAGTAATTTGCCCGCACAACATCATAACCGGCAAAGTCCAAAATACGACAAACAACATCCCCCAAAATTGCGCTTCTGAGATGACCCACGTGAAAGGCTTTGTGAGTATTGGGCTGAGAAAATTCCACCATCAACTGCTGGCCTTTCGCATCGCCTTTGCCAAAATCCTTACCCCGCGCCAAAACTTTTTCAATCACATGGCGGCTAAATTTACCAGTATCAAAATAAAGATTGAGATATCCCCGGACAGCTTCTGCCCGTGAAAAGTTTTCGCCATCCCCAACGTGGGCAGCAAGTTCCAGGGCAATTTCTTGCGCACGGGCAGGGACGTTTACCCGTTTCCCCGAACGCGCTTCAAGGGCTGCGGTCTTAAAGAACGAAGTTGATATTCCCCACTCCCCTTCAAAAGGGACAGGATTCCATGAAAATGTTTCTGGAACTGGAATATCGTTTTCTTCTAAATATAGGCAAATAAGTTTTTCGGTTTCTTTTTGTTCAGCGCCAAACATAAATTCTCCAATAGTGATAAAAAATAAGAGAGGCATCACTTACTATCTAACCATCACCAATTTTCCAAAATAGGGAATAGTTATTTGCATGCCTCGGCGATTATATCACGGGAGTTTAAAATTATATTAAGAAGCACAAAAAGCGGGAGCGTTGAAAGCTCCCGCTAAAGCTTTTTAGATTTATTGGAACAAAATGCTAAAAACTTAGGCCGCTTTTTCCAAAGCAACCAAACTTTTCATAAGACGGCTTTTTCTGCGTGAAGCATTATTTTTGTGAATAACGCCTTTGGCAGCGGCTTTGTCTAAAGATTGAGTAGCCAAAATAGTTGCTTCTTTTGCTTGTTCTAAATTACCATCAGCAATAGCTATTTTAGCTTTCTTTACCAAGGTTCGGGAACTGCTAAGGTAACGACGATTGCGCTCACGGCGTTTTTCGTTTTGTCGAATACGTTTTTTAGATGATTTTAGTGCCAAGACTAGTCCTCCGTTTTCTTTCTTTTACTTGCCACCAGAATATGTGGCAAGAATTAACATTTTACTTATTGATTCACGAAAAGCTATTCTACGGCAATGCGGGTAATTTGTCTACCCTAATGATGCCCTCAGAACGCATTATTCTTCTAATGTATCTTCTCTAAAAACCCTAATAAACTCTGCGCACAACGGCGTTGTTTAAGCAATTGCAACTTTCCATCTCTAGCCCAGGTTGTGAAATTGGTCTATATCCAGCCTTGGTTTTTGCAGAAATCAGTAATAATCGCA
>Ga0164318_10001056_pt1 | contig 23600 bp, 14 predicted proteins | sample GuaBasSedimGuay9_FD_113734 | JGI IMG/M metagenome (GOLD analysis project Ga0164318, IMG submission 113734) | Subseafloor sediment microbial communities from Guaymas Basin, Gulf of California, Mexico - Guay9, Core 4571-4, 0-3 cm | ecosystem: Environmental > Aquatic > Marine > Hydrothermal vents...
ACCAACTTTCTTAGCAATATTATTTATGGATGTTCCATGATAGCCGTTGTTAGCAAATTCGGTGAGGGCTGCAGAGATAATTCTTTTCTGTTTTCTCTTATCGATTTGATTAAAAGTGGAAAGGACCCCCATGGTTGCTCCTCTGTATCTTTAACCAGTTTAAATAGAAAGACCCTGAACCGGTGTTTGACTTTGACCAAAAAACCTATCGCCAAATCTTGCCAACAACAATCTCCCGTTAAAGGAAAATTAGTAGTGTTGATCCTGTTAGCATCATCCACTCTGATGGCTGGCGTGGCTACAATGGCCTTGTCCATATTGGCTATAAAAACATTACCAAGTCAACCATAGGCCAGATCACTTCACCAATGAAAAATGCCATCTCAACGGTATTGAATCGTTCTGGGCTTCTGCTAACCGTAGCCTGGCTAAATTTCATGTATTTCACTTCTGACCCCTAACTTCTATCTCTGGGCCTTTTTCCCCAAAAACTCCACAAGGTCTCTCAATTCGTGCGTTATAGGAATCGGCGGAAAGCTATTAATGAACAATTTTCCATAGCGATGAGTCAATAACCTTTTATCTAGAATCGCCATAATGCCTCGATCTGACTTTTTCCTAATCAGCCTCCCCAGCCCTTGTCTCAATGAGATGATTGCAGAAGGGACCTGGTATTCCAGAAAAGGATTACCTCCCCTTGCCTTAATGGCTTCTATTCTGGCAGATACGAGTGGATCGCCGGGTGAGTCAAAAGGAAGCTTATCAATAATCAAACAGCTGAGGGACTCACCAGGTACGTCTACACCTTGCCAAAATGCACCGGTAGCAAAGAGAACAGAGTGAAGATCATCCTTGAATTTGCCCAGGAGCTCACTTCTCGGGCCATCTCCCTGCCTGTACATAGTAAACGGTAGGTCATCAACGAGGTATTCGTAGACCTGGTTCATGTTTTGATAGCTTGTGAAAAGAACCAATGCGCGACCACGAGTTAGGCGTAAGAGTTCAGATATTCTGTGGGCTGCCTCTGTTACGAATCGTGCCTCCCCAGGAAAGGGCAGATCAGTAGGGATGTATAGCAAGGACTGCACCTTGAAATCAAAATGAGAAGGATAAATCCCTTCCATTACCTCCTGACCTATGCCCAACCTGGACCGAATGTAGTCGAAGTTCCCATTGGTGGAAATGGTGGCAGAGGTGAAGATAACAGTCTTTACTCTTCTAAAAAGATATTCTTTCATTTGCTCCGAGATATCCAGGGGCGAGACATGTATGGACACGGTTTTTTTTCTCCGCTCAAACCACACCAACCAGTTGTCATCCCGAATCCTGAGTACCTCTTCAATCTTCTCCGCAAGGCTTTGGGCCCTTACCGCAAGCCCGGGAAAAACAAGAGATTCAGCCTTGTACTCTTCCAGGATCGCTCCCGTGGCCGAAAGGTTGGTCAGCACGGTTACTCGGAGAGCTTCGTGCAAAGACTCAAGGAGGTTGTCGCGTATTGCTCCCTTCTCCTCTAAACCGGGAAACAACATCCTTATTTGCTCAGCACCGCTGCGAAGCCTGTCCATGGCCCTTTTCAATTTTACCTGTGCATCTCTGTCCAGGACCAATATCTCTTTTTCAACGTCTCCAGCAAATTCCACGAGTTGCCTCGTGCTGATACTTTCCCCAAAGTAAGTAATGGCCGTCTGCTCAACATCGTGGGCCTCATCAAACAGAGCGGCCTCGAACCTAGGAATAACCTCCGCAAAGCCACTTTGCCTCACCTTGAGGTCTGCAAAAAAAAGATGGTGATTAACGATGATAATCTCCGCTTCCGCTGCCCGTCTCCTCAGCTTATTTATGAAGCAGTCCTCAAAAAACATACACTCTAAGCCAAGGCATTGCTCTGAATTGCAGGTAAAGGCATCCCATAAAGGATCCCCTTCCTTCATGGAAGGAACTTCCGAAAGGTCTCCAAACTCTGTCTGTTCCATCCACTTGTCAAACTCTTGCTTCAGGGCCTCCCTATCCTTTTCAATAATGCTGGGGTGGAGAAAAAACTGATGATAGCGATGAAGACAGAGATAGTTCTTTCTGCCTTTCATCATTACCACGTCTGCTTTCAAGCCTGATAGGGACTCAAGCATGGGGATATCTTTGTTAAAAATCTGTTCCTGAAGATTCTTTGTGCCAGTGGATATAACGGTCTTTTTCCCACTCAAGATAATGGGCACAAGATATGCGAACGTCTTGCCTGTACCTGTGCCTGCTTCCAATATCGCGCTAACACCTTTGTCCAGAGCCCTGGCAACAACCTTTGCCATTTCCAACTGCGATGGCCTTGCTTCGAAGCCCTCCAGTCTCTCAGCAAGCTTGCCTTCTGGACCCAGGATCCTTTCTATCTCTTTTTCTATGGAAGCCATTGACACCATCTGTGAAGGCCCACCAGTGCTACAAAAACCGGCATGCAAAATTTCCCTAACACCGCTGTCGCTAAACCGGCTTCAACAGAACATTTAGCAGTCAGCACAAATTTTTAACGTAATGTAAGGGGATTACGTTTGTCAATGGATTTGCCAAGTGACTTTAGCATTGCCGAACCAGGCATATTCAGGGTAAAATCTGATTTATTTCCAGCGATCGGGGTCAATCGCCAGGAGGTTTGCCATGCAGGTACAAAATTGGATGAGTTCCGAGCTAATAACTGTGGACGAAGACACGCCGATTATTCATGTGACAAAGCTGATGGACGAAAACAATATACGGCATATACCCGTTACACGAGATGGGCAATTAGTAGGCCTTATTACTGACCACGAAGTTAAAGAGGCTTACCCTTCGAAGGTCACCACCATGAAGGCTCAAGAGCTATATTACCTGCTGGCCGAGCTTAAAGCAAAAGACGTGATGAAACGGGGCCCCATAACAATAAGGCCTGATGAAACCATGGAAATAGCCGCAGTAAAGATGCTGGAATACAAGGTTACGGGCCTACCGGTTGTCTCAGAGAAAGGTAAGTTGATAGGGCTTATCACCCAGGGAGACGTTTTCAGGGTGTTGATCTCCATAACAGGCATATATCAGGGCGGCGTACAGTTCGCGTTTAATTTAGAAGACCGCCCCGGCAGCATAAAAGAGGTAGCCGACATAATACGCAAATACGACGGACAGATTGTCAGTATTCTGAGCACCAGCGACACTGCCGATGAAGGATACCGGCACGTGTTTTACAGAATTAAAAAGATGCCCGAACAGACCCTTCAGCAGATGATAAAAGAAATGGAAGACAAATTCATGCTGCTCTATGTTGTTAAAGATCCCTTGAAGGACGTATAGCCACAGGTGCGGGAGGACCGAGAACAAGCCTTACATGATATCCTTTACTTTGACAATCATACCCCTTTTGCCAGGTTTTATAGTTATACGTGGGCATGGAAGGATTTTGCGACGGCAAGGAACGGAGGTTACTTATGCAGTTTGAATCATTTGAGGACATAATGGCCTATGACATAGAGAACGAAAGGGAGGCCGCTGCATTTTACGAAGATGCTGCCAAGCAGGAAAAATACCCCGCCGCCAAGGAGACATTTGAAGCCTTTGCCAAGGAAGAGAGAAAGCACGAGGCCATGCTCGAAAACTTCAGTAAGGAAGCCTTACAAGATTATACACCCCAAAACATACCTGATCTCAAGAGAAGCGATTATCTGGTGGACCTCGAGTATACTCCCGGTATGCCCTACCCTGACATCTTGAGACTGGCAACAAAGCGAGAAGAAAAAGCCCAGAAGTTTTATTCGGACTTCGCCTTGCATACAAAAAAAGAAAAACACAAAAACCTATTCGAAATGCTGGCCCAAGAGGAAGCAAAACACAAGCTTCGCCTTGAGACGATCCTGGACGACCATATGGCCGAGATAGGAGATTAGCTTGGTGCCAGAAGCATGCCTGGACTTTATTTATATACAAGCAATCGACTTGAGCGCTTGGTGGACGCCCTTGCACAGGTGCTTTCCGAACCACTAGGTTCTCCCTTTTCACCAGAGATCATTGTCGTACAAAGCCGAGGCATGGAACGATGGCTTCGAATGGAATTGGCCCGGCGTCATGGAATTTGCGCCAATGTTGACTTTCCTTTTCCAAACGCCCTGGTAAAGACAATTTGCTCTACAGTCCTTCCTGACTCTCCCTTGGACAGCAGGTACGACAAGTCTGTCATGGTGTGGAGGATAATGGCCGTCCTACCTGACCTTATCTCAAGGCCGGAATTCAAGGAAGTCAAGGATTACCTGTCGCAGAGGCCGGGAGATGAAAGGCTCTACCAACTCAGCAAACACATCGCCTCATGTCTTGACCAGTACTTGATTTATCGGCCCGAAATGATTCTCCGTTGGGAAAAAGGTCGGGGTAATCACTGGCAGGCCGTATTGTGGCGGCACATCGCATATGAATCAGAGCCAGTGCACTGGCCGCGGGCAAGTAAACTGCTTCGAGACCAAATTAAAAAGGGCTCTGCCCGTGGCCGTGCCGTCCCCCAGAGGATATGTATCTTCGGTATTTCTTCCCTCCCCCCTTACCACATAGGGATACTCGGGGAGGTCGCAAAGATTACGACCGTTAAGTTCTTTGTCTTAAATCCGTCCATGGAATACTGGTTTGACATTATTTCGGAACAGAAAGTGGAAAAAATCATTAGGGAACAAAGAGGTGATTATCACGTTCCCGAGATGTTACACCTTGAGACTGGGAATAGCCTCCTGGCTTCCATGGGGCATTTGGGCAAGGATTTTATTTCCTTGATTATGGCTTTTGATCCCATAGAATATACGTTGTTCGAGGAACCAGATTCGGACAGCCTCCTCGGTGCAATTCAATCTGATATCCTCAAATTACGCGAGACTTCTGCCTCGGGCAGCAGGCCTCTAAACCTGCCTCAAATGGATAAAAGCATATCTATTCATTCATGCCACTCTCCCCTGAGGGAAATGGAGGTCCTACATGACAATCTCTTAGAGGTGATTGAACAGGAGAAGGGCGTGATGCCAAAGGACATTGTGGTGATGGCTCCGGATATCTCCATTTACGCTCCATTTATAAACGCGGTCTTTGGGAGCAGGATAGATGGCCCTAGAGGCATCCCTTACAGCATAGCAGATCGAGGCTATAGGAAATTTGGCCAACTCGCCCCTGCCTTGCTCCATCTGTTTGAGTTCCCTGACAGCCGCTTCCCGGTAAGCCAGGTACTATCCTTCTTGGAAAGGGACCCTGTAAAAAAGAGATACGACCTCAGGGATGCGGATATAGACGCCATCAGGAAACTAGTCTCTCATACCAGGGTAAGTTGGGGCGTGGACGATAAGATGAAACAGGACTTTTTGCTGCCCCCAACCAAGGAAAACACGTGGGAGTTTTGCATGGAAAGGCTTCTCCTGGGCCACGCCCTTCCAAGTGATGGAAGCACCCTCTTCAAATCAATCCTTCCTTTCGATGATGTAGAGGGCGAAGGCGCGGCGCTGGTGGGAAAATTCGCATCCTTTATCACCACCCTCGTTAGGGTGGCCACAAGCCTTGCCGAACCTACTACATTAGAAGCATGGTATTGGAGGCTGATGCGCCTGTCCGAAGAACTTTTTTCCCCAGACGAAAACTCAGCGCAGGAATATGAGGTTTTAAGGGACATATTCTCAAGGCTGCGCTCGTATCAGGGGGATTCTGGTTTCACCGGCCGTGTATCGTTCAAAGTTATCAAAAATTATCTGGAGGCGCAGCTTGAGGAGGCCGGACTTTCAGGAGGATACCTGAATAAAGGGGTTACCTTTTGTTCTATCCTACCCATGAGAAGCATCCCCTTTAAGGTAATCTGCCTCGTCGGAATGAATCACAGTGCCTATCCGAGGCAGTCAAAAAGGCTGGCCTTCGATCTTATGGCGGCCAGGCCCCGCAAGGGCGACAGGTCACGCAGAAACGATGACCGCTTCTTATTCCTGGAGGCAATCTTATCCGCCCGAAAACGCCTAATTATAAGCTACGTGGGTCAAAACGAGAGGGACAATTCCCCTATACCCCCCTCTCCTCTTGTCAGCGAATTGGTGGATTACCTGGACCGGAACTTCCTCATCAAAGGTGAAACACCTAGCAAATACATTATCTTTAAGCATAGATTACACCCATTTAGCGCTCCCTACTTCGAACCAGGCTCTAACCTTTTCACGTACTTCGATGAAAACTTGGCGGCCGCACGCATGGCCTCACAAACCAGGCAGAAGCCGTTCACCTTCTTCAATGAGGAACTCCCCGCTCCTAATGAGCAGATTGGAGAGATATCTGTAGAAGAGTTGGAAAGATTTTTGGCAAATCCTGTTAAGTACATCCTAAGGCAAAGGCTGGGCATAGGGTTTAGAAGGGAGGTTCCCTTGCCCAAGGATGAAGAGCCCGTACTTTTGCGCGGGCTTGATGATTATCATGTGAGCCAGAGTATACTTGCCGCAAAAGCCGAAACTTCTTTCACCGCAGACCCCTATTCACTCCTCAAGGCACAAGGTGCACTGCCCCACGGCAATGTGGGGAAAGTGCAGTACGCTGACCGCGAGAGGGAAATTAACAGGTTCTTAGAGGAACTCAAGCAAATTACCACTGGAGAGGAGCCGAGATGGATTGAGGTGGACCTAACAATAAGGGGTTGCCGTGTCTATGGGAAGGTTGGCGAATTTTATCCCCCTGGCCTGGTTCATTATAGATATGCAAGGATCAGGGCAAAAGATCACCTGCGGGTCTGGCTCCATCACTTGCTGGTCCATGCCTCTGAGATCGGCAGTGCGGTTTATTCGAGTTATATTGTTGGTAAAAAAGAAAGATGGGTTTATCACCCTCCTGATCTTCCCCTAGAGTACTTGGAGCACATAGTGGAGATTTATCTCTTGGGGCTTAGGAGGCCTATTAAATTATTCCCGGAGACCTCTTTTGCATATATGGAGAAACTGGCAAGGAGCGGCGACCCGGGAGCAGCCATCAATAGGGCACAAAAAATCTGGGAAGGAACTAGATATAACAGCGGCGAGGGTGATGATGACCATTTGAAGCTGTGTTTTGGAGAGGAAATCCCAATTGACCGCGAATTTAAGAAAGTGGCAGATATGATTGTTTCGCCGATTTTACGATTTCGGGAAAAGCTATGAACCAGGCACACCACACGGAGCTTGATCCGGTTGACTGCCCCCTTTCGGGAACAAACCTCATTGAAGCCAGCGCAGGTACAGGGAAGACCTACACCATTGCCTCCCTGGTGTTGCGTCTTTTGTTGGAAAAGCGATTGAGTATAGGACAGATTCTGGTTGTTACCTTCACCGAGGCAGCCACTGAGGAATTAAAAGAAAGGATTAGGGCGAGACTGAAGAAGGCCCTTGATTTCTGTACGGGCAAAGATGAAGGAGATCCTTTCATTAGGGCCTTGAGCCAGAGACTACCGCTGGATCAAGCCGCTCGGCAGCTTTTGAATTCAGCGCTCAGGGAATTTGACGAAGCCGCCATTTATACCATTCACGGATTTTGCCATAGGGTGCTCACTGATCACGCCTTCGAAACAGGAGAGGCATTTGAAGCAAGGCTTATTACCGATGAGTTGGAGATATACCAAAGGGTCGCCCATGACTTCTGGCGCAGAAGGTTGTATGCGGCTCCTCCTGAATTCATAACCTTTGCCCTTAACAGCAAGTTTAAGACTGACTCCCTTATGGAAACTATAAGGAACGTAATCACCTGGCCTGATCTAAAAGTACTCCCGGATCCTCTTCTGCCGGAATTTCCTGAGCTGAGCCCATTTCGTCGGATGTTTTCAACTCTTAAAATGAATTGGAAGGAATGGAGAGACAAAGTTCAAGAGATTCTTCTGAACACGAATCTAGACGGGAGGATTTATGGAGGGCTCACCAAGGACAAGACAGGTACCACGGGCAGGGAAAAGAAGGTCGCGCTTTTGATGGATAGCCTGGACGAATGGCTCCAAGGCGATTGGGCGGTGTTTCCCATCCCTGACAACCTAGAAAAGCTTACAGCACGAAGCCTTTGTTCGTATGCCAAAGACGATCACGGCATCACGGAGCATCCCTTTTTCACCCAATTTGAGGAGATTTATGATATTGCCAAGCATATTAGTCAACAGATGGACAGGTACCTGTTATATCTAAAATCCAGTTTCGCCAAGGCGGCAAGGAGTGAAATTGCCCGAGAAAAGATCAGGGTGAACGCAAGAGGGTACCAAGACCTAATCCTCAGCACCAAAAAGGCCATTGAAGGAATCAAGGGCAAAAAGGTTAACGCATCACTTGCCAAAAGATTTAAGGCAGCGCTGATTGATGAGTTTCATGATACGGATTCAGCTCAATACTTTATTTTCCGCAGTGTCTTCGGGAACATCAGGAGGCCGTTGTTCCTTATAGGGGACCCCAAACAGGCAATCTACGGCTTTAGGGGGGCCGACATCTTCGCATATCTCCAGGCAACTTCAGAGGTCCGGCACAAATACACTCTCTCCACCAACTGGAGGTCTGACCCAAGCCTGATAAAGGCAGTTAATACCCTATTCAGGTTAAAACAGAGGCCTTTTCTCTTTAAGGAGGTTGGATTCATAGAGGCCGTGGCGTCACGGCAAAAACAAGTGGAAAAGCTCGCCGTGGACGGAAGGCCCGAATCACCAATGAAACTTTGGTACCTGGAAAAAGATCCTTCCGGTCCGTCAGGCAAACCCATCGCAAAGGCTGATGCCCGGCAGGCCTTGGCCCGCTCTGTGGCCTACGAGATATCCAAGTTGATAGACCTTGGTAGGCAGGAGCGGGCACTACTAGGAGAAAAACCTGTAAGAGAGCAAGATATGGCCGTTCTTACCCGGACCAACGACGAGGCCATGCTGGTCCAGAAATCTCTTCGCGAGCTTGGGGTAAATAGCGTCTTGTATAGCGGCCAAAACGTCTTTAAAACCCGCGAGGCCTGGGAAATAAAAGTGTTGATGTCCGCCATTTGCACATCCGAGGACAGCGAACTGGTTCGCGCTGCCCTTGCTACTGAGATCTTCGGACTGAAGGCCGAGGATATCTTCTTGCTCCAGGAAGCTGGAGCCTCATGGGAAGATGTGGTCTTCCGTTTCAAACAGTACCGTGGTATCTGGGAAACAAACGGATTCATTACCATGTTTCGGCACCTTATGGACAAGGAAAAGGGCTTGGAAAAACTGCTTAGCTATCCCGATGGAGAGAGGAAAATCAGCAACCTTTTGCAATTGTCTGAGTTGATCCAAGAGGCCTCAACTGAGCACTGCCTCGGGCTCAGTGGATTATTGACCTGGGTTGCCGAACAGATTCAAAGCCCTTCGGCCGCCTCAGATGAACAAGAATTGCGCCTTGAAAGTGATGAGCAGGCCGTAAAGGTTCTCACTATCCATAAAAGCAAGGGACTGGAGTTTCCAATAGTTTTCTGCCCCTATGCGTGGGGAGATTCAGAGCAAGGCGGTGATCAGGTAAAATTCCACGAACCCAAAGGCAAGGCCACAATGGTTTTAGACCTCGGCTCACCCGAAAGGGACAAATTTGAAGCGCTAAGTGCCAGGGAGCTGTTGGCGGAAAACATAAGATTGTTGTACGTGGCAGTCACGAGGGCAAAAAGCGCGTGTTACCTGGCCTGGGGTGATATCAATAAAACGGGGAGCTCGGCATTCGCCTATCTATTGTGTGGTCCTGACAGTTTCTCTGACGAAAACGTTGTTGACCTGACCTTAAGGCTTTACGAGAAGGCCAGGAACAAGGGCCTAAGGTCGAGGTTAATCAGACTGGCAAAAGAAAGCGGGGGAAGTATAGAGATCTGCGCCCCGCCTTCTGCGGGCAAGAAGGTTGAGGCAATAGAAAAAGATTTGAAAGAGTTCAGGGCAAGGAGATTCAGCGGAGGTATCGTCAGCGACTGGGGTATAAGCAGCTTTTCATCACTCGTCTCTGGATACAATGAAGGTATGGATCTGCCCGACCATGACCTTTTCGTTTACCCTGAAGAGCCACCTGGATCCGCTCCCCTCGCGCCCTCGCAAACTGAATTCAGTTCCATATTGGAGTTCCCTCGAGGACCAAAGGCCGGCAGTTTCCTTCACAAGATAATGGAGCAGGTGGATTTTGCAACCTCCGCCAAATCCCATAGAGAAGAGCTGGTTAGAAACACACTTGCGGACTATGGTTACGAAGAACACTGGACCGAAGCCATTTGTAAAATGCTGGACAACGCTCTTGAGGCAAGGCTCGATGAGAATGATCAAGATCTCAAGTTGTCACTAGTTCCGGCAAACCATAGATTGAATGAGCTTGAGTTTTATTTTCCCTTGAACCGGATAACTCCCAAGGAGTTAGCCAATTTGTTTCAAGGATCTTATGCGGATCCGTCTTTAGAACAGGTACCTGAAAGGATTGAAACCATCCAGTTTTCCCCGGCCAGGGGGTTTATGAAGGGCTACATCGATATGGTATTTGAATGGAGAGGAAGATATTACCTAGTGGACTGGAAATCCAACTATCTCGGGCCGAGCATTGAATACTACGACCAAGCCTCCATGCTGGAGGAGATGATAAGGCACCTTTATTTTCTTCAGTACCATATCTATTGCCTGGCGCTGGACCAATACCTCAGATGCAGACTACCCGGGTACAGTTATGAAAGACACTTTGGCGCCGTGCTCTACATATTTTTACGGGGTATGGATGCTGAGAGGTCTCCTCAATATGGTGTTTACAAGGCAAGACCTCATTACGAGATGATGGCCCACTTGAGACATAGATTGCTGGACATAGGTCATGGGGCAAAGGGATAAGGGCAAAACACGGACGAACTCTCGTTGATCTAGGCCCACTAAATGACTCTGAGGATGTGGATGATATGGCCATGAATTTTTTCAGGGTAGATACCCGTAAATACGAAGCTATGGTAGATACAGACTTGCTACCTGACATTGCGCTTCAATTTGCCCGCTTTATTACGTCCCTTGCTGACAACCCAAGCAACGGACTTTATTTGGGAGCAGCCTTGGCCAGTTTTGTAACAGAGCATGGCCATATTTGCCTCGACCTAGGGCAGGCAGAGGGCAGGCCTTTTTGTGATGAGTATGGGCGGTACGTTTGTCACTGCCCCGCCATAAAGACATGGAAAAAAGAACTCCTTGAAAGCGGCGTGGTCGGCAGACCAGGGGATTTTGCTCCCTTGATCCTGGACGACCATGGCCGGCTTTACCTCCATCGCTACTGGAGGTATGAGAACTCCCTTGCTGCCCACATTAACCAAAGAGGCAAACAAAGGCTCTTTCTCCACGACTCAGGCCTCTTGGGCAACTTGCTGCAACGATACTTCCCATCTCTTGCCTTTGAAGAAATGGATTGGCAGGCGCTTGCAGCGTTCACCTCGATGGTAAAGACACTTTGCATAATTTCGGGAGGTCCTGGAACCGGTAAAACCACCACTGTGTGCAAGATTATCTCAATCGCATTGGAGCTATATGCTCACAAAGAAATGAAAATCGCCCTAGCAGCCCCAACGGGCAAGGCAGCGGCGCGATTGGAAGAGGCCATGAAGCTCCACAGAGACAGGTTGCCGGCCAGCGATGGAATCAAAGCTAGAATACCGGTTGAGGCATCAACAATTCACCGACTACTGGGCTACCGCCAGGACAGCCCGTACTTCTTGCACAACAAGCATAACCCGCTTGCAGTAGACATGGTGATCATTGACGAGGCTTCAATGGTCGACCTACCCCTTATGTCCAAGCTGTTTGATGCTGTCCCACGAGAGGCCCCTATCATTTTGCTGGGAGACAGGGACCAACTGGCCTCTGTGGAGGCAGGGGCTGTGCTGGGTGATCTATGTAACAATGAAGCGGTTGAGCACTTCTCCACACCCTATAGAAAAGCCTTTGAATCAGTTACAGGGAAGAGGCTCAACATGCATGAACCCGATGGTTCGGATGAAGGGTTTCAGGACTGTGTGGTCCAGCTGGCCAAGAATTACCGATTCGGGCCCCAAAGCGGCATAGGCCGACTTGCCCGAGCCATCAATGAGGGTGATGCCCACGGTGTGATGCAGATCCTGAAAGAGCCCCGGCTTAACGATGTGTCTTGGTACGATTTGCCACACCACCGCGGACTGCTTTCTGCGCTTGGGTCTTTCATTGAAAGGGGATATGGCCCCTTTGCCGAAACTGAACATATACATGAGGGATTTTTGCTATTTGAAAAGTTCCGGATCCTTTGTGCAATCAGGCAAGGGCCTTACGGGGTAGCAAACCTGAACTTGTTGGTTGAAAAGGTATTGGGACGACAAGAAGCGGCAGGCCACAAATCGGCCCTGTACCCAGGCACACCACTGCTGATCACACGCAACGATTATACCTTGGGTATCTACAACGGTGACATTGGTATTGTTGCCACAGGGAAGGAAGCCAGTGGAAGGCAGGCGGTATTGTTTAGAAACCCTGATGGATCTTTCCGGGAAATCCATCCATCAAGGCTGCCTGAATTTGAGATCGCTTATGCAATGTCCATTCACAAGGCCCAGGGATCTGAATTTGACGAGGTTATGATCATATTGCCCGATACGGACGTCCCCATTCTAACGAGGGAACTTATATACACGGCTGTGACCAGGGCGAGGAGAAGGGTGACCCTCTGGGCGAGGCCGGAGATTCTACGGGCAGCTGTATCAAGGCGCATACATCGATATTCCGGACTCAGGGAGGCCATTGCATGAATCTGTGTAGGGACGTCGAGTGTTCAATTACTTGGCCCACGCTCATCAAGGGGGTCTTGATTCGTCGGTACAAACGATTCTTGGCCGATGTCATGCTAGAGGACGGCGGTCTAGTAACGGCCCACTGTCCCAACTCAGGAAGCATGAAGGGCTGTTCAGAGCCAGGTAGACCCATTTACCTTTCCATGCACAACAACCCAAGGAGGAAGCTTGCTTACACGTGGGAAATAATAGATATGGGAACCTCCCTTGTTGGCATAAATACTCTGGTTCCCAACAAACTGGTAAAAAGGTGCATAGCCTGTGGAGCAATAGACGGGCTCAAGGGATACAAGGAAATAAGGACTGAAGTAGCTTATGCCGACCATTCCAGGATAGACATATTGCTCCAAGACGAAGAGGAGCTGTGTTATGTGGAGGTAAAAAATTGCACGTTGGTGGAAGACGGTACCGCACTGTTTCCCGACGCAGTAACGATTAGGGGCCTAAAACACTTGCTTGACCTCCAGGAAGAGATAAAGCGGGGGAACAGGGCTGTGATGTTCTACCTGGTTCAGCGAATGGATGCCAAGCGTTTCGCCCCTGCAGACATGATTGACCCCGCGTACGGTGAGCAGTTGCGAAGGGCCGTAAACCAAGGTCTTGAAATATTTGTATACGATGCCTACTTGGACCTGGAAAAAGTCCACCTGAACAGGGAATTGCCCGTGATTTTGTAATTAATGATCTTTCCTTTGTCATTTTGACGCAGCCCTCGAAACTTGTCCTTCGAATGTTTTTCTTGCAATTGTTAGCGATTTTATTAGACTGGGGTTGACTCCCGTGATGAAATTTTTCTAGTCACCTGTTAACCCTTACCCTCTTTGAATATATGCCAGATACACGCCCTCACGAACTCCTGCCCAAGCTCAAGAAGTATCGAATAGATGAACGACTGTACATCCTGATCGTTGCTGCCGTAATAGGTCTGCTTGGCGGCTATGGCGCGGTTCTGTTCCGTTTCGTCATCAAGATTGCTCAGTACATTTTTTATCACAATTCCAATGATATACTTACCTTTGCACACGAGCTTCCCCATTATACCATTGTGCTTGTCCCGGCATTGGGTGGGCTGGTTGTCGGCCTAGTGGTACATTTTGGGGCCAGAGAGGCAAAGGGACACGGGGTGCCCGAGGTAATGGAAGCGGTCGCTCTCAGGGATGGGAGAATGAGGAAAAGGGTTGCGGCCGTAAAGATAATGGCTTCTGCCGTGTGCATTGGATCCGGGGGCTCAGTGGGCAGGGAAGGCCCCATAGTCCAGATAGGCTCTTCTTTGGCCTCCACTGTTACTCAGCTTCTGGGCATGCCCAGGGTCCATCACCGGACAATGGTAGGCTGTGGGGCGGCCGCCGGTATTGCGGCCACATTTAACGCACCCATAGCAGGGGTTCTATTTGCCCTGGAGGTACTGCTGGGAGATTTTGGAATGGCCTCCTTTTCCCCCGTGGTCTTGTCCTCAGTTACAGCCACTATAATATCGAGACATTACTTTGGTGATTTCCCTGCGTTCATCATCCCAACTTACAAACTCAATTCTCTTTGGGAATTCGGTATTTATCCATTCCTGGGCCTGATGGCAGGCCTCGTTGGGATAATTTTCATTGTTGTGTTATACAAGGCTGAAGATGCTTTTGAGGCACTTCCCATCCCGGAATGGCTAAAGCCCGCACTGGGAGGAGTACTCTTGGGACTCATCCTGTTGAAATGGCCCCACGTATTCGGCGTAGGTTACGGGGCAATCAACGAGGCCCTACTCAACAAGCTGCCGGGGCTCTTTCTCGCGCTCCTAATCTTCCTCAAAATTGCTGCGACGTCCATCACTCTTGGCTCAGGCGGCTCAGGTGGTATTTTTGCCCCGTCCCTTTTCATAGGAGCAATGTTGGGAGGCTTTTTCGGCTGGCTTGCAAATATCCTCTTTCCAGGAATCCCAGCCTCTCCCGGTGCCTACGCACTGGTGGGAATGGGGGCAGTGGTGGCAGGAACGACCCACGCGCCTATCACAGCAATCCTCATAATTTTCGAGATGAGCGGCAACTACAAGATTATACTCCCCATGATGATAACCTGTATCCTGAGCACCATAATCACGGTTTCTCTCAAAAGGGGCTCCATTTACACGATAAAACTACTGCGGAGGGGAGTGGACATAGCAGGGGGTATGGAACAAAATATTCTTCGCACCCTCAAAGTCGGCCAGTTCATGGTCCAGGACGTTTTCAAGGTTCCAGAATCAATGAAACTGAGAGATCTTATCAATACCTTCAAAACCATGGATGTATCTTACCTGCATGTGGTCAATGACACGGGAGAATTAACCGGTGTTATCTCCTTCAGAGACCTAAGGCCTTTGCTGGAGGAATATGTGCTCCGGGACCTGGTGGTTGCCAAGGACCTAGCCACAACAGATGTTGTTACAATTACACCTGAAAGGAACATCCTAACAGCCCTTCAATTGATGAGCGAAAAGGGCATTTCGCAGTTACCGGTAGTGGCAAAAGAGAATGGAAAGAAGGTAATCGGCACCTTGAGAGACAAGGATATAATGGCCGCATATGATAAGGCCGTAATACGTCGCGAGATTGAAGGGAGATAATTTATCTGCGCTTCTTATATATGTTCGAAGAGATCTCTTGCCAAAAGCCCCCGCGGCTTCCAATTCCATCTGCAAGTTCTCGGTAAGCCTTGGTGAGCCTTTGATCAATCTTCCATATGGGATAAGGAAGGCCACCTATCAACCTAACGAAAACCACAGCTTCTACCAGTAGAAGTATCACCGCGGCAACTAGTGCCATAACCTGGAAAATATTCTTGAAATACCCCAGCGCAGCTATCAATGCAGTGGCAGCGGCAGGGGGGTGAACACACCTCAACACTATCATCAGTAACCCTATTAAACCCGTTGAAAGGCCTATTACCACTACCCTCTGCCAGCTCATCGCCGCTGAATCAAACAAAGACTGTTCCGTATAAAAAAATGCCATTACCTTCAAGCACAACAGACCCACGCCAAGGCCCATGGTGTGGGAAAGAAACACATTTCTAGGAGACGCGCTTGGAGAAAGTGGGGTATAAAAAAGGATAAAGGCAGATGGGGCAAGGGGTGGAAAAAGAAGTGGTAGCTTTGTTAACTGGGCCGCCATGGTAATAATGGCCAAAGCGGTGGTGCCTGCTATGAGTGCAAAAAGGATTATCAATAATTGAGTATCCTTTTGCCTGTGGAAAAGATAACCCACCTGAAGCCGCGAAAAGAAGGCCACTACACGAAACAGCATCGTCGCCTGGGGACCTTGCACCTTTGCCCTTTCACTCATTCAACCACCCTCTCCCTGAGCAGATTTTCCATTTGATCCAATACCGGAGCGCACTTTTCCAGGGGAAGCTCGAATAGGGCCAATATCTCACCAACCGCATGCCTAACCTCTGCCAGGCAGGAAGAAAACTTTTCAGGGCCAATCCCAAGTCTTGTATAAGCTTGTTCCATCATACGGTGAGCCCGGGCCCCGTTAGGCTTCATGACGCTGGGAAGGAGCGCAGAGACCCAGGATGCCTTGGCCAGTGTTTCAGAGAGACCCAATTCCTCCATTTTTTCCCATTCCAAGTTGTGCCCGCCTATATAACACACCATATCCTCGGGCAGGTTCCAGGATTGGGCAATCCAGGCTCCTGCCTGCCCATGGTCCCATCCAAATTGCTTCCTTTCAATGTCTGATAATCGCATCTCACTATTTTTCCAATGCTCAACTACAGGCTCGTAATATTCTTGCCATGCTGTTAAAAGCACTGGCAGGGCAATATCGTTAAGAAGAGTCGCAGTAAAGGTATCATCCAAATTCCCTACTTGGGATCTCTTTGCCATGGCCCTAGCAAACATGGCCTTTAAGAGGGAATCTATCCAGAAGGCCTCGTGGTCGAAAATAGCGGAATCAGGTTTGGGGATGCCCTCCATTGTCGCGTAGGCAAGCACAATGGACTTTACATGCTTAAACCCGAGAAGTGTAATTGCATGACGCACGTTGGTGGCTGGCCTTCTTAAACCGAAAAGGGGAGAATTTACTGTTTTAATCAACTTCGCCAAAATGCCAGCCTCGGAAGAAATGAGTCTCACAAGCTTATTCACATCAGGCTCAGACATATTTAACTCGTTTATTAGACGAGTTATGGCCGAAGGCAGCGGCGGAATATCGATTTCATTGAACATGGATGCAAAGTTGCCCTTTGCCACTGCGGCATGTCTCTTTATCCTGGCAAGAATCCCCACTTCCTTTTATTCCTCTTGTTAGCTCGTATCACTAGGGCCCAGGTTCTGATATCAACTTATCTTAAGTTATCTTAAGGGGCCTTCTTATGAATATATTGCCACTTACCAACGAGGTTCCCATATGGGCGAAACGGACACATCCAAAGCTTATCACCCAAAAACATCCTCCCGATTTTTTATCGGTAAGAAAGTGTCTTGACATGAGAGTCTCACTGTTGTTTTTTGACATACATGAAATTCGTAGCCGACCTTCACATTCATTCGAGATATTCTAGAGCCACATCCAAGGGGCTTAATCCTGAAGAGCTTTCCCTCTGGGCACTAAAAAAGGGCATCAAAGTTGTGGGGACCGGAGATTTCACCCACCCCGCGTGGCTAGACGAGCTAAAGCAGAAGTTAATAGCTGCCGCTCCTGGCCTTTACCGCCTTAAGCCGGAGCTTGACCACGCTGTGGACGAGAAAACACCTGCAGCATGTAGGGGTGAAGTCCTGTTCATACTCAGTGGAGAGATAAGTTGCATATACAAGAAAAATGGAAAGACCCGGAAGCTTCATCATCTCATCCTAATGCCTGATTTTGACAGTGTAGAGCGCCTAAACCGAAAACTGGAAACTGTTGGGAATATAACTTCCGATGGAAGACCTATATTGGGCCTTGACTCTCGGGACCTGCTTGAGCTGGTACTTGAGGCAGATGAGAGATCCTTTTTCATCCCTGCCCACATCTGGACGCCGTGGTTTTCCCTATTTGGTTCAAAGTCGGGCTTTGATCACCTTGAAGAGTGTTTCGAGGATCTTTCCAACCATATCCACGCCCTGGAAACCGGGCTTTCTTCTGATCCACCGATGAATCGGCTGTTGACCGCGCTGGACGAATATATCTTGGTGTCCAACTCCGACGCCCACTCTGCCTCCAAGCTAGGCCGAGAGGCAAACCTCTTCCATACAGAGCTTGACTATCCGTCCATGATCAAAGCTATGACTGATGGCGAAGGCTTCATTGGAACCATTGAATTCTTCCCCGAGGAGGGTAAGTACCACCTCGATGGACACCGAAAATGCGGGGTCAGGCTGAACCCACGGGAAACCAGACAAAACCAGGGGATATGTCCTGAATGCGGGAAACCTCTTACTGTTGGAGTTCTTCACCGGGTATACGAGCTTGCCGACAGGGAAGAGCCCGTATTGAGCAAGGATTTCGTGAGCCTGATCCCGCTGCCTGAGATGATCTCAGAGATATTACGCTGCGGCCCTGGAGCCAAGAAGGTAACCAGCACATACGAGAACCTTCTGCAAAAATTGGGCCCCGAAATGTTCATACTCATGGATGCACCTTTGGATTCCCTTGAAGAACACGGCGGCCCACTGCTAAGAGAAGCCGTCGCTAGGATGCGCACCGGCCGAGTTATCCGGGAACCCGGCTTTGACGGCGAGTATGGCAGAATCAGGCTCTTTGAAAAGCATGAACTTGACTCACTTTTAGGTCAAACGACCCTTTTCCACATTGATACACCAACCAGTAAACCTTCTGTCTCAGGTGAGCCTCTAGCAGTACCGCATACCGGAAAGTACGATTTTACCAAAAAGGCCCGGGCAGAGCATGGACATACAGATACCATCTTAGCCCCGCTCAACAAAGAGCAGCGCCATGCTGTTATCTTTGGTACTGGGCACATATTGGTTAAGGCAGGTCCGGGGACCGGCAAAACCATGACCCTCACCCATAGAATCGCCTATCTGCTCAAGGAAAAAATCGCCAATCCTGATCAAATTCTTGCCCTTACCTTTACCCGAAAGGCTGCCCAGGAGATGAGATCCAGGCTTCAAAAACTTGTGGGAGAGGGCCTGTGTGGCCAGCTGAATATTACAACATTTCATAGCCTTTGCCTTGAAATCCTCAAGGCCCAAGGCGAAAAGGCGAATTTACCTTCTCCCTTGCTGTTGTGCGGGGAAACGGACTCCATCCGCCTTTGCAATAAGGTTCTAGATGAGTCTACCACCAGGAAACCGGGCCTTGCAAGGTTTCGGCGCGCCCTCTACAAGTATAAACTGCAGGACTGCCAGGCACAAAGCGCGGATGTTGACGGTATCGCGACGGCATTGCTTGAGCAATATCAAAATGGACTCAGGCAATTAGGCATGCTGGATCTTGACGACTTGGAGATAGAGGCCTTCAAGTTACTGGAAAGGCATGAAAGCGTGAGGAATGCTTACGGGTCAAAGTTCAGGTGGATATTTGTTGATGAATACCAGGACACCAATCCTGTGCAAGCAGCGATGGTAAGGATGCTAGTGGAATCAGGGGCAAGCAATCTCTTTGCAATCGGAGATCCCGATCAGGCAATATATGGATTTAGAGGGGCAGATGTAACAATCTTTCACAGGTTCATGCAAGATTTCCCCGGGGCCACTGTTCTTACCCTTCGAAAAAGTTACCGGTCCACAGGAAAGATCCTCCAGGCATCAGCCGCAGTACTTGGCAACACAGACGCGCTGGAGTCCCAGATAGGGGATGGCGAAAATATCCTCTTGGCCCATTGTGCCACTGAAGCAGAAGAAGCTGAAATGGTAGTAGAAGCCATTGAAAGGCTTATGGGCGGTGTATCGTATTTTTCACTGGACAGCGGGCGGGTGGATTCTTCTGTGGAGGCCGAAGAACTGACATTTGCTGACTTCGCAGTGCTCTATAGGCTGAATGCCCAGGCGGCCGCCCTTAAAGAGGCGTTGGGCCGCAGGGGTATTCCATTTTCAGTTACTGGGGATGCTCCTTTGGTGGAACGTTTCCCCGTAAACATTTTATGGCGTTTCCTCCAGTTCATCTCCAATCCCAATAACACATATTATAGAGAGGCTTACGAAGATCTAAAGAGGGAATACGATGTCGTGGGCCCCGACCGAATGGATGCGAACGTGCCAACCCGGATTCGGATAGAGGAGATGGTCCAGTGGGCAGTTGAAAGGCACCAATGGAGAGAGTTGGCCGAAGAGGACCAAGAGGTCCTAAGGCGTTTTTCACTGATCGCCAGAGAGCACAAGGGAGGCCTGGAAGAGTTTCTGGAAATGCTGTCCCTGGAGCGGGGTATTGATCATGGTGTGTTGCTGGGAGATAGGGTTGCCTTGATGACCCTTCACGGGGCTAAAGGGCTCCAGTGGCCCGTAGTGTTTATTGTCGGGTGCGAAGAAGGTCTCATCCCTTGCACCTTGTTCGGTGGCAAGGATGGCACAGAGGAGGCAAGACTCCTATATGTGGGAATGACAAGGGCTGAAAGGCTTTTGATCTTATCGTGGGTAGGCAAACGGAAACTTGATGGCCGGCTTCTCAAGGGTGAGCAGTCACCCCTGTTGCAAAGAATATCCTCTTCGCTGGTATCACCACTTAGGCGTTCCGGGTGGAAGCCTAAGCCCAGGGCCCATCAACAGCTAAATCTCTTTTAATGCTTAAATGCCCTCTGACCAGTGAATACCATGGTAACCTTGGGCTCTGCCTCGTTGCATGCCTCAATCACCTCGAAGTCCCGCAGAGAACCGCCGGGCTGAACCACCGCGGTTATCCCTTCCCGTATTGCCACATCAACGCCATCGCGGAAGGGAAAAAACGCATCTGATACCATGCATGCACCGATGAGGCCGCCCTTATTTTTCCTTGTTTCCTCGTCTATTTCCTCAAGCAGTGCCCTATCTTTTTTGCCTCTTTCCACCTCCAGCTGTAGGTTTTTATATGGTATCCCATGTCTCCTAAAGCAAAGCGCATCGGCATACTTTGTATAGGCCTTGAAAATGGCGATCTCTGCCACTCCCACCCTGTCCTGCTCGCCCGTGCCAATGCCCACAGTCACCCCATCCTTCACATAAATAACCGAGTTTGACGTGATCCCCTGTTCCACTTGCCAGCCAAACAACATGTCAGCAAGTTCCTTTTCCGTGGGTTCCCTCTCTATAACGTATGTTTTTCCCTTGTATTCCGCTTTTGCGAGGGTGAAGTCTTTCGCCGTTTTTATGGGGTTTAAAGGAGATTGCTGTACAATTATTCCTCCGTCTATTAGACTCTTGAAGTCCACAAACCTCATGTCCGCATACTTTCTGAGCCTGTCCATGTTCGGAACCTTTATTATTCGTAGGTTGGCTCTCTGGGCCAGTACATCCACTGTGCCCTCCTCATAGTCCGGGGCAGCAACCACCTCAAGGTAATTCTGGGAGACAAGCTCCGCCGTATCCTTGTCTATTGGTTTGTTGAAAAGCGCACATCCACCAAAGGCGGCAATTCGATCCGCCATGTTCGCCCTGTCGTAGGCTTGTGCCAGCGTTTGGCCGTATGCCACACCGCATGGGTTATTATGTTTGACAATAACTACCGCTGGCCTTGGCTCAAGATACCTCATGATATTGAGCGCGTTGTCCACGTCAGTGAGATTGATCTTGCCCGGATGTTTGCCGCTTTGTATCATGTGGTCTTCGGTCAAGGCGGAAACAAGTCCAAGGCCAGGGCGAATGAATTCACATCCCCCTAAGACCAAATTTCCGTTTACAAGCTCGTAAAGGGCTGCTTCCTGTCCCGGGTTTTCGCCGTAGCGCAGCCCTTTCTCGATTAACTCTCCTGTCTTGTTATCTTTAATCTTCCATGACCGCTTCCGGTAAACCAATACCTGATCTCCGAAGGATATTTTCATTTCAGAAGGGAAGTGGTCATCCATGACCGTGCGGTACATCTTTTTTAGATCCTCATTCATGATCTCCTCCAGTGAATGCTGGGGGCCGCCTATGTACTTGTCCGTCTACCATGCCAATGGCAGGTCAACTGGCCCAAGATAATCTCCCCTTGGGTATCTGTGGCCTTGCGACCCCCTGCTTTTCAAGTATCTCTGCTATTGGTGAATACTTGTCCTTGGTCTACTGGGGTTCAATCCCTTGGAATTCCCGCCTTGGATTTACCACCCGTCTTTCCAATTTACGCCTTACGCCTTGTGCTTTTCTATATATGCATAGGCGTTGTGATTGTGGATGGACTCGAAGTTTTCCGACTCAACAGCAAACCAGGTAATATTTGGATCACTGTTTAATTTAAGGGCTATCTCTCTCACTATATCCTCCACGAACCGGGGATTATCATATGCCTTTTCGGTCACGTATTTCTCGTCTTCCCTTTTGAGCACCGAATATACGTCACAAGACGCCGATTTCTCCACGAGTTTAATCAAGTCCTCCAGCCACACGAATTTCTTGAAGCGAACCTGCAGCCTCACCTCCCCCCTTTGATTGTGTGCGCCGTAATCGCTTATTTCTTTAGAGCACGGGCAGAGAGTGCATATGGGAACGTAAATCATGGCGATCAAGTCGCTTCCTTTACTATTGAGGGAGCCCTTAAATGTGCACTTGTACTCCATAAGACCTTCAGTGCGGGTCACTGGTGCAGGCTTGTTTATGAAATAGGGGAAAGTGATTTCCATGTGAGCGCTTTCAGCATTAAGCCTTTTTTTCATCTCTTCCAGTATGTCCGAAAAATTCTGGATAGATATCCTACGGTTATGCTCGTTTAAGATCTCAACGAAACGACTCATGTGGGTACCCTTATACGTCTTGGGCAGGTTCACGTACATGTTGATCTCTGCAACGGTCTGCTGCTCACCCATGTCCTTATCTCTGACCGTGATCGGATATCTGATACCCTTGACTCCAACCTGGTCAATATCTACATTTCTATAATCTTTGTGATTCTGAATGTCCTCCATAGGTGCCTCGCATGTGAAAAAATGTACGTTTCAACTAGCCGATTTAACGTGCAAAGTCAACATAAACAGTTTTTCCAGGTGATGCAAGCAAACAAAGAAATTTTCCGTATTTTTGCTTAAGTGAGCGTGATTATTTCCCTATTTATGATTTTTTCTGTTAGGATAAAGGATAGGCACTTGGACCAGGAAAGAAAAGAAAAATGGGCGCTGCATCTAATAAAAGGCTACCGAACAGGCTAATCTCAGAAAAGAGCCCTTATCTCCTGCAACATGCCTACAATCCGGTGGATTGGTATCCATGGACTGAAGAGGCTTTTGAAAAGGCCAAAAAAGAGGACAAGCCCGTCTTCCTCTCCATTGGTTATTCTACCTGCCACTGGTGTCATGTTATGGAGCGAGAGTCGTTCGAGGACCAGGAGGTGGCCGACTTGCTGAACAACGCTTTTGTGTGCATAAAGGTGGACAGGGAGGAAAGGCCGGATCTGGATCAGGTATACATGGGCGTATGCCAGGTCTTGACAGGCAGCGGCGGCTGGCCGCTTACTATAATAATGACACCAGACAAACGACCTTTTTTTGCTGCAACTTACATTCCGAAGAATTCCAGGCTTGGGCAAATTGGAATGATTCAACTGATTCCCAAGTTGAATCGACTATGGAAAACCAGGAGAAAAGAGCTGCTAGCCTCTGCCGCGAAAATAATGGAGGCCTTGGAGACGATGGAGAAGGTGCCGGAACCAAGTGCTCTGTCGATGGATATCTTACACAAGGCTTATCACGCACTTAAGGAATCATACGATGACCAATATGGTGGATTCACCAGCAGCCCCAAATTC
>Ga0164318_10001057_pt1 | contig 23599 bp, 23 predicted proteins | sample GuaBasSedimGuay9_FD_113734 | JGI IMG/M metagenome (GOLD analysis project Ga0164318, IMG submission 113734) | Subseafloor sediment microbial communities from Guaymas Basin, Gulf of California, Mexico - Guay9, Core 4571-4, 0-3 cm | ecosystem: Environmental > Aquatic > Marine > Hydrothermal vents...
CTATCTTCATCTTTTTTTGAAATCTTTAATTTAATTATGCTTCCTAAACTCTTGCACCATCTTTCATATCTTGAAAGCTGCGGAGCCATCTCTTGTTTGAATTTAATATATTCTTTGCTGTAATTTATTTTTTTTATATTAGTTGTATTGATTTGATTTTCAATTCTTGCAGCATGTTTTTTAAGAATATCTTTTACATTCACCATTTTATTTATTAAGAATAAGTAATGAAAATTAATTAATAAATCTTGTCTATTTTTGTTATGACGAGCAACTGCGTTGGCGAGGAAATCTAAAGAAATAAGTTAAACTCTCCTTTTCTTTATTTCATTATTTAACCATTTCTGCCAATGACGAGCAACTGCGTTGGCGAGGAAATCTAAAGAAATAAGTTAAACTCTTTTTTTCTTTATTTCATTATTTAACCATTTCTGCCACTATGCAAATCACAGAGTGGATTTGAATCAGCTAAGAATCTTTGATTTTTTTGTCTTGCAAATCACAGAGTGGATTTGAATCAGTTAGGAAATAAGTTAAACTCTTTTTTTCTTTATTTCATTATTTAACCATTTCTGCCACTCAGGAAAAACCCTTTTAGAAAGAGGAAGCCCTATTTCCTGAATAATTTCACTAGAAATCATATGAAAAGCATGATTAGAAAGCGTATTAAATTCAGCCTCTAAAAGAGAATTGTTTTTTGTTTTTTCTGCAACCTCTGTGATTTCTTTTTTAATCTTAGCTCTTAAAAGAATATTATCATAAACTGCATCCCAATTTCCAGCCCATCCTTTAACATTTGCTGCAATATTTTTTATAATCTCACTGTCACCATTAATCAAATCTTCAGTAGGCTCAAGTTCATCTTTTTCTACATTATACTTAATTAAATCAACAAATCCTTTTTCAGTTAAAGGGTCTTTTTTCCAATGTTTTCTAACCTCTGATATTCCAATTAAACGCCTCCAAGAATGAAGCCCGTCAGGAGATTTTATTGGATTAGCAACAGCAATAATATCAGTTGCCTTAAAGCTCGTAGCAGGAACTCCCAAGTCATTAACAACTCTGTCAAAAACACCATATGGAGATGCACCATGAATAGTTCCAGCAACAACATTTGCTAAAGCCCCAACTCTCATTGCTTCATAAAGAGCCTTTGCCTCAACACTTCTCACTTCACCAATTATTAAACTTGAATCCCCTAATCTCAAACTTGTTCTTATTCCATCATCTGCAGAAACTTCAGCTCCAGTTTTTAACAAAGCACTTCGAACTTTCATTCTTAAAATATCATAATCTAATTCTCTTAAAGAATCAACAGGCAATTCTAAAGTATCTTCTATAACAATAATTCTATATTTAGGTATAATCTCAAGCATTAAGCTTCCTAATAATGAAGTCTTACCTGAACTTCTTGTTCCTGCAATTAAAAGAGTCCTTGCACCATCAATCAAAAAACTAAATAAACCTGCAGCAAAAGGATTAAGCATTTTAACCTTAACAAACAGAGGGAGTGTCCAAGGCTTGCTTCTATGTCGTCTCACAGCATAAGCTAATCCATTAGGAGATAAAGGTTGTTGAATTATTGAGATTCTGGCTCTTGTTTTTCCTATCTCTAATTGAGTGTCTAAAATAGGATTTGCTTCATCTAAAGGCCTTCCAGAAATCATTCTAAATTTAGCAGCCCAAGAATTAACATCTTCTTGACTTGGGAGAATATTTGTAATGCATTCATCATAATCTTGGTGTCTTAAAAACACAGGAGTTTGAGAAATCGGGGCATTTAAAACAATATCTTGTAATTTTTCATCTTGAAGAAGAACTTCTAAAAGTCCAAAACCAATAGTATGCCTTACAAGAATTGTAGCCAATTTGTTTAAATCGTCATAATCCAAGCTAATCTTTTTTGTATTGGCTAAATCTTGAAGCAAATCCTTTGAGATATTTAAAAAAACTTGACGAGTTCGTTGAGTATCTGTAAATTCCTCTGCTTTAGGCTGGTGTTCAATTAAAACCCCTCGAGCAAGATTCAAAAGCATATTAAACTCTTCACTTAAAGTGTTCTCTGGAGGAGTTAAATGATAAAAAAGCTTAGGTTCATTTTTTCTTCTAATAAGAGTGATTAAAGATTCATCATAAGTTCCTTCTCCGATTTTATATTGGTCAATAATCTCTCCTTTCTCAGGCAAATTCATAACCAATCTTGTAAAAGTAAAATTAGGAATAACATCAGGTTTGAAAATGTTATGATAAATCTCTCTATCGCCTATTCGATAAGTCTCAAGAAAAGGTGAAACTTTCTTAATTAATTGCATTTTTTCAAACAATTCTTTAATTTTTTCTAAAAAAGAAATATAATTCTTTTGGTCGGTTTTGCAAGAATCTTCTACTTTTTCTAAAAAGATTTTAGCTTCAATAATAAGTCTTTTAAGTTCAGCATATGCTGCTAAAGGATCTTGTTTTAATAAAAATAAAAAAGAGAAAAGATTATTATATCTCTCAGAAAAAAATTTTTCACAGTCAGTAATTAATTTATCATGAGATAATATTTTTTCTTGCTTAAGAAGATACACATAAAATCTTGCAATTTCTAAAAGAATAGTGGTTTCTTGAAAATCATAATTATAATTTTTTTGCTGAACAAAAACAATTCTAGAAACATTAGGATTTTCAATCAAGGCATCAATAGTTTTTTCCATAACTTCTGGATAATCAGAAAGACTTGGAACAAAAGAAGCCCCCATATAATTAATATAAAGTATGTCTTCACCACCTTCTCTTTGAACTTCATAAGAATACAAAGGAGTTTTGTCTTTAAATTGCATTTACATCACCTTTAATTTCATTTTAATAATAAAAGCAAGATATAACACTTTAATAATTTTTATATAAAGCACAACAAATTTAAACCACTTTAACTTATGTTTTTTATGGTTGATGAATCAATAGATTACACTGGACAATTCTTAGGTGATATAAATATGAGAATCAGAGATGCTGAAGAAAAACAGAGAATCTTAAAAGAAAGAGTTCTCCTTATTGGGCAAAATTTAGTGGAAATAAAAGAAAAAAATCAAGAAAAAATACTAGAGATAAAAAAAGACTTAGAAATAATAAAACAAAAAATAGAAAGAATGGCTTCATTTCTCGAGATAATTTCAGGAGAGTTTTCAAAATTTGCAAAAAAAGATGATTTAGAAATTCTTGCAAAGCAGGTAAATATGCTTAAGCCTTTTATAAAGAATTCAGAAAAATTAAAAAACAAGTAAATTTATATGATTAAATAAAAAAGAGAATAAAATGGGAGTTTTAGAACAAGTAACACAATTAAAAAATCAAGGAATGAGTGATGAGGAAATTGTAAGCAATTTGCAACAGCAAGGCATCTCTCCAAAACAAATAACAGATGCAATAAATCAGGCTCAGATAAAAAATGCTGTTGCATCTGAGAACCCCCCTCCAACCCCTCAAGAAACATCGCCTATAGCTGAAGCAGGAGCATCTCAAACCCCTTATACTCCTCAAACACAAGAAGTAGGGCAAGAATACCAACAAGGCGCATATCCTGCAGAACAACCTGCAGGAGAATACTATGCTGAACAGCCAGTCCAAACTCCAGCAATAGATTCTGACACTGTCATTGAGATTTCTAATCAAGTTTTTTCTGAAAAAATAAAACAAATTAAAAAAAGTATTGATGATTTTAATGAATTTAAAACAATTTTTCAAACTAAAGTAAATGGAATTGATGAAAGATTAAAAAGAATAGAAAAAATCATTGATACAATTCAGATTAAAGTGTTAGAAAAAGTAGGGGCATATGGACAAGAACTAAATAGCACAAAAAAAGAAATAGCAATGATGCAGGATTCTTTTAAAAAAATAACAGGAAAAAAATCATCAATCTCAAAAAAGAAAAAGACTTCTAAAAAGAAAAAATAATAAATTTTTATTTATGAAGAAGTGTTTAAACCAAACAACTGTGGAAGAACATCTGACAAAGGCTTAGGAGTTCTTGGAGGTTTTCCTGCACCAACTATGACAGCAATAACTATTATAATAAAAACTAATCCAGCAATTAAAGGCCAATTATATGAAAGCCAATAACCAATATTTGAACTAAAAAATCCAAAAAAGCCTTCTGTGCTAAAGATTATGTAAAGAGTAATAAGAATCCCAACTCCAAACAAAATATAAGCTGCCCAATCTTTATTAGGAAGAAATAATCCGAGAATAATAAGGATTACTAAAATTATTGCCAAACCAATTCCGACTCTTGGAAAGATGTCTGAAAAAAATGCAGGGACATAATCAAATTGCAGAGCCATTAATCCAACTGCTAAAGCAATAATTGCATTAATTGATTTATTGTTTTTAAAAAAATCTAATTTAAGCAAAATCCCATAAACTATAGAAAAGATTAATAAAAAAGGAAGAAGATAGCTAAAAAATCCTTGACTTGCAAGCATGTCAAAAAAACTTCCAATAGCACCTCCTCCATAATATCCATATGAAGCTAAAATTTCAAACATAATATAACTTACAAAATATTCTTTAAATACTTTTCTTATTCACTTTTACTAGCACTAGTTCCTTTAAGAATAAAAGAAATAGCAATAGAAATCATAACAATAAAGAAAACATTAGTCCAAAAAGCCCCTCCCCAATTTTGATTTTGAAACCATGTTATGACAGGATCAATAGATCCAACAGCCCAAAGAACAGCAAGAGTAACAGAAATAATTAAAACTCCTATTAATCCAGACTTAAGAGCTCCTTCTATTTTCACTTCGCCTAATAAAAAACCCCAAATAAGCAAAGTAATAAAAACAATAACAAGTGCAACAGTTAAAAACAACACCAGATTGCTTACAACATCAACTGGATGTGCAAAAGTAACAAAAATCAATCCAATAACAAAAGAAACCAAAGCATTTAATTGTTTTTTATCTTTTCCAAAAAGATTTGTTTTTTCAAGAACCGCAAATAAAATAAAAAAGACTAAAAGAAAAGGAAAAGCAAATCTTGTAAAAAGCCAATGTTGCAAGATTGTTTCAGCCATTTGATTTTATTAAATTAAATCTTCTGATATCTCTTCTGGTTCAGAAGGAGTTGGCAATGCAGATTTATTTATAATTAAAATATCACTAATAGCCTTGACAAATTGATGCGGAATAATAACCCCTCTTGCTCCGCCAATTAAAGAAACAATTGTTCCTCCAACTTTTATTCTCCAACTGTCAATTTTATTTTCAATTAAATTAGCCTCTTCAATTTCACCAAAATAATCGCCTGAATCTGTATAAACTTTTGTTCCAATAACATCTGTAATCTTTTTTATTTTCATATTAAAAATTATCTAAACTTATTTAAATACTTTTCCGTTATATAAACAATACATCAAAATTATCAATCTTTATAATAAGCTTTATAAAAAAACTTTTATTTAAAAAGAGTATGATAAGCAAAAAAGAAATTTTTTGGGTTTTAATTATAACTTTTGTATTGTCTATTTCAATAAGTTTGATTGAATCTTGGAAAACTTTCTTTTTAATGACTTTTGCAATTTTTTTAATAATACTCATAAATAACTCGGCAAAAAAAATAATGAGTTATTATCTTGATTCAGAAATAAAAATAAGACCTTGGGAGATAAAAAGATATGGATTTAAAGCTAATCAAGAATTTAAAAAACCTTTTCCAGCAGGAATATTTTTTCCAATAATTATATCTGCTCTTTCTTTTGGAAATTTATTTTGGATGGCATCATTAGTTTTTGATGTTAAACCAAAAATATACAAAGCTGCAAAAAGACATGGAATTTTTTCTTTTTCTGAGATAACTGAAAATCAAATAGGATTAATTGCAGCAGCAGGAATCTTTGCAAATTTGATTTTCGCAATAATAGGATATTTAATTGGCTGGGCTATTTTTACAAAATTAAGCGTCTGGTATGTTTTTTTTAACATGCTTCCAATCTCTGATTTAGATGGAAATAAAATTTTCTTTGGGAACTTAGTTTTGTGGAGCTTCTTAGCATCAATTATTATAATTGGAGTCGGATATATTTTTTTGCTAGTGTAAAATAAAAATGGAGTTTTTAATTAATATAAATCCCAGAGAATACCAGCAAAAGATTTTTGAAGAATGCATTAATAAAAATTGTCTTGTTGTCCTTCCAACAGGACTTGGAAAAACCCTTATTGCACTTATGCTTGCAATTCAAAGAATGAGAAAATACCCTGGAGAAAAAGTGGTTTTTTTAGCTCCAACAAAACCTTTAGCAGAACAGCATAAAAACTATTTCAAGAAGCATCTTCCAGAATTATTTGGAGAAATAGAATTGTTTACAGGAGCTGTAAAAGCAGAAAAAAGAAAAAAACTTTGGCAAAATTCAGACATTATTTTTTCAACTCCTCAATGTGTTGCAAATGATTTAAAAAAAAATCTTTATAACTTAGGAGAAGTCTGCCTTTTAGTAGAAGATGAAGCCCATAGATGTGTAAAAAATTATGATTATAATTATATTTCAAAAAAATACAAAGAACAATCTCAAAATCCAAGAATTTTAGGATTAACAGCGTCGCCAGGGAGCGATTCCATTAAGATAAAAGAAATCTGTAAAAATCTTTTTATAGAAAAAGTAGAACTTAGAACAAGAGAGAGTGATGATGTAAAGCAGTATCTTCAAGAGCTTAAATTTAAAAAAGAAATAATAGATTTCCCTCCAGAATTTCAGGAAATAAAACATGTTCTTTTAAAATTATTAAACAGATATATTGAAGAATTAAGAAAAAGAAAAGTTCTATTCGGCCCCTCAAGTAAAACAAATTTGATTAATCTTCAAAAAAAAATTTCAGGCAGTCTTGCAAGAGGAAATAGAAATTTTAATTATATGCTTGGAGCAAGTGCTTGTGCTCAGGCAATAAAAATTCATCATTCCTTGGAGCTTTTAGAAACTCAAACTTTAGAAAGCTTTAACAAATATTTAAAAAAACTCTTTAATGAAGCTGCTAAAAAAAAGAGCAAGGGCGTTATTAGACTTGTAGCAAAACCAGAATTCAATTTTGCATTTATGTCCTCAAATGAGCTTTTAAGTAAAAAACAAGAACATCCCAAATTAAAGAAATTATTAGAAATAATTGAGAAAGAAAAAGAAGAAAACAAAGATATGAAGATAATTATCTTCACTCAATTTAGGGACACTGCAGCAAATATTTCAAAGAAAATTAATAAAATTAAAAACATAAAAGCAAAAGTCTTTGTTGGGCAAGCTGGAGCAACAGGCTTAAGTCAAAAACAACAACAAAAAATAATTCAAGAATTCTCAGAAGGAAAAATAAATATACTGTGTGCAACTTGCATTGCAGAGGAAGGCTTGGATATTCCTGAAGTAAATACTGTCATCTTTTATGAGCCTATTCCGAGTGCTATAAGAACAATTCAGAGAACAGGGAGAACTGCAAGATTAAATAAAGGAAAATTAATAATTCTTATAACTAAAGGCACAAGAGATGAATCTTTTTTTTACATATCAAGAAGCAGAGAAAAGAAAATGCACAGAATAATAAATGAAATAAAACAAGATTTAGAAAATAAAAAAACAAAAGATAAACAAAAAAAATTAATTTAAAATGCCTTTCCTAAATATCTTTTCAAAAAAAAGAATTCAAAAAAAAGAAATCCCAAAGCCAAAGATAATAATTGACTATAGAGAAAGAAATTCCCTTATTGCCTCAGAGCTTATCTCGTTAGGATTTAAAATAGAATTCAGAGAATTAAAAGTAGGCGATTACATTGTAAAGGATGTTATTATAGAAAGAAAAACAGTTATTGATTTTTTATCATCAATGATAAATAAAAGATTGTCTAATCAAATAGAAGAATTAAAGCAATACCCAAATAGATTACTAATTATTGAAGGAACAGAAGAGCAAGAATTATACAATGAAGAAAAAATAGGAATAAATTCCAATGCTATAAGAGGGTTTCTTCTTTCAATTGTTTTAAAACATAAAGTTCCAGTAATTTTTACAAAAAATTATTCAGACACTGCAAAGTTCATTTCAGTTCTTTCAAGAAAAAAACAAAAAGAAATGCCTTTAAATATTTCAAAAAAAACTTTAAATAAAAAAGAAAGACTCCAATTCATATTAGAAGGATTTCCAGGAATTGGCCCAAAAACAGCTAAAAAACTTTTATTAAAATTCAAAACATTAAAAAATTTCATAAATGCTTCAGAAGAAGAGTTAAAAGAAATCCTTGGAAAAAAAGCAGAGATAATAAAAAAGATTATCGAAGATAAATACTAATCTGCAACACTCCTGTCTTCAAGTTGTTTAAAATATTCTTGAAGATAGTAATCTAAATCAATTACATAATTTCTCAGTCCTCCTAAACTCTGGATATCTCTTTCTTTAAATTTAAATTCAACATAAATATCAACTTTAGTTAAATTTCTTTTCATAGCATTAACTAACTCTTGATAATCCCTTAAATGCCCATTACTAGAACCAGCAATTACAATTGTCTCAATCTTTTTTTCAGGATACTGTCTCTGCCATTCGGTAAATTCCCTTGATAATCTTTTTGCTAAAATTTCTAATTTTTCCATCAAAGTCTTTTTAATCAATTTTCTTTTTTAAATTCTATGTTTCAAAAAAATATATTTTAAAAAACAAAAACAATTTAAACCCAAAAAAACTTTTTTAAGTATATTTTTAATTCACTAATTCAAATTCCTTGAGAATTTTATATCTAGGGCCGTCTCTAAATAGCTCAGATTTAATTAGAAAAATCTTGTCTATAGAAAAATTCATTCTTTTTATATTAAGCTCATTAATCTTTTTAAAAAAAGCATCTTTATTTTTGATTCCCTTTATTCTTGCAACAGTTATATGAGAATTAAATTCTTTTTTATCATAATTAATTGCTTTCTCATAAAGCTTTTTGTTTATAATTTCTCTAAGTTTTGGAATTTTTTCTGAAATTAAATTAATCCATACAATTTTTATATATTTTTCAGAAGGAAAAAAACCGATTTTCCCTAAATCAGCTTTAAATTCAGGAAAATTAATTTCAGATAGAGTTTTTATTATTTCTTTAATCTTTTCTTCAGAAACATCTCCTAAAAATCTTAAAGTCAAATGTAAGTTTTGCTTTTTAACAAAATTTCCAAAACAAGTTTTAGAGTTTTTTAATTTCTCAAACTCTTTAAAAATTTCTTTCTTAATTTTTTCAGGCAATTCGATTGAAATAAAAGCTCTCATATTAATTCAGATAAAATTTTAGCTCCAAGTTTTAAAGTTAGATTCTCTTTTTTTCTATCTTTAACTTCATTTATCTCAACTATATCAATGGCTTTTAATTTTTTAATTTTATTCAATCTCTGAATTAAATAAATAATTTGTCTGCTTGTCAATCCTCCAGGTTCTTGATATCCTGTAGAAGGCGCAAAAACAGGATCAACAATATCGATATCTAATGAAATATAAAGTTCTTTTCCAGAAGCAAATTCCATAATAGTATCGCATGCTTCTGTTAGATTAGAATTTAAAAAATTCATTGAAATTGTTTTAATTCCTTTTTCTCTGAGAAAATCAGTCTCTTTTATATTAAAATTTCTTGCTCCAACCAAAAGAATATTTTTAGCAGGAAATTTGTCATCTATTAGTTTTCTTAACCACTCTTCATGTGTTGGTTCTTTCATAAAAGGCATGCAATCTGGATGAGCATCAAAAATAATCAAGCAAGGTTCTTTGCCATTATTTTCACAATAATCAAAAAAAGCTCTTGAAAGAGAATAAGTAATTGAATGGTCTCCTCCAAGAAAAACAACTTTAGGTTGTTCATTAAAAATTTCAAAGGAATTTTTATAAATCAATTTATTGCTTTCTTCAAGATTGGAATTATCCAGATGTATTTCCTCTAAGTCAAGTTTGCCAAATTCAATTGATTTTTTTTCTTCATTTGAAAAAATTTCTTTTTTAAGAATTTCTAAAATAGCGTTTCCAGCTCTCTCGCATCCTTTAGTTTTTCCTAATCCATTAATTCCTGGGACTTTAACAATAAGCATAAAAAATCCTATAATAAGAAGTTTAAAAAATTATTGCTCAGAGCTTAAAATCTCAACAGCAGTTTTAGCAAAAAAACTTTTATATATTACAAATCCTAAAACAACAACAAAAGAAGCTGCAGCACCAATAGCAATAGGAGTATAATCTTTTCTTTCTAAAGCAATGCAATCAACAGGACAAGTAAAAGAGCTTTCAGAATCATCACAAATATTATTTCCACATTTTTTTTCAAGACTTTCTAAGACAGGGCATTCTCCACAATCAGCAATGCAATTTTCACAAGATTCATTATTCTGACAAATATTGTCTCCGCAATATCCTTTTCCTACTGGAGAAGGTAAAACAACATTAAAACTAATCTTCTTTGTAACCTCTCTGTCCCCTAAAAATTTCTTTGCATAAACAGTTAAATTATTTTTACCTTGCTGAACAAAAAGTGTTGTATTAGGAACAAAAGTCACTTTTCTCCCTTGATTTAAAGAAAAATACCAAAATTTTGCAACTTTTTTAGAATCACTGACATTTAAATCAAGTTGAACATTATCATAAGTTATATTATCCAAAGGAGAATAAAGAATTATATTAATTCGTTTTGAACTTCCTCCTCCGTGAGAAGGAGAGGGTTCAGAATAACCACAAACTCCATCAATATGCCCTTTAGATTCCCAAACAGCATTTGCTCCGCATAAAAAAGCCTCTGTTCCTTCACAATGATAAGATTGATTTTGAGGATTGCATTCTATTCCTTGAATCACATTCCAAATCTCATCAATTAAACCTTGATTGCTTAAATTTAAACTTACATTAACATATTTTAATTGACAAAGTTCATCAATGCAAGACTGATTAAAACATTCAAAATTATTACTGCAATTATCTCCATTTTGTTTTAAAATTTTATAAGTCCCATCAATATCACAATAATGAGTTCCATTTACAAATCCAACATTATTGCAAGTTTGAGCAAAAATAAAATTAGAAAAGATAATAAATAAAAAGAGAGTAAAGAGAATTTTAAATTTCATTTATCCTCCAATTGATTCATTTAAACATTCATCATAATCTTGAACATTAAAAAAATCCCTAAGCCAGCATCTTATTTCTTGAAGAAGGCTAGTCTGCTCTTCTAAAATTTTTCTTTGTGATTCTAATTCTCCTCTAATTGAAGAACATTTTCCTTCTATGCAAACATTGCTTTCACATTCATAATCATTAATACAAGATTCATTTAAAGCTTTAACAAGCTCATAATCTAAAGTCAAAGGATTGCAATAGCTCAAACTGCCATTTACAATTAATCTTGTTTTAGGGAGAATTTCTGGTCCTCCAAATGTTACAGGCTCACATGCTGCTTTTTCAGGAGAATTACAAGAGCCATTTTCACATCCATTTTCACAAAAATATTGCTGCCATATAACCTCATCATTTCTTCCGCAATACGATTCCCAAAGAGTATTTTCATCAACACAGCTCTCATTTAATGCTTCAAAACATTCTCCTCCAATACAAGAAACAGTAGAGCCTTGTTCAAAATAATTTAATCCATTATCACTATCACTACAGTTTGATTCTCCTAAACATTTTCCATCACCACATCCATTTTCACAAAAAACATCAAGAGTTGAAACATTTCCCTCAAAACAAATTGCTTCTCTCAAAATACTAGCATTATAGCAAGTATCGCTAATATTTCCTCCAAAATTATCATAAGCATAAGAACTTGTAACATTTTCATAAAGTCCTTCATCTTCATTAGTGCATGTAGGAGTTATACATGCTTGTTCAATCTGCAGATTATCACTATCCACAAAAATTTTATATCTATTAATCATATTATCATTTGAATCAAAAATATTAAGATAATAAATAGAAGTTGGAAAAAACAAGCCCTCAACATCATCAATCCCAATATAATTTCCATTAAAATCTGTTAAAACATTTAAAAAACTATTTTCAGAAATAATTTTTAATTCTGCTTTGTCATCATTAACATCAATTGAGCCAATTAAAAGAGTTATATTACCTAAACTTATCTCATCTCCTTCTTTTCTATTTACTCTTAAGGTTTCCCAATTTCCATTATTCTTATATTCTATAGTCAAAGAATTTCCATTTGAATCTTCCTCAAGGTTAGTTATTCTCATTAAATAAGACTCAGAAAAATTTTCATTAAACCGAGAAGCAATAAACATAGAATCTTCATCTAAATCAAAAATAATTTTATTTTTTCCTGTTGCTATTTTTTCATCAATATCTCCTCCAAATCCTGAAATTTGATTTCCATCTAAATAAAGTAAAGAAACATCATCAACTGATTTTGTAGTCTTTAAATCATCTAAAACCAACACATTATTTCTAACTTCAGGTTTAAAATCACTCACTCCGTAATTACAAATAATCTTGCAAGCCCCCTTTTCACATCCATTTTCACAATTAATAAAAACATCTGAGACATAACCATTTTTACAGATTTTTTCAATTAAAATATTTCCAAGACACTGGTCTGATTCAGAAACTTGCTGTCCATTTATATTTTCTCCAGTTGCAGTTCCTTTTTCATATTTCATTTCTCCGCCGTCAGAATCACTGCATTCTACAGGAGGAATTTCTTCAAAAACTAAATCAGAAGGATATTTTTCAAAATAAGCATCAAGTAAAGCATCAAAAACATCTTCATCAATTTCATCAATATCCCAATGTTCAATAGCAACTAAAACAACATTTGTTCCAGAATACCAAGCAAGCAAAACATCTTGTATATCTCCATCTACTTTTTTAAAAACATAATAAGGATTTCCTTTCCAAGCCTCTGTATCAACCTGAATACTCTCATCTCTTCTAAATTCACCTAAAAATCCATTGATAGCCTCTCCATTCTTGAAAACTTTTGAGTGAGTTTCTATTCCAACAGTTATCCTAGCCCCCTCAGAAGAAAAATTATATTTTGCTTCATACATATTACAGCTTCCTGAATCAACAATATCACAATAATCTTGAGTTAATCTTGACCTAAGATAATTCACACTTCCTAAATCTTTTTCAATTAAATATTCAGGATAAGAAGGATTGCAAGCACCATTTGAACATCCTGTTGCACAAGTTTCCCAAGAACCATCCTTACATAATCTTTTTTTATCTGTTGAACAATTCCTGGAAAGAATATTTTTTTTACAAATTTCTTTATATTCATAATGTCCCCCTCCAAAATAATTTGTTTTTACCCATTCACGATCACATCCAGCATATTCATATCCTTGAATTTCACAAGATTCAGGTGAGCAACTACCTCCATGATATTCTGGATAAGGATAAGTTTCACTGCAATTTTTTTCAGGTTTAATGCAAGCCCCATCTAAACATCCTTCAGAACATTTTGCAGGTTCTTGCTTAGGTAAATTTCCTTCACAATTATATTCTAAGACATAACAATTATCTCCTGAACAAGAAGTGTTCTTAGTATAAATAGTTCCACTCTTAAATGCACAACTATCTGAAACATTGTTTCCATAATAAGAAATCCAATTAGGAGAATTACTCACAACAAACCCTTTTTTAAAAATGTCATTACTATCACTATCATTACAATAAACACATGCTCCATCATTACATCCTGAATCACAAGTAATAATTTCTCTTTTCCATCCTTTACTGTCAACACAATAAAATTCCATTAATTTATTCCCTGAAGAAACAAGATTATTATTATCATCTACACAAGAATCTGAATTTCCTCCAATAGGATAGCCAAAATAAGTATTTTTTCCTATGCCAAAATCTTTTTTACAATCATAACACACTCCATAAATATGTCCTCTAACAAAAGAATCCTTTCCGTTATCAGTATCAGAGCATTGAATATTTGAAACAATATTGCCTGTAGCTTTGCCAGAAAATTTCCCCCAAAAATTACTCCACCACCCAGCTGAAACTAAAGATAATGAAACAAAAGCAATTAATAAAAATACAAAAAATAATTTAGTTCCTCTTTTCATAATTATCCAATGCAATCATGTTTTATAAAGATTTTTATTCTTCAGGAACCAAAGCAAAAAAACTAAAATTTCCTTTTTTAATTTTTTTAGCAAGTTTTTTTACATCCTCAAGACTAATCTTCTCAATCTTTTTGTCAAATTCATAAAAATCCTCTGCTTTTCCTTCAATTTCAAAGCCCAAAAGATTATAAAGTTGATTAAAAGAATCCTCCATATTAATATAATAATTACCAATAATCTGTTTTTTGACTTCTTCTAATTCTTTCTCAGACAAATCTTCTTGGAGTTTTTCAAATTCTTTTAAAATTAATTCTTTAACTTTTTCTATATTTTCTTTTTGAGTTCCAATATAAATCAAGTTATATGCAAAATTTTTTCCTGTTTCAGAAAATCCTTTAACAGCATAAGCCAAATTTCTTTTTTCTCTTATTTCTTGAAATAATCTAGAAGACATTCCGTCAGCCATTAAAGTAATCAAAATTTTTGCAGAAAGTTTGCTTTTATCGTCCAAAGGGACATGATATCCAAAAACTAAATTTGCCTGGTCAATTCCTTTTCTTTTTTCAATTCTTATTGCATTTCTTAATTTAATTTCAGGCTCAAAAATTTTTGACTCCTTATCTCCAAAATTTTTCTCAGCAAAATCAACAATCTCATTAAAATCAGCATTTCCTATAACACATAAAATCAAATTATTTGAAGTATAAGTTTTTTCAAATTTTTCTAAAATTTTAGTTTTATTTATTGAGTTCATTGTTTTATAAGTTCCAATTAAAGGGATTCCAAAAGGCTCTTTATATAGCTCTTTTTGAATCTCATCAAAGACATGTAATCTTGGAGTATCTTTATACATTTTAATTTCTTCAAAAATAACTTTTCTCTCTTTTTCTAATTCATTCTCATCAAATAAAGGATTTTTAATCATGTCACTTAAAACTTCTAAAGCAATTTCTAATTTATCACTTGGCATTTTACACCAAAAAGCAGTCAAATTCTCAGAAGTAAATCCATTTAATTCTCCTCCATTCTTCTCAATTTCTTCTGCAATTTGCTTAGAAGTTCTATTTTTTGTTCCTTTGTAAAGCATATGTTCAATAAAATGAGAAATTCCTTTTTCTTTTTCTAATTCATTAACTCCGCCATTTCTAACAGCAAATGCAACACTAACAATAGGCAAATTTCTTTTTTCAAAGAGAATTGTCATTCCATTTTTTAAAATTTTTTTCTTAAAAGTACTCATAAAAAGAATTATTAAAAAATAATATATAAACTTATCTTATCAAGTCTTAAATATCCAAAAATAAAGTCCTGTCAAAATTAAAGCAGAAATTATCAGTCCTGTTATTAACCACCATTTCCAACTTTTTTTAGGAGCTTGCGCAGTTTCAGTCTGAGTCGGATGAGGCATAGTTTGTTGGGGGGTAGTAGGTTGTTGTTGAGAGGGAGAAGGAGTCAAAGCCTGAGAAGCAGGGTTTATCTGTTGAGATTGAGAAGATTGAATAGGAGCTTGAGGAGGTTGTTGTGTTTGTTCCATATATTGTTCAATAAACTTGAATTTATAAAATTACCTTTTTTCAAAAACAATAAATTTCTCATAAGGAGTTTCAAACTCTTTTAAAATTTTAAAATCCTTTTTAATAAAATTCAAAATCCAATTTCTATTGGCTCTAAATTTTGTTTTTTTAATTAAACTTCTTGTTGCAAAACTCACAACAATTTTATTAACAAAAGGAGAAATTTCTAAAAGTAATTTTTTTGAAAAATCTCTTTCTATCATCTCGAGAGAATCAAGAGTTTTAAATAAAAAAACAATTCTTGGTTTTTTTGTTTTTTTTATTATCTTTAAAATTTCTTTAAGATTAAACAAGCTTTGATGATAAACTTTTCCAGAAATTTTTTCTTTTTCAAAATAATTATTAACTAATTTTACTAATTGCCCTACAGCTTCAACTCCAATATAATTCATCTCTTTTTCAAAATAATTATAGCTTAATCCATTTACTCCGCATCCTAAATCAATTACACTTCCTTTAAAATTTTTTAAGAGTTTTTTATAAATTTCAGAATAAAATTCTAATCTTTCTTTTGTTGAGATGTGTTTTCTTAAAAACCATTCTGCATTTTTAGTTTTTATTTTCAAAAGTTTTTTGCTTAAAAAAGCTGAAAAAATCTTTCTTAATAAATCTCTAGTTAATCTTATTTTTTCCTCGTCTGAAACATCTCTTTTTTCAAATTTTTTAAAAACTCTTTCAACATCCTGCTTAGGTAATTTAGAAAATTCTTTTTTTTTAACAATTTTCTCAAAAATTTCTTTTTTCATTTTTTACTTATGAAATTATTATCTTTAATATAAAATCTCAATTTAACTGGCAAATCTTTGCTCACTCCAATTCTAGAACTTTCAATAATTTCAAACTCTTCATTAGAATTTTCTAAAAAAAGCTCTTTTAATTCAAAGATACTTTCTCCATGAAAAGTCTTCTCAATTTTTAATGAATCAGTCAACAAACCCGGACCTGAAGTTCTTGCTTTAAAATTAAGAGGCTCAAGAGCTCTTATTAAAACTGCGCTTGCTTCACCTTCTTTGCCTGTAATAAAATTTAACATTTTATATTTATGAACATTATAAATAAGAATTTTTCCAGGAGATTCCCACATCATTTCACTAATTTTATTTTTTCCTTTGCATGCTCTTGATGCAGGGTCATCTTCTCCAAAATAGGCTTCAGTTTCCACAATCTTTGACTTTAAAACTTTCCCATCAATCCTTCTGCAAAGAATTTTTCCTAATAATTCTTTTGCTACTATGTCTGCTTTTCTTTTGAAAAAATTTTTTTTAAGCATTTGATTAAATTTTTAATGCTCCTTTAATTTATAACTTTATGCCAATTAATGCTCATCCAGGATATTTAGCTGCAGAAAAAGAATATCTCCAGGCGCAGACTCCTAAAGAGAAGATTATTAAATTAAAAAAAATGATTTCTCTTGCTCCAAGTCATAAAGGTGCAGAAAATCTCAGAAAACAATTAAAAACTCGTTTAAAAAAACTTCTAGATAAACAAACAAAAACAAAAAAATCAAAATCAGGATTGCCTGGAATTAAAAAAGAAGATATGCAAGCAGTAATAATTGGATTTTCAAATTCAGGAAAATCGTCTTTAATAAAAGAATTAACAAATGCAAAACCTTTAGTTAGCCCTATAAAATTTTCAACAACTTCGCCAGTAATCGGAATAATGAATTATCAAGGTGTGAATATTCAGTTAATTGAAAATCCTGCAATTGAATCAGAGTATTATAACAAAGGATTAACAAACACAGCAGACACTCTTATAATTCTTATCACAGAGATTAAAGAAATTCAGGAAATTCAGGAAAAAATAAAAAAAACAAATGCAAAAAAAATAATTGTTCTAAATCAATTCAAAGAAGAAGACAAAAGAAAAATATCCGCAACTCTTTCTTCAAAAAAATACAATTATGTTATTATTTCAATAAAAACAAAGCAAGGAATCCAGGAATTAAAAGAAAAAATTTTTCAAAGTTTTGATAAAATAAGAGTCTACACAAAAGAACCTGGAAAAGAACCTTCAAAAAAACCAATAATTCTTAATTTAGATTCAGATGTAAAAGATGTTGCAGAAAAAATTCTAAAGGGTTTTTCAGAAAAAATAAAAGAAACAAAAATATGGGGTCCAAGTTCAAAATTTCCTGGACAAAAAGTAGGATTAAAACATAAATTAAAAGATAAAGACATTATTGAATTTAAAACAAAATAAATTACTGATAAGCTTCTTTAGCTATTTTTTGCAATTTTGATTTTTTCTTTTGAATTTCTTTCAATAGATTAAAAATCTCTTTTGCAACAGCATTTTTTAAATCAAGAGGATGTAATTTTTTATTAATAAAATCCTTTTCAATATCTTCATAATTCTTATACTCTAAATCGCCTCCAAATTTTTCAGGCCTTTTCACAATAAATTTTTCCTTTTTATCTTTTTTAATCGTCATTATTACATATTTTAAAAAAGCCATAACCCCATTATCAGGATTTCCAGCAATCATCTCAGCATTTTTTATTTTATTTTGTATTTCTTTTTCACTATCTAATAAATCAACTTTGGATTTTTCATCACTAGCAGACATTTTTTTTCCAATTAATCCAGGAATAAGAGGGTTTAGAATTTCTATTCTTTGTTTATATCCTATTTTTGGAAGAAATTCTCTTGCTAAAACCATAATTTTTCTCTGGTCGGTTCCTCCTAACTGGCAATCAACTTTAAGATATTCCTCGTCTAAAACTTGCATCAAAGGATAAATTAATCCAGAAAGCTTTGCTTTTTCTCCTTCAATATTTTTAATAACCTCAGAAGCAGCTTTTGTAGAAGCCCTCACCGAAACTAAAGTGCTTAATTTTAACAAATCAAAAAAATAATCACTCTTTAATTGAAAATCTCTTCCTCTAACAAATTCTAAATTTTTAATGTCTGCTCCAATAGATTTAACCATCAGAGGAATAACTTCTGAATAATATTTATATCGCTTATCCAAAATATCCCAAGGAGTATTGTCTAATGATGCATGCAAGTCAGCTAAAAGAATCTTAACTTTAAATCCTGCATTTAATAAATCCGCAATTTTAAGCATTGGCAAAAAATATCCAACATGAGGTTTTCCAGTAGGAGCAGTCCCCCAATAAACTGTGAGTTTTTTATTTTCCTTAAGAAATTTTTTCAAATCTTCTTCTCCAATTATCTCTTGAACATTTCTTTTGATTAATTCAAATTTATCCATAGAATAAAAAAGATTTTTTAATTATTAAATGTTGCTAATCACATTTATTATCACAAGCAGAATCAAGATTAACAGGACTGCAGGAATTGTAACAAGAAGTATAACCAGAATCAAGGCACATCATGTCACAAACAAGATATAATTTTTTCTTAGAACAGCTTTCATAACATTTTTTAAAAGAAGAATCACAGCCAACTTTTTTTCCATTTGAACCCTCAAACCATTTATTTGCTTCACTGCAAGAATTAAGATAAGGGACTTCCATTCCTTGTAAGTACTCTTTATAATTTTCAGCAAATTTTTTTTCTGGTTTTTGAATAGGAACAACAGGACTCTCTTCTGTTTTATTTTCTGTAATATTTTTTTCTTCAATAGGAACAGAGCAATTCTGCAGTTTAGATAAATTTTGATTAGTAAATTCAAATTTGTCCATTACAAAAGCAGCAGAAGTTGTTTCAGGCTTTATAATTAAAATAGAATTATTTCCTTTTTTTAATTTAACATCAGCAATATAAATCCAAGAATATGGGCTTTTTCCACAAGTTAAATTTTTAGAAATGTGACTATATTTGTATTTTTTTCCATTTATAAAAAAATTAACATCTCTTGCTCCATTTTCATGAACTCCGTCATCTGCTAAAAAAGCATAAAGCTGGAATTTTCCAGAATATGAAGAATTAAAGATATAGGAGGCATTTACATTTTTATCACCAAGATATAATTCAGAACCCCTTCCACTTTTTCCAGAATAAGTATAATTTCCTTTTCCAGAGAGAACAGCATTTTCTCCTTCAATTAAAATAAAATAATCGTCAGGAATTTTTTCTTTAAAAAACAAATTTTTTATCCAAGAAAAAACATTTGAAAAAAATCCTTTAGAGTTTTTATTAGTTGCTTGCGCAGAAATAAAAGATATAAAAAGGATTGTGATTATCAAAAAACTAAAAATTTTTTTATTCATTATTATAATAAAAAAATAGAATTTAAAAAGATTATTAATTGTCTTTTTAACAAAATGTTAATTGAAATAATCCTTTTTCTTTTAGCAGGGATAATCATAGGCACTTTTACTGGATTAATCCCGGGAATCCATATAAATTTAATAGGAATTTTTTTAGTTACTCTTTCTACATCTCTTTTTTATTCAATAAATCCAATCTATTTAGTTGTATTTATCTCATCGATGGCAATTACTCATACTTTTTTAGACTTTATCCCTTCAATATTCTTAGGATGTCCCGACACCGACACAGAACTTTCAATTCTCCCAGGGCATGAATTATTAAAAAAAGGACTTGGATATGAAGCTGTAATTCTCACAGCATATGGGAGTTTAGCAGCAATATTTCTTTTGATTATAATAGCTTTCCCATCAATATTTTTAATTTCAAAAATCTATGAGACTATAAAAAATTTGATTCCTTATTTATTAATTTTTATTTCTATTCTTTTAATCTCTCTGGAAAAAAGAAAATTAAAAGCCCTTTTAGTTTTTTCACTTTCAGGTGTTTTAGGAATTTTGGTTTTAAACTCACAAATAAATCAACCTCTTCTTCCTCTATTAACAGGATTATTTGGAAGTTCAATGTTAATTTTAAGCATAAAAAATAAAACAAAAATTCCAGAGCAAACAATTAAAAAACCTTATTTAAATATTATAAAGCCTGTTTTAGGAGCAATGATTGCCTCGCCACTTTGCAGTTTTCTTCCAGGATTAGGAAGTGGACAAGCAGCAATAATTGGAAATTTAATCTCAAAAGAAAATAAAAGAGGATTTTTAGTTCTCCTTGGAGCAACAAACACTCTTGTAATGGGATTCTCATTTATTTCTCTTTATATAATTTCAAAAACCAGAACAGGAGCAGCCCTTGCAATTCAAAAAATTTTTGGAGCTCTTTCATGGAAAATTCTCTTATTAATCTTAGTAGTTGCTTTGATAAGCGGGATGATTTCTTTTTTTCTCACACTTTTTTTAGCAGAATTTTTCTCAAAAAAACTAAATGAATTTGATTACACTAAACTCTCAATAATAACTCTATTGATTTTATTTGCAATTGTTTTTTTAGTTTCAGGGATATTTGGAGTATTAATATTAATTATCTCAACTTTAACAGGAATTTATAGTATTTTTTTAAAAGTTAAAAGAACAAACATGATGGGCTGTCTATTAATCCCAACGATTTTTCTTTATTTTTGTATTCTCTAAAAGCTTTTTGGCATTCTTCTCTAGACTTTTTTTCATCCTCTTTTTGTTTTTCTTTATCAACCTGGTATCTTTTAGCTTCATCAGAGATTAATCTTAAATAAAAAAGTTTTGTTCTATACGGAAGCTCTCTCTTTTCTTTTTCTGTAAAATATTTATCAAAAAGTTCTTGCTCTTCTCTTAAAGAGGAAAAATTCCCATATTCCCATAATTCTTGTCTATTTTTTCCACACCCTGCTACAAAAAAAAGTCCTAAAACAGATGCAGTTATTAATTTTTTAAGCATAAAAAATAAAGAAAATTAGAGTATATAAGAGTTACTACTCAAAAATTACATGTAACTCAATAAAACCTTGTTGGCGAGCAAGTGCAGAAACAAGAATCAAAACCACTTCTCAATTGATTCTTGTTTTTCCAACTCCTTTCCAAAAATAGAATCAATATATTCTTTTGTTAATTGCAAAGTCTGTTTAATATAAGGAGATAAATCATATTTTTTAGCAAGATTTAATGCCGGCTCTAAATATTTTTTAATCCCTCCTTCATTGATTGTAAATATTATTTTACCCCCGCAAGCAGGACAAACTCCTGACAAAGGAGGGCGTCTAAATTTCTCATTACAACTCACACATCTAAATCCTTGCATAGAAAATTTTCTTAAATTACCTCTCATATCTCTAATAAAATGTCTTTCAATAATAAGACGGGCAGTATCTGATGTATCCACAGCTCTTAATCTCTCAACCAACTCCATTTGATGCTGAACTTTTTCCTGCATAGTAGCTAAACGTTTATAAGAAGAACAAACAATGCCATTATTAAAATTCTTTGAACTATGTGTGAATCCAAAATTTCTAAAGGGGTCTTTTCCTTGCTTTAAAACATCACTGCAAAGCACAATCTCCTTCACATCTGAAGAATGTTTTCTTTGTTCAGCTTTTTCATATAATTCTAAAGGATATTCTTCATTTGAAACAAATTCAAAATCCAAAATTTGATCATCAACTTCACCTGCATCAATTTTAGCATTTAAAACTAAAGGAGCATCTTGAGTTCCGCCTCGATGACTTGGAAGAAATTTTCTAGAAAAATTTAATAAAACATCCCCCAATAACATAACTGCAGCTTCATCTCCGTCGCAATCCCTTCTAATTGCAGCATGCATATAAGGACTTGCCATTAAACCCTGAGTATTTGAAAAACCAACAATCCTGCAAATAACCCCTGCACAATTATGAGGAGCCATGCAAACTCCTAATTTTCCAACTAAATCCTCTCTTGTTTTAACATTATAAAAACTTTCTAATCCATAAAATCTCTCTAATTCCTCATCAACAAATTGAGAAATTTTAATAAAAACATCGTCGGCTCTCTCATCAGGAGTTTCTGGAGAACTTGGCAAAAGAATATCATGAGGCATTAATTCTATAATCTGTTCTTCATTAACCAAATCCTTTCCATAAATATCTTTATCATATCCTAATTCTTTTAGTTTTTCAATACTAACCCCAATCTCTACAGGCTTAAATGCAATCAAAGGAAGTTCAGTTGCATCAAACCTAATTGTTCCGTCTTTATTCACTTGCAAATCATATTTTGCTCTGAGCAATCCTTTTGCTAAATGTTCCATTTGCTTTTCTCCTGATGATAATCCCCTCACACCTTTTACCAATAAAGGAATTTCATTTTCTTCCATTTCTAATTTTTCCACAGCTTTATCAAAATAATGATTAATGTCTAAATCCATTCTGCAATAAGGTGTTCCTTCTCTTTCAGACGATGGACAATACTTTGTTGTTTTTTTCTCTTGTGTGTCATAAAAATAAAACAATTTTTTTGTTTCTTTTCCACAATTTTCACAAACTTTATAGATTGTTTCTTTTCCACAATTTTCACATTTATAAATTGGAAATTCTGCTCTTACTTTTCCAACTTCACAAGCAGTTTGCAAACTTCTCATTCTTCCTCCTTCACTTCCAATAGGAAATAAAACATTTGGACTTCCTTGCAATTTTCTAAGTTTTGCTTTTTCAGGCCTTCCCATTCTCGTTCCAATAAAATCTCCTGCTTTGTCTTTAATTTTAAATTGAGAAACATCATTAATAATTCTCAAGATATCTTTTTCAAAATCAAATTTGTTTAACTCAACAAAATTATTTAAAGTAGTATCAGAATCTAAAATTTTTAAATCAACACCTAAATTCGCAAGCAAAGCTTTGCTGTTTATTTCGTCTAAAACAACATTTTCAGTAGTCACCATATGCTCTGCCCCTAAAATTTCCAAGGCTCTCTTTCCTAATTCAAATTTTTCCTGTTCTGTTTTATTAAAAGGAAAAATTATTTTTCTTTCTCGTATAAATGAATTTTTAAGCCAGTTAAGAAAAATAACAAATTCTTCTTTTGAAATTTCAGTCCAATAAAAAATATAATCAGGATGCAGAGGAATATTAAATTTTTTACTTAAAAAAAGAGCTTTATCAATAGAAACTTCAAAAGCATTTATTTTTTTTTCATCATCAGGAGATTTTTTTCTTAAA
>Ga0164318_10001058_pt1 | contig 23599 bp, 14 predicted proteins | sample GuaBasSedimGuay9_FD_113734 | JGI IMG/M metagenome (GOLD analysis project Ga0164318, IMG submission 113734) | Subseafloor sediment microbial communities from Guaymas Basin, Gulf of California, Mexico - Guay9, Core 4571-4, 0-3 cm | ecosystem: Environmental > Aquatic > Marine > Hydrothermal vents...
CCAATTCTGTTCGCAATATCAATTCCCGTATGAAACGATATTTTTCCCGTAAAAGGATCTCTTCTATAACCAAATCTGGATGTCAATCTCCCTCTAACTGGTTTATCAAAAGCTTCACCCAAAGCAAAAGCTCTTTTCATTATATTGTATCGAACTCCGGGCAAAAAAATCTTCATCCCCGGAGCAAGAACAGGTGACTCCAGATCATTCACCTCCATAATTAAATCCGTTGAGACATTGTATTTCTTACTTAAGCTATAAACGGTTTCCTTATCACTAATAGATATAAAAATACCCCTAATATTGGGAAGATAAATAACGTCGCCAATTCTCAGTTTGTGTACATTCGAGAAGGAATTGCTACTTATTATACTATCAGGGTCAATATTGTACTTTCTCGCGATTCCCCACAGTGTATCCCCAGGCTTCACTGTATACTCAATTAGTCTTAGCTTTGGGGGTAACAGTTCAAGGCCACCTCTTCCATTTTCGATAAAATCGCCTGCAGAGAGTTTCGACAAAGTAAAGCTCTTCCACTGAAAGCTCCCATAATAAGGCAGGTTTTCAGGTGGAAAGTTAAAGCATGAAGGGAAAAGTGTAATAAATAGAATAATTAAGGTGGAAAAAGCTAATTTTTTTAATATTTTTAATAGATAATTCTTATCAAACCCTCTAAAATTACCTGTTGTATCAGTTATTCTGGTAATCAATTTTCGGATAAAGATAAATCTAAATCTTCTTGGAAGGTTCAACCTTCTATTTAACTGCAATTTCAACCAGGTTAGGTCGATTTCTTTTAGTAAAATTAGAAGTTTATAATAAAATAAACGCCATTTATAGCCAGATAGTTTTAATTTTCTATACTTTTTAATCATCAGCCTCTCAGTTAGATTATAGATGAAAACAACCAGGTTAGCTTAAAACCATATTATACAAAAGATTGATAAAGTTGCAATAATAAACTGGTTTATCTATCAAGGTTACTTAAAAATAATTTTTATAGGTATAAAACGAATATGCAAAGTAAGGTTTTTATCATTACCCAAAGTCTACTCGCCTGTTCGTAACTTTTGTTATAACAATTTTGGTTTATCTTCTAATTTTAACCATTTCAAGAGGATTAACCAATTTCCCGTTTTGATGTATTTCAAAATGAAGATGAGGGCCTGTAGAACGTCCTGTATTTCCCATACGTCCAATTAATTGACCCTGTTTGACAACCTGGCCCTTTCTAACCAATATGCTGCTTAAATGTCCGTATAGTGTAACATATCCTTTAGGATGAGCAAGAATTACTGTTTTTCCGTAACCTCCCCTGCGTCCGACAAAAATCACCCTACCAAATTGGGCTGCATAAATAGGAGTTCCAGTTCTATTTGCTAAATCTATACCCGGATGATAGGCTATTTTACCAGTAAACGGGTCTCTTCTGAATCCCATCCTTGAGGTAAGCCTACCAATTGCCGGGGCCTTAAAAATATTTCCTAAAGCAACAGCTCTTTCCCAATTGCTTAATGTAGCATTCGGGATAAATATCTTTTCACCTTTTCTGATAATAGATGATTCAAGATCATTAATATCAGCAATCCTATTTATGCTGACATGATATTTAGAGGCTATTTTTGATAGATTGTCTCCCCTTCTTATCGTATAAAAAATACCTGGCATGTTGGGTACATATAAAACTCTGTTAATCCGAAGATAATAGGCATTTTTTAACCTGTTTGCGGTAATTATGGCATCAATAGTCGTATTAAACCTTTGGGCTATACCAAAGAGTGAATCACCCCTTTTAACTTTATATTTAATTAACTTGAATTGAGGTAGATTGTAATTATCCACCTTTCCCTTTTTGACACCAACAATATTTGTATTTAAGCCATTGATTAAATACTGATCGTATAGAATATCATCCTCAATTTGAACAGGAGCCTTTTTTTCCCATAGGCTAGAACGAATTGATACAAGAAACGGAAGCATCAAAAGAAATGAGATAATAAATATTGAGAGATATACAATAGACCTAACAAAATACCTTTTTTGATCATTTTCGATTTTGGTACTGGAAAAACCATGTTTATTTTTCTTTAAACTATTTCTATTTATCTCCTTTTTAATAACTCGCTGGTTTTCGATTAGGATTCTTTTTCTATCTCTATTTTTATTATTGGATCTTATATCAATTTTAGATTTTACACCCTGTGGCAGGTCAACAAATACATTTCCAGTATGCATTAAGTTTCTCCTATACAAATTACTTTTCGACAAAAATACACCTTCTTTTAAGCTATTTTCCTTTTTGTAATTACGGTTTTATTCATTAGAAACATAACCCAAAGTTTGCTTGTCTATTTTAATTTTGGTGATATACTTTAATAGATCAGATTATTCTTTCCAAAATAAACTGTATTAAGCTTTATGTATTATAATTAATGAAAGAAGCTATTATTTTTCCATTCGTACATGATTTAGATATATTATATGGATTTTTAAAGTTTTAAACAGAACTTTAGATCAATGTTATGTAGACATAATGCTAATAGGCAAATTAAGATTTTTATTATCACACTGTATTTATTAGTCTAATTTTTATTTTTAAAGATACGGGATAATGACCCAAGATATATATAAAATCCGAGAAAAAATTGGTATCGATAAGCTGGCTCCAGAACAGAGAAAAAAACTATTTAAAGAGTTTGTAAAACATGGTGGTCAGGTTATTGATGAATCAAAAAGACCACGCGGTGTTATCGCAAGAAAATATGCTGGAGCTAATGCTAAATCAGCTGTCGTTAAAGAAAATAAATCTACCATATTAGAAAAATCAGAAAAAAAATCTGAAGAAGGGCATATTCCCGACCATCCAAAATCCACCATTTCAAAGAGTTATGAACGAGATATTAAATATAGTAGCAAACAGCCAAAATCCATTCAAATGAAAAAGAAGTATCGGTTAAGTGACAGAATTATTCTTTACTATAAGGGATTTGGAAACGGCGTAATTGGACTGAATGGCTCAACTTTAACCAAAAAATTTATCGAGTTTATTGAAAATGATTGTACAAACAGCCTTATTGATTTAAATATGGCAATCATGAGCTTTTTACAGAATAAAACATCAATCAAACAGGAGATTATAAGATTATCTCGCGGAAGTAACAGTACATTTTATGAGTTTATTGTCAGATTATCCTATCTCTATGATGAAAAAGAATTTAATACTATAAAAAAAATACTATCCAATAGAAAAATCCCTGAGCAAAAATATCTATATCTGTTTAAATTTTTTTTCAAAAGATTCTATATAATAGCTCAATATATAAGTATTTCAAAATTGTACATTGAAAATGCTCTCGAAATCTATAAGAAAAAGAACCGGACAGATCCTGAAATTATTACAAAAATGAAAGCTCATTTGAGAGCATGTATAAATCTCTTATTCTATGATTTTTTCCCGAAGCTCCATATTCTTCTTTGTCTAATTGCAAAAAGATACTATCCGCTTTATTCGCAATCCCTGGATGACTTTCTAGAAATGACTGAAAAAGATAGAATCGGCTATATTACCAAGATTGAAAAGAAAAAACGGATTGAAATGTTAAAAAAGAGGGAAAAACTGATGGAAAAAAGAAGGGAAATCGAAGAAAAGATTGGACATTCTATCCAGGAAGAATCAATTGAACCTCCAAGGCATGTTCAGAGGGGATTTAATCTAATCAGCGAATTGATTTCTTCATTTGAATCAAGATTGATGTATGATTCAGAAAACAGTTTAAACCTACTTGAAAAAGATGACAAGATGTATAAAACGACTGTTCTTACAGAAATTTTTGAACAGGAGTACTCATTCATTCTAACAACCGGGAAAATACTGTTTAACATTGATTATCAAGAACAGGAAAAGATTGATATAAAAGAAGATCTCAGCAATGCATACATTAAGTTTAGCAGAGCAAGGGAAGAGATAGAAAATTATATCGATGTAATCAAGGAAATCAAAGGAACTGAAGAAAATGTAAGATTAACAATATATCAAAAAGAAGTTATGCAGGATAAACTTAAAAAGAAACGTGCATACATAAGCAGAGCATCCAGAGCTATGGTAACCGAAACAATGAAGGAAATCGAGAACATTCTTTCTAAAGTTATTGAAGACTACAGAAAATCCAGAAGACTGCTTCAGAATCCTGATGAGATACTGCAGTTTGATCCAAACATTGACGGAGAAAAAAGGCTTAACAACAAGAAAGTGATAGAAGCTATTGTTGAGGCATTTCTATTTTCTGCTGCCTTTACATTTATGCTAAAGTTTGGAGAACTTTCCGGTTCTGGATTGTATATCGAAAAGTCTGAATAGATTATAATGATCCAATCTCATTTTATCTAAACAAAATTATGGAGGCATTTGATGAATTGTAATTATAGTTTTGCCAGCGACAATACAGCTTCCGTCCACCCTCTGATCATGAAAGCAATAGAAGAGGTAAACAGAGGCCAATATGTTTCCTATGGGGATGATCCGTTTACAGAACAGGCTATTAACAAGTTTAAAGAAGTCTTTGGAGAGGATGCAGAGGTATTCTTTACGTTGACAGGTACTGCATCAAATGTTTTAAGCATTAGAGCTTTTACCCAACCGTTTAACTCGGTATTGTGCACCGATGTATCCCATATAAATATAGATGAATGTGGTGCTCCGGAAAATATTGCAGGGATAAAGCTCGTCCAGATTAAATCGGCAGATGGAAAGCTAAATCCAAAAATGATAGCTCCACACCTTGGCGTAATCGGAAATGAGCACCATTCTCAACCCCGACTAATATCCATAACTCAAACAACAGAAGTCGGTACAGTTTATACTTACAATGAATTAAAAGAACTCACCGAGTTTGCACACAACAACGGACTGTATGTTCACATGGATGGTGCAAGACTTGCAAATGCAGCTTCATATTTAAACCTCAGCTTAAAGAAGTTAACATACGATGCAGGAATAGATGTTCTCTCCTTCGGTGGAACAAAAAATGGAATGATGATTGGTGAAGCTGTTATTATCTTTAACCGAGAATCCAATAGAAATTTCATAGACAGTTTTAAATATATCAGAAAGCAAAGTATGCAATTACTATCAAAGATGCGCTATATATCTTCACAATTTATTGCATATTTTGAAAATGATCTCTGGTTAAAAAATGCTGAACATGCAAATAGAATGGCTCAATACCTATCGAATAAACTTCTGGAGTTTTATCCTGATATTGAAATAATGTACAAAATTGAAGGAAATGCCGTTTTTGTTAAGATACCCGAAAGAATATTAGATGAACTAAAAAAAGATTTTTATTTTTATATCTGGGATAATAATGGACCTGTTATAAGATTAATGTCTTCTTTTGAGACAAACAGATCGGATATTGATAATCTGGTATCAAGATTAAAACAACTACTGTAAAGAAAGTTTATAACATCTACATCATGACTATTGAATAAGGAAAAAAATTACGATGAGTGGAGTTTCTACAAACAATATCAGGAAAGTAAAATGGGAAATCGAAGAGCTAAGTCTTTTATTTGAGATCAGCGGAATTCTTGATTCCAGTATCAATCTTCAGGATGTACTTGGGCCGGTACTAAAGGTACTCTCCAAACACACAAAGATTGTTGGAGGCTTAATTACCCTATTTAACAATGAGACTGGAGATATAACCGTTGAGGCATCTTATGGGTTATCGCTGGATCAGGAGAGAAAGGGAAAATATAGAATTGGTGAAGGAATAACAGGGCTCGTTGTTCAAACAGGTAAACCATCGGTTGTTCCAAGAACTTCTGAAGAACCAAAATATCTGGATAAAATGGGTTTTAAAATGAACGGTAGGGAGAGGGAGCTTTCTTTCATCTGCTTGCCAATCAAACTTGAAAATAAGGTTATTGGAACACTCAGTGTCTATAGAATATATTCTGATAACTTCGCCTTGAACGATTTTGTAAGACTACTAACGGTTGTTTGTTCATTAATTTCTAAAGCAGTAAAATTAAGACAGGAAGCTTTAAAAGAGAGAGATAGACTGCTCTCTGAAAACATCAGGTTACAGAAGGAACTTGAGGCAAAGTTTCATCCTTCAAACATAATCGGTAATTCAAAAGTAATGCAGGAAGTTTATAGGCTAATCGAGCAGGTATCGAAAAGTGATACAACCGTTCTAATTACTGGAGAAAGCGGTACAGGCAAGGAGCTGGTAGCTCAAGCTATACATTACAACAGCTTTAGGGCTAATAAGCCCTTTATAAAGGTCAACTGTGCAGCTTTGCCTGAAAATATTATTGAAAGTGAATTGTTCGGACATGAAAGAGGTGCATTTACAGGCGCCATAAAATCAAGAAAAGGAAGATTTGAATTAGCAAATGGTGGCACCTTATTTCTTGATGAAATTGGTGATCTCACACCTCAAACCCAGATAAAATTGCTGAGAGTTCTACAAGAGCGAGAGTTCGAAAAGGTAGGAGGTACCAATACTATAAAAGTTAATGTAAGAATAATTGCTGCTACAAATCGCAATCTAGAAGAATTGATAGAAAAAGGCTTATTCAGACAGGATCTGTACTACAGGTTAAACGTCTTTCCAATTCATCTTCCACCCCTCAGGGACAGAAAAAGCGATATTCTACTACTAACGGATTATTTTGTTGAAAAATACAGCAAGATGCACTCAAAAAATATTAGAAGGATATCTACACCTGCAATCGATATGCTAATGGCATACCATTGGCCCGGAAACGTAAGAGAACTTGAAAATTGTGTAGAAAGAGCCGTTCTCGTAAGCAATGATGAAGTCATTCACGGACATCACCTACCTCCTACACTGCAGACTGGTGAATCAAGCGATACTATCCCAAAGGGACCTCTTAAGGCAAAGCTTGAGAGTATTGAAAGAGAGTTTATCCTAGATGCCTTAAAATCAACATCAGGTAATATGGCAAAAGCCTCCAAACTTCTTGGATTAACAGAAAGGCAGATGGGAATCAGAGTAAAAAAATACAAGATAGAATCAAAAAGATTTCGCACAAAAATGTAGTATTTTATGGTATATTCTACATAAATGTAGTTTTTCTAAGTTGCAATTAACGGTATTTATAAAGATTTCATTTCTAATTATTTATCATATAGGTAATAATCTTGTTTTATATTTATTGGCACAATTATTGCTTCCTATTTAGTAAAATATTTTAAACATCAGGGGGAACATAATGTCAGATCAATCAGTTGAGAATGTGCTGAAGATAGTCAAAGACAACAAAGTACAGTTTATTCGTTTGTGGTTTACAGATGTTCTGGGATTTTTAAAGAGCTTTGCAATAACACCTGCTGAACTGGAAGGAGCATTATCTGACGGCATGGGTTTTGATGGTTCTTCTATTGAGGGCTATGCAAGAATAGAGGAAAGCGATATGATGGCAAAGCCTGACCCAACAACCTTTACCATTCTACCATTCAGAAAAGAAGGAGAACCTGTTGTAGCAAGAATGTTCTGTGATATTCTTGAGCCCAATGGTACTCCCTATGCCGGAGATCCGAGATATGCCCTTAAAAGAATGATAAAGAAAGCAAATGATATGGGTTATGAATATTATGTGGGGCCTGAGCTTGAATATTTTTATTTTAAAGATAACAGTACAAAAACAGAAACTCTCGATGCAGGAGGATATTTTGATTTAACGCCTCTTGATGTATCCAGTAATCTCAGAAACGATACAATTCTTGCTCTTGAAAAAATGGGGATAAGGGTCGAATTCAGCCATCATGAAGTTGCACCGTCTCAACACGAAATCGACCTACACTACGATGAGGCATTAAAAATGGCAGATAGTGCAATGACCTATAGGCTAACTGTAAAGGAAATTGCCCTGCAGCATGGAGTTTATGCTTCTTTCATGCCAAAACCGCTTTTCGGCCAAAACGGTAGTGGGATGCATACACATCAATCCTTATTCAAGGGTAATGAAAATGCCTTTTATGACAAAAATGATGAATACTTCCTATCGGACATTGCAAAACATTATATTGCAGGTTTGTTAAAACATGCAAAAGAGATATCCCTTGTAGTTGCACAATGGGTTAACTCTTACAAACGACTTGTACCGGGATATGAAGCTCCAGTTTATATATCATGGGCGCGAAGAAACAGATCTGCTCTTGTTAGAGTTCCTATGTACAAACCAGGTAAAGAAAAGGCTACAAGAGCTGAATTCCGTGCTCCTGACCCAGCATGTAATCCATACCTCGCTTTCGCTGTGATGCTGTCGGCAGGACTTAAGGGTATAAAGGAAAAATATGAGCTACCAGATCCTGTCGAAGAGGATATATTCCATATGTCTGAAGAGGAAAGAAAAGATAGAGGAATTGAATCTCTTCCAGGAAATTTAGGAGAGGCAATAGCAGAAACTGAAAAAAGTGATGTGGTGAGAGAAGCTCTGGGAGATCACATATTTAATAAGTTTATTACAAACAAAAAGATTGAGTGGGATAATTACAGGATCCACGTGAGCAAGTATGAACTTGAAAGATATTTGCCTATACTCTGAGATACCTTGTAAAATCTGACCTTTTTAATGTAAAAGTTATTTTTTAGCAAAATAGCCCCTGCTTAAAAACAGGGGCTTTATTTTACAAAATCATGAAATTTGAATATTTCTACACCTTCAAAGCTTCCTAAGTTTTCAAACGCAATTAGAGCTTTTTCAGGGAGGAGTTCCATTGCAGAATCAGTTAAATAAAGCCCCGGTCTTTGAGCAAAATCAAGGCCGATATGGAAAATTTTATTTATATCATCTGAGACTATTGTCCCCGTTTTACCCCTTTCCCTATAAACTGTTTTTCCTTTATGAAGAGCAATCCTATAGTTCAGATCATATGAATCCCTCAATTCGAAATTAAATATTTTTCTATTGAGTATTAATCTAATTGAAGAGGCAACTGCATCTATTTTGGCTCCATCATAAGGGAAAAGTACTACACCCCCATGCTCATTCCATATCCATATTCTACCATTACCACTTTTCACCACTCTTTTAACAAACTCTTTAAACTTGGAAAATAGATAGTTTTTATATTCATTGCTCATAGATTCCTTAAGACGATCAACATCTTCTACACTGATTAATAATATCCAGAATAGATACTCTTTCCCTTCCTTGATGTCTTTCCAGTTACTGCAAAAACCAAGCTCTCTCTTTAATTCTTCATCCTCCCTCTTCAAGTTGATATTAGCCAATTGGTTAGCACGGAAAATTACAGCAGATTCAATCCTTGATGCATCAATCTTTCCTGAACGAATAAACTTTTTTATTAAATCCTTTCCGAAGTAATCAAAGATTCCATTAAATATCAAACCCGCAGGATCTTTAATCTTAGCTTTTAGATCGATAAACGCCACATTTAGGTTTTCTTTTTTAGCCTTTTTTACAATCTCATTTATCTTCTTCTGATTAAAATCAAAAATATCTATATAGAGGTATTTATCCTTACATCCCACTTTTATAGATTCATCCAACTTATCAATAGGATAAATAGATATATTAGAGTCGATTTTCATCTGTAATCTGATAAATAGTTGCTCTAAATCTTTATTATCTGTAAATATAATTATCTCCAATTATAACTCCTTTATAAACCTGTACCTGTAAAGTGGGTTACCGCTACCATTTTCATACTTTTCCAGAGTATCTACAATTTTTTGATTGAGCATTCTGAAAACTGTATCGCTGAATGTTATTGTATTGGGTAGTGTATATTTCTCTTCTAACTCTATCGTTCTATCGATTGTATCTCCCTTTATATTTTCTCTATCAAAGGTAAAAATCCATGGACCTGAATGAACAGCCATTCTTGCCATAATTTTCCTTTTACTATCATTTTTTAACAGGTTATATATAAGCAATTCATGAAGAATCTCGATAGCACTAATAGCAGCTATATTATCTTTATCCCTCAGGTAAAAGGAAATTAATCCCCCATCCCCCTCCCATACCCATACTCTACCGTTTTTGTTTTCACATATCCCTAAAACTATTCTTCTAACATCACTGTATATACTTTCAATAACATCGGCAGGCAAGTCTCTTACCAATCTTGAGCTTTTTACCATATCAAACCTAAGAAAGGTGAAGATATATTCCTCCCCCTCCTTTAATATGCCCCAGTTCATTGTCTTTCTTATTTTTGGGTCCTCAACAAAAATATTTTGAACTGGATCATATTTGTAGCCAGCTTTTTTAACTTCATTTATTATCTCACTAATATAGGGAATTTTATATTTTCTGCCCATTATACCCATTTCTCTGGCATCAATGAGCAGCTTAACAAAATCCAGAAAAAGCCCCACTTTTCTCATATCTTTAACAATTTGCTTTGCAGCATCCCTGTTAGGAATTGCTATTATTTTTGGAAATCCCGACTTTTCATAGATATCATAATTGTGGATTAATCTTCTGGCGAGGTGAACCATGGTATGGACATCCATTGATTCAGCAAGGGATCGCTCAACAAGATGATAAGCCCAACTACCGATCTTCATATTAAAACTTTATCCTTAATATTTCTAAACATAATCATATCAATATTTTTTCGATTTGCAAATTTATTTTAAAAATTATTTATCAAGAGTAGTTTAGAGCGGAACCGAAACCATTTTGTTTTACTGCCCCCATCAGTGTCATTGCGAGCGCCAGCGACGCAATCTCGGTTTTTTTTCTGGGTCAAAGGGAAAAGAGAGATTGCCACATCGTTCTTACGGCCTCCTCGCAATGAGATAGAGAATTAGCCAGAATAGTTTTACACAAAAAAAGGTTGAAATATGTTCCAATCGAACACCCTGCTTACAAACCGGCTGAATATGATATCAACAATCTATTATCATTATCTTATACAGAACTAGGTAAAAGAATAATAAGAATAATCATAGATAATCCATACTATGAAATAAAAGATATTGTAAAGGCACTAGCGTATACACAATATTGTAGTAAAAAAGTCTCACGATGGAAGGTAAAACGTTAATTAAAATACGTGGGTTTAATTGACAAAGCCAAACGCTATGAATTCGCCATGAAAAACAGAGCCACTATTTAAACCTCAAAGATATCCATAAAAATTGATTACCACCTTCAATGTCATTGTTGATTAATCGTTCACCATTCTTATCGGCTGACCTGTTGCCTCAAGAACTGAAAGCCACAATGGATCTTCTGGAGATAGATATTTTCGTTGAGAGACTGCGAGTTCAATAGGAACATGAGTAAATACTCCATTCCATATACCCACTAACATCCCTGTTTTCCCTGCCATTCCAGCATGAACTGCACTTTGTGCAAGCTGGATGCAGTAAATAGAATCGTGAGCATTTGCTGGGACTGCTCTAACAAGATAGCTTGGGTCGATATACTTTATATTTACGTATAATTCCGTGTTTTCTTTGAAATACTTTTTTATCTCGGTTTTTAAAAACATACCAATGTCTCCAAGTATTGGATTACCGGAAATATCCTTTCTATCAAAATCCGGATTAACATACTGTTGCCCTGCACCTTCAGCTACAATTATAACTACATGACCTCTTTCTCTAAGCCTTTTTTCAATGGTGTTAAACAATCCCTTAGGGCCTTCTAAATCAAATGGTACTTCAGGTATAAGGACAAAATTAACCTCACTCATAGCTAATGCAGCATTGGCAGCTATAAACCCTGACATTCTTCCCATAACTTTAACAATACCAATACCATATGGTGCCCCAACAGCTTCTACATGAGCACTTTTAATTGCTTCGGCTGCTACTGAGAATGCAGTTTCAAGCCCGAAGGTTTTTTCAACGTATGATATGTCATTGTCAATAGTCTTCGGGATACCTATTATTGATATTTTTAATCCCCTTTTTTTTATCTCATTATGAATATCCCTTGCACCTCTCAAAGTACCGTCTCCACCAATTGTAAATAAGATCGATATATTCATTCTATCAAGACAGTCTACAATCTCTCCTACATCCTGATGTCCTCTCGATGAAGACAAAAAACTCCCACCTTTTTCATGAATTGATTCTACAACTTCAGGTGTAAGGTCTATAGGTTCATATCCGTATTTTGGAATAAATCCTCGATATCCGTACCTAAATCCCAGTATTCTCTTTACTCCATACCTGTAAAATAGTGTATAAACAAGTGCCCGAATTACATTATTGATTCCTGGACATAATCCACCACAAGTTACGATACCTACTTTCATTTTGGATGGATCAAAGTATATCTTTTGTCGCGGTCCCGCTTTTTCGAAGGAAAGGATTGGAAGATTCTTCTTTAGCCTTTCAAGAATAGTACTTTTATCGTTGTAAAATACCACTGATTCTTCATCCCTTACATAGTTAGCAATATTGTCTCCATAGACCGTTGAAAGTTTCAGTGGTGATTCTATTTTTGGTTCACCGAGTTCTTCAATTTTTAACTTTTCAGGATCAAGCTCCAGATTTTCCATTTATATTCTCCATCATGTAATGCTTACATTATAAGATACTTTTATTTACATTTTCAAGATAAAAATGAAGTCTTTGGCTACTTATGGATTATTAGTCGAGTTACGTATAGTGTCTTTTTACGTATAATGTCATTGTGAGCAAAGCGAAGCAATCTCGGGTTGTTGCACCCACCGCCGTCATTGCGAGCGGAGCAAAGCAATCTCGGGTTGCTACATGTAAAGAAGGATTGCCACCTCGGCCTTACGACCTCCTCGCAATGACATAAAGAATGCCGGGTGCGCCTTCTGGCTTTCCCGGCAATAATTTTTCTTTTGTAAATTACTATATTCTATTTTATATCAGAAAAACGTAAAGTTAGTATTGATACCAAAGCTGTCTATCGGATCATAATTATCGGTCTGGTCATTATACTTAAAGGTCCTCTTATAGTTTACAGAAAGTGCTATACCTTTGGCCAACTCATAATAAATATCAGCGTTCAAAACCGTGTTTTCATCAAAAGGCTCTTTAAATATATTTTCGAAATTATCACTTCTGTCATAGGTTAATTGACCGTAAACTTTTGGTATTAAACCCTTCTCCACATCAACATACATACTTCCTTTCCTGACTGGAGTTTCTACACCATCCTGTGTCTTCTTATAGTTTTCATATCCAAGACCAAACTCAAGCTTTTTTTGAAATAACATCATCCCGCCTTTGATCAAAAATCCTGCAGATGTGCTATTTTCGTAGCTTCCGGATCTCTGGTCATATATAACATCTTCCAATTCCCACGGATATGTTAATCTCCTGTTCTCCCACATGCCATTTATAATCCCTGGTTCATAGTAATCTAGTATATACCTATATTCCACCCTATAGTTGAATATTGAAGCTATCTCTCCCATTAGACCTGCGGCTGTTCCAATACCTTTAACCAGATTAACGGTACCAGGTTTTACAGGATCAGAGAGATTTGCAAGTCTATCAGGAACCTGCTCATAAATATAACCTGTTGACGCTGCATCACCGTACAGGGTCATGGTGAATACCTTCTTTAAATGCAGAATCGGCAGGTCCAAATCCCCACCTACAAAGAGTACATGCGGGAGCTCCTTTTCTGATTTAACATAAGTTGTATCCGCAGGCCAGCTTCCCTGATCAGGGGTTGGTCTATCGTGTACAGCACTAACTCCCAATGCAAGAGGTATCCTCCTTCCCATCGGCCTAAAATATAAACGCCCGCCAAAAAGTTGCAACCTTGTAAAATCTGCTACCATCGTTTCCAATCCAGCATAGTTGCCATCTATATTGAACTGCATTCCAACGGTTCTTTCTTCAGGGAAATATATCATATTCGAATAGTTGTCGACAATAAATCCATGACCCAGGTAGAAATCATCGATGCTACCTATCTTAAAGTAAAGAGGGTCTCCCTTCTGGCCCCAGCTTACATAATAGAACTTTATTATAAAATCATGCAATCCATCAAGCATGCTTGTAAAATCCCATTCGTCATGGTTTTCCCAGTCTTTAAAACCAAAAATTCCAACATCAGGTGAGAATACAGCAGGAAGATATAAACCAAGACCCAGCTTTCCAATTGTTAGCTGTGGTGTGAATACCCATCGTGAATAAACGTTATTATCAATTGTTACAGTACCTACATAGGCATTCATCTTCAAAAATTTCTCAATAAAACTCTCCTTTGCAGGTCCACCTTTAGCTTCAGGTTTTTTTGGCTTTTTTTCCTCAGGTTGGGTAGTTGCCTGCGTCTCTTCCTCTGCCTTTTTTGCAAACTTCTCATCCTCTTTCTGCCATTCCTTTAATAAATCTTCAGGAATTGGCTTTGGAGGTTCAGGTAAACCACCTTTCGGAACTATACTCATCTGACCACTATTTATTAAAATAGGTTTAAATGCACCAGTTAGACTTCCCAATTGAACCTTTCCTTCAAAAACAAGAACCTTTGATTTAATCCCATCAAAATCTACACCGAACACCGTTCCTCTTACTCCAGCAAGAGCTGTACCGGAAGCCACCGTAAATTGAGAATCAGAGGTAGTTAATTTTTTTACCTGCGCCTTCATCTTACCGAAGAGAAGTGTGAACTTTTCTGATTTTTTACCTGTTTTTTTATTTATCAGTACCTCATCTATTTTAAAAACAGCTCCATTGGATATTTTTATAGTACTTTCATCTGGAAGCGTAACTTCACACACTGCATCAGAACCTGTTCTTATTACAGTTCCCGGATTCAGGTCCATATCCAGCTCTGCAGGAACAAAATCACCTACCTCATTTTCTGGAGTAATATCAACATCAACATTTCCAGAAAGGTAGGAAATATATGCAGGTTCCTCCTCCATGTCTTCGTCCTGGGCAAGCACTACCACACCTGCTCCAAAAATCATTATCAGAGATACGATGTATATTAACAGTCTTTTCATTTTAACTTCCCTCCCTATTTAGAATGAGAATCTCGTTTCTATTAGCGTCTGGTTGCTCTCCTGTCCTGAAGGTGTATAGGTCCTCTGGAAGATAAACACTAGAGAGGCTATTTGACTTACCTTATAGGCAACCTCTAACTGCAGCAAGCTGTTTGCTGATGAAAATGTATCCTTGAAACTTGATATATCCTTTTTGTCATAATTGAAACTGATATCAAATTTTGGTATTGCATTTTCGACGGTTGCAATACCAACCTGAATTCTTGGCCTTTCATTATCGTTAAATCCGTCACTCCAGTAAGCAGAGAAGGTTAATAAATTAAATAAGCTCATATCTGTTCCTATGAGGTATCCTACATAGAACTGATCGTAGCTGTCAAGGGAATTATACTTTGTAGCTCTGTCAACCTCATAGTAGCTGTCAAAATAGCTCATAACAAAATGCTTTCCAAAAAACCTCATCTGCCCAATTAATTTAAACCAGGAATATTGGAAGGTCGCTCCAACCAGAGATCCATTTCCCTTTCCGGATATCTTTGCCCAATCAGCATAAGTTATTAAGGACATCTTTTCTCTTTGTAGCAATGGGAGCTCTGTATCAAGTCCAAACTCCGTTACACTTTTACTATTTGGGTTATCCTTTGGAGAATGGTAATTTTTGTAATTGGGATCTCCAGGATCATTAATCTCCTGTTGATCAAGATCAGTTACAATTGTAGCTCCAACTTTAAGATCCTTAATAATTGGCATACTCAAGGATGTTAGTGGCCTTGCGTACACCCTTAAACCCATTATATCCCAATCCAACACATCTCTTACTACCGATTCCATCCCAATGATAGGAAAATTAAATACGCTTCCATCTACATCAAGATTCAATCCAAGATGGTGAATCTGTGGATAAAAAAGAACATTTGAAAACCCGTCCATTATTAGCCCATGTCCCAATGTATAACTTTCAAAAGCCCCTATCCTTGCATAAAGGGGATCTCCTTTAAATCCATATCTTACATAATAAATTTTATAAAGATAATCTGAAAAGGTATACCAACCATCTGCATGACCATCATTATCAAGATCTCTAAGTTTAAAGTCTCCATCTAACTCAAAGGTCAAATCAAGGCCAAGTCCCCATTTACCATAGCTAAACTCCGGGAAAAAACTAAACTTCTGAAATGCCACTTGTTGTCCATTGCTATCTTCATAACTGGAGAGTCCGATATTAAAATCCATATTAAAACCGAAAGAAGGTTTTTCCTTACTTTCATCAGCATACAAAACTGAAGATAAAAAAAGAAACATTAATGATATTGAAATAATCATTACCAGATACTTTTTCCCCATTTCATTCCTCCTATTTCTCATTTTAATAATTATATATCATCACCTCAACTTTTTCAATTTTTAAAAGAAAATTTTTGTACTTATTCCAAACTCCAATCCCATTGATGGTAAAAAGTTACCTTCTGTATAAGGAGGTATAACTTTCTCCTCAAGACCACCAACCAATTTAATATATGCATCAAAATTAACATTCTCTCTAAAACTATAATCCGAATTGTGCTGCAGCGTTATTCTTATAGGTATATTGCTAAAAGGTTCAGCTTTTTCCCTATTGGTAAAGGTATATATATTTTCCATCTTAACAGTTTCTTTATTGTTTAAATTTAATATCAATGGTGAAAGACCAAAAAGTCCAAGTTTAATATTACTGCTGATCCATAAATACTCTAACGTTAAATCATTTTTTATAGTATATTCATCAGGTTTTTCAGCAACATCCGATTCAAGTGATTCGTTATCAGGAATCAGATAGTATTTTTTTACTCCCTTTTTTTGAATATTAGAACTAAAGGATACAGTGCTGTTTATATTATAACCTCTGTACTCTTCTTTTAGTTTATTAATGAGGATAATTAATTGGACAGTATTTGTTTCTACCTTTGTAAGATAATTTTTTTGATTTTCATATTCAAGTCCCAAATTGGCTGAATTTAAATAGTAATCATTACTATTATTGTTGAACTCTTTCGCAAACCCCATTCCAAAACTCCTTGTCTGGTTGTAAGAATCTCCATCTCTTGTAGTTTCACCACTGATCCATGAATCGACAGAAGTTGGAATAAACCAATGCCCTGTAGCTATATCCAGATTTAATTCATATTTATTCCGTAAAGTATTTTTGCTGGATCCGAAAATATTACTATTTCCTTTATAAATATCAACAGCTTCATAATCTTTGATCCGGCCAAGCCCATCAAAGGGGCTTATATAGTACAACGGTGGTTTAAATAATGGACTAAAGCTACTAATCAAAAGCTCCCCTTCATCTTCTCTAAACAAAACTCTCTCATATTCAGCAACAAGCTCCCTGTATAATCCAACTGTAACCTGTAAATTTTTATCCTTCAAGGGATAAAATGGAAAGGAAATAGAAAATTGATTATCCGTATTAAAGTTTCTGATCGATTCATCATAGATATAATTATCCTGGATAATATTAGCGGATATGGATGAGTTTATTCCAAATCTTCTTTGTAAAGGTATGCTGTAGCTTAATTGAGCGTTGTCAATCCTCGAATAAAGTATAGCATTCTTTAATGTACTTTTAGGTGAGTTTAAAAGAGTTTTAAGTTTAAATATGTAGGAGTTGCTCCAGGAAGAATAATCATATGGATAAAGCCCTGTATAATTATCGTCCCTCTTCAAAGAAATATTTATATTTTGAAAATTCGATAAGTAGGACAAACTCAAATAGTGCAATTGATCAAGGGATACACTCTGATCCGGTATTTGAACATCAAAATTGGCAGGAGTCTCCAATTTTTCTCGGGTATAATCCCATCCCCTACTATAGTTGTAGCTTTGAGACAGACCAAAAGGCAAATCCCACCACTCTCCTATTCCTATTGACTCTCTAAAACTCCTATTATTCTCCAGATTAAAATCATCTTTAGTTAAAACTATACTATTATTTGATTCTACAATTCTATCAAAATAATGATACAATCGCGGCAAATATTTATTATTACTATTAAACTCCACAAAGTGCTTTTGGGTTATGCTGTATCCTCCTTCTTCAAAATTGGATTTTACATTCTCCATATTTCTTAACTCATCTGTATCCTCCCTTGATAATGATAATCCGGTAGAAAAAACCTTTAATAATCTCGATTTTAAATCCACAGAGTAAGTTTTATTTTTAATGTCGCTTTCTCCTGCTATCCATCCTTCTTTATGCTCATACGAAAACGCAATTTCAGAATCAGAGATTAGAGGAAATGTAAAAATATCTAATAAATCACCTCTATAGCCAAATACAGATTGAATATAATAGGCCTTATCAAAATAGTTTTTACTTCCTGAAAGATACCATTCGTCCAACCACACATCAAAACTGGCAATTGGGGATCCTCCATTGTTTATAAACGAGAATCTCACCTCAGATACTCTTTTCAAAATATTCAGGCTCCCAACCACAGTCATATTTCCGACAGAATTCCCGTTTATTTTAACCGAATAAGTACCATCCAGTGAAATGTCAATTTCATTCCAGCCTATCTTATAGTTGCTAGATGATATATCAGCATACATTTTTTCATTCTCATTTGTATAAAAGGTAACTCTAGTAATTAATCCAGCCTGAAGAGTATCTGTAACGTAGACAAACATCTTAAAGTTGCTATATGGAATAAAATCTCTTGTCGAATTGAATACTCTTGATACCGATACTTCACTATCAGGATCAAGAGGGTTTATAAGCCTAACATCCAGAAGCTTCTCAGTATGTCCTGTCTTTCTTCTATAGGTTGTGCTCCCATGCAATGAATCATATATTTCAGGATAGGCAGATGAAAATGCATTCCCTGTTATATCAGGATTATCGTAGATAGAAAGCTGTGATACGTTTAAATCATCAGGGTTATTATTAACAATCTCTGAACCAGAAAACCATACCTTATTTATAACTATCTTTCCCGAAAGGTCATTTATCAAACTCCCTCCCGATAAAAGGGAAGTATCAGGTACTATGGTAATTCTCAATGCTTCTGCATTTTGAAATATATCAGGATTACTGCTTATTAGATTATGAATGGAAACTGAAAACAAATGAAAAGTTTGCTGAGACGGTGAAATTTCAAAAAGATAACTATTTGAAGTTTTGCCTATAATAACTCCCGTTTCAGAAATATCCAACTGACCATTTTCATTTAAATCTTCAGAGTCTATTTTTCCATTACTCTCACCATATCTATTTGAACCAATTACAGTTTGTGTTCCCCCGGTAGGCGTGATTGAAAATCCATGATCATTTATGGATGATTCACCATCGAGTTTGTTATTGCCATTTAAATCTTCATTATAATTTGAAAGCAATTCAATATAAACCTTTACAGGGCCATCAAATAGATCCACTGCCTCAGCAAGTATGTTAAATCTTTCATAACTCGAGAGGTCCATATTAGCTATAGGGTAGACAACAGAAACAAATGGATCAATGTTCCCCTTTGACATGCTAAAATCGAGAACAAGTGATTTCTCCTCTCCCCCTGTCGGTTTATCCGCAGTGTTATAGGGCCCGGCCTTTTTTGAATAATCAAATATCTGGTCAGAAGGGATGTTCCAATCAAGGGTATGGAGATGGTCTCCAGTTATTGCATTTGATTCCCAGTAATTTTTATAGTAAAGTTTTCCCCTCGTCTGAAGAGAAACACCACTTGTAGGTAAAATTGATGATATGGTTGCAAGCATCCAATCTTCATCCGTCAGGTTAAGGTTGAACTCAGTATCTCCCGATTCCATATCGGCAACAATTGCATAGTTGTTTACATTCGGATTTGTAGATGAAAAAGCAGCTTCTGTCTTTAGACTTGTATAGAGTCCTTTTTCATCTTCATTTGCACCAAACCCAAGCTCGAGCTGGCTACTGTTTATCAAGGTTGTGGCTGCTTCTGTTCCAACCTCAGGAGCCTCCTCTGACTTTATAGGGTACTTATAGGCTGTGAGATTATGGATGTACAGAGGTCCATTTTCATATATAATACCTCCTGCGGTAGTAACCTGTTTATTACCACCTCCCAGCCCCGTATATCTGTAGTAGATATCAACCGAAGTTGTAGGTTTTATAACTCCTTCTTTAAACTCAATTACACCGAAATTGCAATCAACTGTATACAGTGATGGATCTGCTTCATTCCCGTCAAGAAATACCGTAACACTCCCAGGTACAACATTAAAATCGAGAAAAAAGGATTCCGCATAGTAGCTGTATGATATATAAATTCTGTTGATTGAGTTTTTGGCAGTGGGGTATGAAATACCACCATAAATTGGATTGTCAGGATTAAAGGGATTTCTTTCCGGTTCCGTAGCCACTAAAGCCGGGTCATAAGGTTTCTCGCCAGGAAATGGCCTTGGGTAAAAATCTATACCATCGTTAAAAGTAAAAGCAATAGTTGCTGTATTGGCATCAAAGCTGTAGTCCGACAAAAGATCATCGTAGTTATTATTTAAGCCCCCGTTGGCTGTATAATGAAGAGATATATCCACATCGTATATGCTATTCCCTTCGAATTCTTCTAAGGCATAAATATTGCGCCGTTCATAGTAATCATTAAATGAATTTTTTCTTAAGTAGAGATAGGTTTTGGTTGGATCAAAATATTCAGAAAAATCTTGAGAATTAAAATCCTTTCGCACTCCATTCTTATCAATTATCGCTGATTGCCCCAGTGATGAATCTCCAACGGATACCCCGCCCTTTTCATAGTATACTACTAACTCTTCATTATCCTTTAAAGCCTCTAAAAGATCTATATAGCCTGTTGAATTATCAAAGGTATAATCTACATTTCTTGTAAGAAGCTTAAAGTTTTTATTATTAATTATAATATCAGCCGATACGGAGCTTGATTTATAGAGCAAAAGGGTATTCTCATCAATATTTTTATCAGGAAGGAAAAAGTATTGTGCTTTAATATAATCAACATCCATAGTTTTCATATCTATGTGCTGTTTAAGTCCTTTAAAATGCTTCTCACCCTTGAATGCAACATTATACCTTAAAAGCCCTTCAAAATCAAAATTGCCCTTGCCGGCTAAAAACCGCAATGCAAAGGAATCCTGGTTGCCTTCGTCTATCTTGATGTACCTGCTATCATGAATTTTGAAATATTTATTACCCAGGGTAACCTGTTTTATAAACTCCTCATCCTTACCCCTGTATTCAAAGGAGTATGTATTTTTCTCCTCCGCTATACCCTTCTCACTCCTTGTAGAATCATAGTCAAATTCAACAAAAAACCTATCGTTAATAGATCCTTCCATAAGAATTTTTTCAATTAGATTATATTTTAGGCCTGAGTTTATTCCTGCACTTCCCTGTCCAACCGTAATTCCCCTTTTTAAAGGAAAAGTAGTTCCATACGAAAGATTAAGATCTATCTCACCGTTAATATTCATCTCTGCATTTTGTGGGCTTAAACTTTGAAAATCATAATTTATCGGGTAAAATGTACTATTGTCGGAAATGGATAAATTGTTAATGTAGAAAGATTGTAGTGACCGGTTGTTTATCGAGATTATACGGTAATAATCCGAAAGAAGGGGAACATTAAACGCAGGGAGTTCTTTTGTTCCATAGATAAAAAACACCGCTACAGCTATAATAAAAATTATATATCTATTTTTGTAGTTGTTCGTATATCTCTTTAGCAAGCCCGAACTGACCCGATTTTGCCATTATTTTTGAATACTCTTCATATAACATATCACTAAAAATATCTTTAGCAAGACTTTTACCAAAAAAGCCGGATTCATGTACCGTTTTTTTCATTGATTTAAGCATTATCTGGATAAACAATGCCTCCATCTGCTGTGAAGCATCCATCAACTTTTTATTGTATTCTTTCTTTTGTTTTTCATTCATTTTTTCATTCTTTTCATTGAGTATTGCCTCAAAGCTTCTTTTTAGATTGTGTGTTTTTCGCTGATCCTCATTTAATTCAGCACCTTTTATAGTAGCATTTAGAAGTTCTCTTGATACTAATCCTGTATCTATATTCATTTGTTAATCACTCCTATCTCTTAAGTGCATTTGCTGTAGCAAGCATCGAATCCGATGTGGTAATCGCCTTTGAGTTGAGTTCGTATGCTCTTTGGGCTACGATCATATTAACCATTTCTTCAACTACCTGTACATTGGACATCTCAAGAAAACCCTGATGAACCTTACCCATACCAGAAAACCCTGGCTTTCCTGCAACAGGCGGTCCTGATGCTGCAGTAACTTTTACCAAGTTCTCTCCTATATTTTTAAGTCCGGCTGGATTTACAAATCTGTAGAGCTGAATTTGTCCCACTTCTATAGGTGTATCATTACCAGCAACCTTGACCGTTACGAGTCCATCCTGACTAATTGATATATCGGAATAAACAAATCCTTTTGGCATAATAATCTCAGGACTCAGCTTGTATCCGTTGCTTGTAACTATCTGTCCATTAGAATCAATCTTAAACGTACCATCTCTAGTATATCCGAATGTACCATCATACAATTGAACTCTGAAAAAACCTTCACCCTCTATTGCAAGATCGAGTTTATTTCCCGTATTTTTAAGGCTACCCTGACTGTACATTTTCTGTGTTGCTGCAGGTCTAACTCCATGGCCTACTTGAATTCCAGTGGGTATAAGAGTATCTCTCGTAGCTGGAGTACCTGCCGACCGAATCGTTTGATAAAGTAGATCCTCAAAATCCGGCCTGCTCTTTTTATAACCGGTGGTGTTGACGTTTGAAAGATTATGTGCTATTGTATCAATATTAAACTGCTGTCCCACCATACCACTTGCAGCAGTCCATAATGATCTCATCATTTTACCAGACCTCCGTGTTTGTTTTTAATATTATACTCTACCCACTTCATTTATAACTCTTCCAAGAGCCGCATCTTCAGACTGTATCATCTTTTGATTGGCCTCATATGTTCTATGAACCTCTATGAGATTTACCATTTCAATAACTGGGTTTACATTAGATTGCTCTAAAAACCCCTGCCTTACCTTTGGCCTGTTATCAACAATTATAGAAGCTGTTCCGGAGTATTGAGTGCTTCTATACAAACTCTCTCCAACTTTTTTAATGAATCTCACCTTTGGGAAGTTCACAATTTTTAACCTGTCAACCAGAACAGCGTTTTTCCACTCATTTTCCTCCTGGCTCACAAGCCTTAAAGGGTCTCCCATATAATCCTTATTTTCAAATATGTTTCCATCCTGATCCACAATAAAATTGTTTTTCTTTAACTGAATCGGCCCCTTTTCTCCTAAAACTTTATATCCATCCTTGGTGACCAGGAATCCATCCTTATCTATAAGGAAACTCCCATTTCTTGTATACCGTTCTCCATTATCAGTCTGAATTGTAAAAAATCCCTTACCTTCAAGAGCTACATCAAAAGGATTATTAGTCTGCTTAAATGCCCCCTGTGTAAATCGGGTGTAAACCTCATTCACCTCCACGCCTGTTCCCAATTTGCCAACAATTGGCATTAAATCATATGAACCCAGAGGAAATACTCTCACACCATCATCGTTTATTCTATGAATCAACATTTCAGGAAAGGCCTTCATAAGGGTTGAATCCCTC
>Ga0164318_10001059_pt1 | contig 23596 bp, 17 predicted proteins | sample GuaBasSedimGuay9_FD_113734 | JGI IMG/M metagenome (GOLD analysis project Ga0164318, IMG submission 113734) | Subseafloor sediment microbial communities from Guaymas Basin, Gulf of California, Mexico - Guay9, Core 4571-4, 0-3 cm | ecosystem: Environmental > Aquatic > Marine > Hydrothermal vents...
CGCAGTTGAACCATCAACCTGGGGTGGAATAAAGGCTCTGTTCGAATAAAACGGAATAGGGGAGGGGTTAAAAGCGGCAGATTGGCCCCTCCCCGCTTTTTTGATTACCTGCTTTCAAGGACGATAATTGGCGCATCTTTCTCCGCTGGCGCGGGTGACTACAGTTTTGGTAGCTCATTTAACTGGCCTTTCTCCGTGAGAGAAAGCGAGGCTGGCGGGAAAAAGGAGATCTGAGAGATGTTGAAAAAAACATTGCCTGGCCTTATTTTGGTATTCTTCTTTGTGTCACTCATAGGCTGCGGCTATCACTATTTTGCAGGGGATTTGACCCCAGAATCGGAAATTCGGCAACTGCCTAGCATGGAGGTGAGAGACGACGGCAGTGTTGCATACATCCATGAAAGATTGGAGATAAGCCTCAGACCGGTGACAGATGCAGAGCTAAACCGAAGGTTTCCGGAGGCCTCTCAGCAAGGGATAAAATCGACCAATCCTTATACCTATGGGAACTGGAAGGACCCTGTTACGCACCAGACGCCCCAGCGATTTACGGTATTCTTGTTGAAGGTTAAGAATTATACCTTTCCCAAGGTGCAAATTGACCCGGCAAAGATCAAGATTGTCTGTCAAAACGGCCGTCAATACTCATCGTTGAGCTTGTTGGAACTGAAGGAGTATTACTATCCGTATGTGAGTGGGTATTCTGGAGTGGCCTCCAATCGGTTTGAGGCCAGGAAGGATATCCTGAGAGCCACCCTTTACTCTGGCGACGTGATCTTCAGCGGGCAGGAGAGTGAAGGGTACGTGGTGTTTCCTAAGCTTCACTACGACGTTAAAGAGATTGCTGTCCACGTTAATGATGTGGTTCTGAGGTTCAATGTACTAGGTGAGCCTGTGGAGACCGTGGATCTGGTGTTCCGTTTTCATCGTGATGTGTACAAAGCCCGGCAGCCCCGGAGTTAATCACTTCAGGAGAGAGCCTTATGGAGAGTTTTTTTAAAAAAGCTCTGCTGTTTCTTTTCGCCATGTTGGTAATACCTGGAGAGGTATCAAGCAAGGTGACCATCTGGTCGGTGGGCGGGACTAAGCATCCGTGGACAGCAGTGGGGGCAATGAGTTCCATGGACGATGTCACCTTTCCTGGGGCGATTCAACCCAAAGAGACTGACCCGGAGGAGAACATAGCCGCCACTCTCAACTGGAAGGTGGGTAGACCCAAAACATATGAAGAGGGTGTGCCTTGCATTTGGCACAATGACCCGTATGGGCTGGAGGAGAGGAACCCTATAATTCTAGTGGACGGCGATGCGACCACCTCTACGGGCCAATGGTATAAGGAGACGGGCGTTAGCCAGGTGGGGCGCACATTTTATATCGATTTAGGGACACCTTACTCATTAAGCAGGATTGTATTTTATCCCCGCCAGGAGGGGAAAGACGAAGAGGGGCGTGCCTACAAAGACGATTACCCGAAGGGGTACGAGCTGTTTGTGAACGACGGGGATATGGAGAAGTTTGTAGAGGGACAGCCGGTCTACAGAATGCTTCGAAGCAATCGAAGAAACAGAGATGCTATCGTAGACATTAGATTCTCACTCCGGCCGATAAGATTTATCAAATTAAGGATAGCAGCACCTCAGCCCTTTGAAATTGCTGAGATCGAGCTTTACGGTAAGGGGTTCGCCACAACTGCGACATACCTCTCCAATCCTGTTGACTTAGGCAACAAGAGCAATTTCGGTAAACTCTATTGGTCGGCTACAAAGTGGAGAAGACTTGGCCCTGAGGGGGATCTGGTCCCTGAGCCAGAGGCGTCAGTCTCCATAAAGGTAGAGACCAAGTCCGGTACGGACGATACTCCTCTTGTTTACAGAGTTCTGGTTGGAGCCCCAGGGCAGCAGGAGATTGTGGTAGTGGATGAGGCGGCGTACAATAAGGCGAAAAAGACAGGGTACTATAAAGGGAAAAAATGCGAGGTGTTGCCAGTAGTTGAGGATAGAGAAAACTGGAGTCTGTGGTCCAGACCCCTCAGCGCCCCGGGCCAACAGATCACTTCTGCAGCTCCGCGGAGATATTTTCAGTTTCGTCTCATCATCCAGAGCCAGTCGATCTGGGAAATGGCCAGAGTGGATTCGCTGTGGTTTCAGAAATGTACCCCACCGGTGGCTGATAGCCTTCTGGCAGAGATCTCAGTCTCCGGCAATCCCACTGCCGAGGCCTCGGTGGTGAAAGGCGGCGCCCGAACTTCCTTCACCTACGATCTTCGTCCAGTCAACCTCCATACGGGCTTCAATGCCGTGGAGATCACTACCCCTACAGAGGCTGGTTTTGAGAAACTGGAGATAGGCGATCCCTTGCAAGAGGAAACCCCTGATTCTATAAGTGTTACTGCAGACAAATTGACGGTCTATTTCCCCCGTATCGATAAGGCCAATCCCGTTCCCCTGAGGCTGCAGTTCAATGTGCCTGTTTTGGCTTTCGGGACTATCTTTTATGGTAAGGTGTTTGATACTCAATCCGAAGACCTACCCCAGTTTGTTGTGCCTGGAGATGCAAACGACGGCGTTTCCACAAATAGCCTTAAGGTTCTAATAAGCGAAAAGTCCCTGGGAGAGGTGATCACCTCAGTTTCCGCTCTGCCCAAGGTTATAAGTCCCAACGAGGACGGAATAAATGAGCATGCCGACATCTCTTACACTATTCTGCAGTTGACAGACAAAGGGAGAGTGAAGATTGCTATTTTCGACCTTGGTGGTGTTTTGGTGAAGACCACCTATGAAGGGCAGGAGACCAAGGGGAGATATCGGCACATTTTGTGGGATGGCACCGACAGCGAAGGGAGGCTGATGCCTCCTGGGGCATACATTTACAGAATATCTATTGATACTGCCGAGGATAGCTTCAGCAAATCCGGAATGATAAGTTTGGTCTACTGAGGTAGTTTTGGGGATTGGAGGCTATGAACAGGACTCGCAAGCTCATAATTTTGGGGATAGCAGCAGGGTTGATAGTTATTGCGGCTGGCAATGCATCGGCCAGGTTGGCCAAGTGGGTCATAGGGGGGACAAACTCTCCATGGGCTCGGTGGGCAGAGAGTATGCGTGCGGTAGATTGTATTTCCCGGCCCGGGGCGATACAGCCAAAGGAGTTCCGGCCCGATGAAAATATGGTGCAATTCTTCTTCTCTGGAGAAAAAGGGGTAGACTGGTCCCCACGCTCTTATTTGTACGCCCATTTTTACCGGCCCCATATGCCCCTTGTCTGGCATAGCACGACAGGTTATTATGGGGAGGCCTACAGACAGGTGGATGGAAGCTGGAGCTGCGATCGGGACAACTCCTGGAACTGGCCACTACATCCCCGTTACAGAAAGATCGGTCATTTCTATACCATAGATTTCGGTGTTCCTGTGCCTGCCAACAAATTCGTTTTCGGCCCTCCCCAGACAGATGTACTCTGTCCTGACTGGAATATTCCTTTCAGAGATACCTATATGAGGGGATACAAGGTGTCGGCCGCCAAGGAGTGGCCGGAGTGGCTCACAGAAGAGCCGCGGGGGACACTGTATCCGCCAGGCACCGAGTGGTACCAGTACCGACATTTCTCTGATCTAGTCGTTCAGAATCAGGAGAACACCCAGTCCCCTGTGGTAATAGAATTTCCCACTCAGTACCTACGGCTTTTCAGAATACAGAATACTGTGGAAGCTCCCTATTCACAGGCGGAGATAGAGGTTTACGGCCAGGGTTTTGTCTCCGAAGCAATTTACACTTCAAAGATAATCGACCTAGGTGAGAAGGCCAACCTGGGGAAAATTTGCTGGAAGGACTCTTACTGGAGAAGGACGGAACAAGGGGAGCTGGAGGCCCTCCCGATCTCAGAGCGGAAGGTTCAGGTGAGCGTTCAGACCCGCGTTGGCAAGGATGACACCCCACTGGTCTTCCATGAATATACCGATACGGGAGATCTCAGGGTGGTATCCGAAGAAGAGTGGAAGAAGCTGAAAAGGCATGAGCCTCCGAAGCCTATAGTACCTGGTCTTAGAGGCCCCGTCACGGATGATAAGGAGAACTGGAGCTCTTGGTCTCTGCCATATGCAAGATCAGGGCAGCAGATCACCTCTCCCGGGCCCAGGCGGTATTTACAGTTTAGGATTACTATTGAGACAGAGGATTTCAGACAGATGGCCAGGATAGACTCTGTTTGGTTTGAGACCTCTTCTCCGCCTCTGGCCGACAAGTTGGTGGGCGAAATTGCGTTAGCCTCAGATCCATCCCCCGCAGAGGCAGTGGCGGTGGTAACTGCTGGTATGCCGACAAGATTCACCTACGACGTAAGGGCCAATTTCACCTCTCCCCGTCAGGCCGGTTTTGACTCGCTGGTGGTCTATCTGCCTTCAAAGGCGGAATTTGAAGAGCTACAGATGGGCAACAGGGATACATTGATCACTGTAGCTTCCCGGGCTTCTCTAGTTGAGCCAGGTGTCTACCAGGACCTTCTGGGCCGGGGCAACATCTATGTGGACACTTCCTCCCCGGATAAGATGACCGTCTTTTTCCCTTCACAGCCAGTTGCTTATGGCTCGTGGGATCGGCTACGGCTTGTTTTTTCCACTTCGGTGCTGGTTTACGGAACTCGCTTCCCGGGAATGGCCTGGAGAACCGGAACAGAGGAACTTTCACAACCAATAGAACCAGGGGATGCAAACGAGCAGGTTGCCACCGACCAGCTTAAGGTCCTAGTTCGAGAGGAATCTGTAGGTAGTGTCTTAGAAGATGTTGAAATTACTCCCCAGTGCATAACTCCCAATGGCGACGGGGCCAATGAACAAGCCATATTCTCGTATAAACTGCTTCAGGTGACAGATGATGTGGAAGTAGACCTCAGTATTTACGACCTTTCAGGAGCTAAGGTAAAAACTATCTATAAGGGAAAACAGGCTAAGGGCATTTATCAGAACGGGGATGCCAAGTTCTGGAAGGCAGATGATGAGGAAGGGAAGCTGGTTGCTCCAGGGCTTTATATCTGGCAGTTGTCAGTAGAGAGCGACAAAGGAGTCTCCTACCGCAAAGGGACAATAGCAGTGGCTTATTAGGGCGGATAGGCATCACAGATTAGGGTTCGTTTTTGGCCAAGAGGGTGAGCAATATAGGGCATAAAGGAGGTTGAGGTCGTAATGAGGAAAGGTTTTAGGCTGCCGGCGGGATTGTGTGTCACGGGAAGAAAAGTAGAACGGATAATGGGATTATCTGTGCTCCTTATGGCTCTCGGTCTGATTGGTCTCCAGAGTGCGGGAGCAAGGGTCTACACTGTGAGTGGCCGGGATATGTTGGGAGAGGATTGGAATTACCCTAAGGGCACTTTGGAGCTTTCCCAGGGCAATAGACTCCAGATGGTTTACGTTCGCAAGCGTATCGATGCAGCAGCCAATGCCAGCCAATTCGTTCATATGGATGCCAAGGGCAAAGAAGAGCTGAGAGGGGGGATCAAAACCGCAGGGTCAAATCTGAAGGATGCCCCCAATATCTTGGACGGGGATGTTAACACCTGGTGGAAGCCAGACCCCAAAGACGATCTTCAGGATTGGTTTATCGAGGTGGATCTGGGGCGGGTAGTGCTGGCAGATACAATACGGCTGATCTTTCCGGATACTCTGGGGGCTAAGCCGTTCGAGAACTTCACCGTCTATGTGTCCCCCGGTATTCAAACCCCGCCAGGACAGAATGTCTTCACCTACCTGCTTGCCGGCAGAACCTCTAAGCCGAACAGAGACCGGGTGGTGGAATATGAGATTATGTATCGTAAGCATGCTATAGAAGATACTACAAAATATGGCGAGTATTGGGAGGAGCAATTTGAGTATATGCCTGTGCAGTATATCAGGATAGTGCTGAATTCCAAAAATGAGAACGCTGCTTTAGCTGAGATACAGGTACCTGCCTACGGGGACAATATAGCTCTGGGCACGCTGAAACGTGGAGGATGGTGGGTAACAGGGGCCGGCATAAATGTGCCCACCCTCTTTGACGGTGGCATGACAGACTTTTTTGACATGAAGATCCTAACCGACTGGGATTGGAAACCCGGAGGGGCCTATTTCGTCTGGGATCTGGGGGCCACCTTTTGGGTAGATACAATAGTCTTTTTGGGCCAGCCCCGGGCATGGGCTGGTAATTCTCCCAATATAGTAAGTTGGATTCAGGGCTATATTATAAAAGTCTCGGATGGTTCACTAAATCCTGGCGGGGTGTCCGAAGTACCAGAGATGGGGGGAAGGGATTTTGAGCAGATAGTGGACGTGGACAATATGGCCGAGCCCCATCGCTATTTCTTTATGCATAAATTCCCAAAGCGGCGCGTACGCTATGTGTTCTTCCGCCATGCACACGGGACAGGTAACAAGCGTTCCAGAGGAGGGGGCGGTGCCCACATCGTTGAGATGCCCATCTATGGTGAGGGTTATCCTGCCGAGGTTGTGCTGGAATCGCCGATAATCGACTTGGGCGAGATCGCTGGAGATAAAAAAGCTAAGAATGTGACTGCTATCAGTTGGGTAGCTGACACCCCTCCAGGCTCGAGGCTGGTGATTAAGACCACTACCGGGAATTCCCTCATAGAGGAGATACACTACTACGATAAAGGTGGCAAGGAGATCACCAAGAAGAAATGGGAGAGGCTTAAAAAATATGGCCAGGAGGGACCCAAAATAGTCATATATAAACCTGGAGCCGACTGGAGCCCTTGGAGCCGCCCATATGAGGATCCCAGTGGCAGCTCTTTCCTCTCCCCCAGTCCCCGAAGATATATGAAGCTGCGAGTGAAGTTCATATCTGAGGCCCCTGAGGTAACGCCATCTCTCAGTTCAATCTCTGTGCATTATGATATTCCTCTCCTGAAAGCTGCAGTGGCACGTATTGAGCCCAGACGGTTCAGGGCCGACCAGGATACGCTCTTTACCTATTCCATAAGTCCCGATTATGGCACCGGTGACCGTGGCTTCAATCAGGTGTTCATAGAAGTTCCTCACCCTGCGGATGTGAAAACAGTCAGTGTCGGGGGTGTAGATAAGACACAGCAGTGCTCGGTCAAGATGGAAGGGGATTCTCTGCTGGTCGTGGAACTGCCGCAAATTGTGAGACGAAAGCAAGTTGACGTCGCTTTTGTGTGTAGAGTCTATGATAATAGCACCATTTTCAGAGGATATATCGGTAATTCGAGGCGACCAGGGGTGTGGCAAAGAGTTGAGCCTGCAGAAAGGGGGGCAACCACGGTTCTGTTGCCTTCGTTAGCTAAGATCGAGGACTTGATCGTCAATTTCACCGCTCAGCCGAAGGTGATTACACCAAACAAAGACGGTGTGAACGACCAGGTGGTTATCAGATTCAGTGTGGTAAAGGTGAAGAAGGATCCTAAGGTGTTAATTTACAATCTCGGAGGGGAGGTGATAGAAGAGGTGAGGGCCAGAAGGATTGCCTTGGAAGGTCAACCTTCGTGGGAGGCAACCTGGGATGGCGGTGACAATCCCCCTGGGGTTTATATTTGTCAGATTAGGGTAGATGCCGAGGCAGGGAACAGGGAAGCCAGTCAAGCAATTATTTTGGTGAAATAGTAACAGGATAACTGCGGTTAGAAAGGAGGGCAAAAAAGATGAAGAGATTAGTGGGTGTTTTGTTGGTAAGTATCTGTTGCCTTATGTTCTTCGGTGTGGAAGGTTGGGCAGCCTTTGAGGAGATCGGTGCGGGGGCAAGGCCGGCCTCTATGGGTGGCAGCTTTGTCTCCGTGGCTGATGATGCCAACGCCATATTTTTGAACCCTTCAGGGTTGGCCAGACTATCTCGGCCAGAGCTCACCAGTATGTATGCTAAGCTTTTCCCGAACATAGGGGACAACTTAGCGCAAGGACTCTTTGGTTATGTCCAGCCTCTGGGAGCAATGGGTACTGTGGGGCTGGGGTGGCAAAGCCTGATGAGCGACGCCTGGGATGAGAATACGGTGACTCTCTCCTATGCGCGCAAGCTCTTTGAGAGGATGGCACTGGGGGCAAATCTTAAGGCTATGCGCTGGGATGCAGAGCTGGCACCTGGTGACCCCTTAGGCAGTTCTCTGTCCAAGACAAGTTTCGGTGTCGATGCTGGACTGCTGTGGTCTCCGGCGTGGAACCTTACGATTGGCGCATTCGTTAAGAACCTCAATAAACCTAATATCGCCCATGACTCCTCCCTAGGGGGAGACTTGCCCATGGAAATTCACCTCGGCTTGGCATATCATTTCCCAATGATGGTTGTCTCTGCTGAGTTTGTGAACACCGATGGGAAAAGAAAACTTCTGGTGGGGACCGAAAGAAGCTTAGCCGCTACCGGGCTCTCCCTCAGACTGGGTGGAGACTGGAATTCTTTGGAGGAACAGGGTGAATTGGGGCATGGTAGCTTTGGTTTAGGTTATAAAGTGGGTGGGCTGAGGTTTGATTACAGCTACATTTACTATGCCCAGCTCACCGAGACAGGCGGGGCTCATCGCCTCTCCATAGGGTATAAGTTCTAAATATTTTCCATTGTCAAATGGTTGACCCGTGCTAGAGAAACTCTCGACGCCAGGGATCATTCCCTCGCAAAAGGGCCCTGAAGCTGTTTTTCCCCGCAAAGACGCTAAGGATTACATTTGTGCATAAAAGGCGCGGACCTCTGTTGCACGACAAAAAGGGACAGCCGTTCTCAAATGTGAGCAACCGGATGATTCTACGTTTTGCCCTGCCTCGGGGTTTTGGCGCCTTGGTCTTGGGATTTAACCTTCTATGTTTTGTGAGAAATTAACTTTGCCATCTGGTGAGAAGGGAGAAAAGAACTACTTGAGACATCGGGATTTCTACGCTCATTTCAGCTCTGTTCCTCTCGAAGGGAAGGGGAGAATTTCGGATTTCTTGGGAGTCAATCAGGGTTGCGGAGACGAGAAAACGTACTATAACCAAAAGGAGTCTCTTATGTCAAAGGTGACTAAGCTTTCGCTTCTGATCTTGGGGGTGCTGCTGAGCAGCGTGAGTTTCTCCGGCGCTCAAATCAGAACCGGAGTTACCCCTCTTACACCCATAGGGCCTGGTACGGTGATAGGTGCCTTGGAACCTTCGCTCAGGAAGTGGTATGTTCCCCATGAGCTGTATCTTCAATATAAGTGGCAGCCATGGCAGTACAGCAACTATGCTAAGACCAGATACGAAAGATATACGGAGGTTGAACTGGAGGGGATGAGATATTACGACATCTACGGTAACTACATTACAAAAGGGTGGAAGATCGTCGATTGGACTCAGAATCAACCTGCCCAATTCGGAAGCATGTTGTACAAGCACCCATATTACAACTCCTGGTTCGGCAATGTTCTTGTCTCTTCTGCCTCGAAGGGTCAGTTTTATACGGCCGTAACCGTTGGCGATCAAATCAGAACCACCCTGACCCCTCTGACTTTCTCCAAGCCTGCCTTCAACGGTCTGCAGTGGGACTTTCTCACAGACAAGTATGCCTTCACTGTTTTAGCCAGCCGGGTAAGTGTACCTGGATTTGCAAGGCCAGACATATATGCGGCAGGGCAGGATATGACCCATGTTACTAACCTTTACGGCTTCAGAGGCGTAGTTCAGGTAGGTGCGCCTGTGAAATTGGGAGTAACCTATGTCAATGCCCATCATGAGAATGCTGCTGCAGACTTCGGCGCGAACTCCCTTAAAGGCATTCTCAGCGGGCCACGCAATACAGGTTTTGTCCAGTGGATTGAGATCAAACTCTCTGATGATTCCCCGGAAGACGGAGAGAAGGGTGCTCTGCTTTACTCGGAAGAGATATGGATCGATGGGAAACGAGAACCTATTGCACCTTTTGTCGAGGGGGGTATACTGACCCCGGAAGGGTTGTTAGAAGCAGCCGGAGATGAGGTGATAACACTCAAATATGATATCGAGCATAACTACCTCACAAAGGATTACAAGCTTATTAAGAACATTTCTTTCGTTCTAGTTTTGGCTAACGATTATAGGATAGAGGTTACCTCCAATCTGCAGACCAATACGGCCGGAGAGCCAGTATTTCTGCCTGTAGTCAATGCTCCCGGAAACGTTAAAGATGGTTCGAACCAGAAATTTGTCCGTTTTAAGTATGGTCTTCCCACTGGAAATGAAGTCGCAGGTGTAAGCTTGGAAGTAGACGACCTTATGGGTTTCTTTGTTCGAGCTGAGTATGTGAGAAACAGGAGATTCAGGCGCTTTCCTAATGAGAATTGGAGAACAAAGGACGAGCAGTCACTGGCAACTGACCATTCTGAGGCTTATTACGTGACTGCGTCAAAGATAGCTTATCCATGGTTTGGTTACGGTGAGATCTTTAAGACAGACTACGACTATTCCACCTGGATGTTCGTAGGAAATGAACGGGGTGACATTGACTATTCAGACTTGGAGCATTATTCTTTTGAGTTTGTTGATGATAATGACGACCAGGATAGATTTCCTGACTGGAAGCGTCCAGCACAGCCTCCTTTTGACCGGTATGTCTTCCCTGGGCAGGATGTGAACAACGACCTGGTCTGGGATTTCAACCAGAACGATAACCTGCAACCTGACTATAAAGAACCGTTTCTCAAATATAATGTTGATCCTCCCCAGTATCTGTTTGGTATGGATATGAATAACAATACTGTGGTTGATAGATTTGAGGACGACCACGCTCCAGATTATCCCTTCAAGAAAGACCACGCAGGTTACAACTTTTACGGAGGAGTGGAGGTTGTTCCCAATGTCAAGTTTACGGTAGGCTATTTAGACGAACACTTGCTTTCCAAGGATAAGACCAGTCGAGTTAAATATGGCCTGTTCACCCTCGACAAAGATTGGGGAGGACTGGGGAGACTTCAGATATTTGATATGGCTAAGCTAGTTAAAGACAATATCCCAGATGATATATATACCTGGGTTCAACCACCACTTTCCAAAGGTATATCGGAAAAGTCCTCAGATCCTCTTGTTTGCCAGAATACCTTTGTGAACACTGCCTATCTTCAATTTAACTATACTGGAACACCGGGTCTCAGTTTCACTAATAAATTGAAGTACGAGACTTACACACAGAGGGGTTCCCAGAGGGACAGATTGAGCGATAGCAGGTCCTTCGGTATCGTCAACAAGGCGGACTATTCGGTAAAGTTGAGCAAGCGAGCAACTTTCATACCAAAATGGAAGAGTATGTATTATTATCTAACGCCACCCCAGAAGGGAGCTCTCAAGAAAAAGGAGCTTTCTGAGATACTGTTCTTGATTTTCAATTATCGTTTTTTGAAAAACAGTGCCATAGAATTGGGCTATGAAGGGACTAGATTCAAGAATTTCATTGAGAGACCTGCCAGTGCACCGCCAGATTTCGTGGAAACCCATTGGGGACATGTCTTAGCCTTTCAGTTCACAAATATTTCCGATTACCTCGGATATCAGCTCACATGCAAGCTTGGTTTTCGCTGGGAAAAGCTGAAATTTGAATATACCTCTCGTACAAACAGCACAATTTTCGTGGGTATGTACGCAGGGGCCCGTGATTAGTGGCGTTACTGTGAGTAACCCTGCCTGAGGAGAATAGATGTTGAGGACCCTGGCGAGAACCAACTGGAAGAAAGCCACTAATCAAATAGTTGTTTGATCCAAAAAGAGAAATCTCCCTCTCCCTTGACGGAGAAGGGGGATTTTTAATTTTCACTCGATAACTGGCAGAGGAAATGAACTTGAAAGGTCGCAACTTGCGCTGATGCAAAACAAACAGAGACGGAGGGGGTGAATCTTGGGCAAACTCAACAATGCAGTGATGGATAAAGAGGGGTACGAGCCCTATATTCCACCAGAGCAGTCTATACCTGAATTTACTCTAACCTCCATAGTTATGGGGGTGATTTTGGGGCTCGTCTTTGGAGCCGCTAATGCCTACTTGGGGTTGAAGGTGGGGATGACGGTGAGTGCCTCTATCCCGGTAGCGGTTATCTCAATGGGGATATTGCGAGGCATGCTCAGAAAAGGCACAATTCTCGAGAATAATATGGTACAGACTGTGGGTTCGGCGGGTGAGTCCTTGGCCGCGGGGGTGATCTTTACCGTTCCGGCGCTCATCATCTGGGGATTGGAACCACGGGTTACTAAGATATTTTTAATCTCCCTTATTGGTGGATGCCTGGGGGTACTGTTTATGATTCCCCTGCGGAAGTTCCTTATAGTTAAAGAGCACCGAAATCTTCCTTATCCCGAGGGGACAGCGTGCGCAAAGGTTCTGATGGCGGGTGATGCAGGTGGCATAAAGGCCAAGACGGTATTCTTGGGGGTGGGTATAGGGGCGGTATACAAGTTCCTTATGGGGGGATTCGGTCTGTGGGAAGAACATCCTGCCTGGAACCTCTTCAAAAAAGTGAATATGAAAATAGGAATAGACGCTATGCCTGCCCTACTGGGGGTTGGCTACATAATCGGCCCAAGGATAGCCACCTATCTGTTTGCCGGTGGAGCCTTGGGTTGGTTGGTCTTCATCCCCGCCATAACCATTGCAGGCAGGGGGATTGACCATCCCATTTTTCCGGCCACGACCCTGATATCGGGGATGGGCCCTCACCAGATATGGAACAATTACATCAGGTACATAGGGGCAGGAGCTGTCTGTTTGGGTGGAGTTGCCAGTCTCATCAAAGCTGCCCCTACGATTTTGGAGTCTTTTAAATTGGGATTTGACGAACTGAGGCACGGAATTTCGGGCAAGGCCGAGGGTGTGAGAACTCAAAGAGATATGCCGATGGTGATCGTGATAATAGGGGCTTTGGTCTCCGTAGCCATTTTGGCGGTGATCCCTCAGGTGCCGGTGAAATTGATAGGAGCAATCTTAGTGGTGGTATTCAGTTTCTTCTTTGTTACTGTCTCTTCACGGATAGTGGGGTTGGTGGGCAGCTCATCCAATCCTGCCTCTGGGATGACAATTGCCACCCTCTTGGCTACTAGCCTCATACTACTGAAGTTAGGGTGGACAGGCCAGGCAGGTATGGTAGCTGCCCTGAGCGTAGGGGCAGTGGTTTGCGTCGCCGTCTGTATTGCTGGAGATACCTCTCAGGACTTGAAGACGGGTTATTTAGTGGGGGCAACACCGATAAAGCAACAGATAGGCGAGTTTTTGGGAGTAGTGACCTCTGCCTCGGTTGTCGGCTGGACTGTTTTGATCCTTCACAAGGGATATGGTATCGGCTCGGCTGAGCTGCCCGCCCCCCAGGCTACCCTTATGTCAATGGTGGTCAAGGGAGTGATGACCGGGGCAGTTCCCTGGACCTTTGTTTTCATAGGGATGGCCACCGCCTTAGTGGTTGAATTGATGAGAATTCCCTCTCTGCCCTTTGCAGTCGGGCTCTATTTGCCTATTGAGCTGTCTACCCCAGTTATTATCGGGGGTGTGCTGCGAGGCCTTGTCCAGAGAAAAACAGCAGGCAGCGACTCCCCTGAGTACCAAGAGAAGGGAGTGCTTTACAGCTCTGGTATGATTGCCGGGGATGCGCTTGTTGGGATCCTACTGGCAGTTTTAGCCTGGCAGGGAATCAGCCTTCAGTTTGCCAAAGGCTGGATGGGCCCCTTCTCCAGATGGGGAACACTGCTGATATTTGCTCTGTTGACCGCTTCCTTATGGTGGATCTCGCTGGGGAAAAGACTCTCTTCTGCGGGGTTTCGTCAGGAATCGTAAGGGCTGAAAAGGCGAAAAGCGGGAGGTGAACCAAAATGCAAGCATTTAGGATCTTATTTCTGGCATCATTTTTCACATTGCTTTTAGGATGTGGGACAAAAGAGAAGGAAAGTGCTCAGCAGGGGGCAAAACCTGCGCCAGAGCTCAAAGGGAAAAGGATACTGATGGTAATTGCCCCTAAGGATTTCCGTGACGAGGAGTATCGTATTCCCAGAGAGGTCTTCGAAAAGGCCGGAGCAGAAGTGACAGTTGCATCTGCCTCCACAGAGAAGGCAACCGGAATGTTGGGGATGGTAGTGAAGCCCGACATCCTCTTAGAGGAGGTCAAAGCAACAGATTACGATGCCCTGGTCTTTGTTGGTGGAGTTGGCGCAAGGCAGTACTGGGAAGATCCAGCAGCCCACAGACTGATTAAAGAGGCCTACACTGGGGGGAAGGTCTTAGGGGCGATCTGCATTGCTCCAGTTACCCTTGCAAATGCTGGTGTGCTTAAGGGCAGAAGAGCAACAGTCTTTTTCACCGAGGCAAATAGACTGAAGGCCAAAGGGGCAATTTACACTGGCGAGGATGCCACTGTAGCGGGCAAGATAATCACTGGCAATGGTCCAAAAGCAGCCCGAAAGTTCGCTCAGGCAGTGGTCAATCTGTTGGCCTCCGGTGAGAAGTCTCCGCGATAGGGAGCAACTAGACAAGATGGCCATCATATTTTCTTCCCTTCCAGCAGAGTTGCCGCCTTCCCAACAGCACGGATGTACCTATGATTGACTGATAGAGCAATTGGAAGGGGAATATGAGTGGCAAGTACCTAAGCAAGTCTCTTCTTTTTAGGCGGATAACGCTCCGAAGAAGAATCAGAAAGTCGGATAGACTTGTCGCCAGAAAGACCGCGGCTGCAAGCCTGAGGCATTCTGCTCTCAGCGGGGATAACAGGAGGAGGACGATGACCAAGAGACGGGAGCAGAAAGCAATCACCAGAACAAATTGTCCGAAGAAGGGAATTTTCTTCAGGCCTGCCAGTGTCCATCTCTTCCTCTGGCCGAGGAATCTTGGAAATGTCTCCGTCGGAGAGGCGGTCACTGCCTGGGATGGATCGGCGATGAATTGGATACGCCAGCGACGTGTGTCACGGATAGCCCCCAACAGGGCCAGATCCTCGTTGAGCGTGAACCCTACGCCCTGGTATCCTCCCACCTCTTCGTAGGCCTTCCGCCGGAATCCCAGGTTTTTCCCGATGGCGCTGGTCGGTTTTCCTATGCCGGTTGCTCCCCAGCCAATGGTAAGCAGGTAGAGCAGATCCAGACACTGCAGTTTGGCAAACAGCCCCTTTGCCTCCAAAAATGTGAACCCAGCGACTAAGCCTACCTCCGGGGAAAAATGAGCCGCTGTTTTGCGCACCCATTCTGGGGAGACTGTGCAGTTAGCATCGGTGGTCAGGATGATCTCCCCTGCGGAGTTTTCGATTCCCATTGCCAGGGCGTGCTGTTTTCCAGAAAGCCCCTTAGGGGGCGATTTGGCCTGAAGTAGTTGGATCTTCGGGAAACGGACGGCGTAGCTCCTGACGATCTCAGCGGTACAGTCCTCTGAGCAGTCGTCGGTCACAAATATGTCAAATTTATCTTCAGGATAGTTCTGAGCCAGCAGAGACTCTAAACACCTGCCGATGTTAGCCTGCTCGTCTTTTGCAGCAATCACAATTGACACGAAAGGCTGCGTATCCTCTCCTCCTTCTGCGTTTTCCTTAAATGTGCCTAACAGAAAGAGAAAAGCCAGACAGAGATACAAGGTTCCCAAAATCACAACTGCTATTGTCAACATCCCATCTGTTCCAATGATACGAAGCTAAAGCCCCTCTGTCTGCCAACCTCAATAATTGCCTCTATCGCGGCAGGAAGTCCTGGAGTTCTGTCGTGCAGCACAATGATTGCTCCGTTGGACAAACAGGAGAGAGTTGCTTTGACGATCTTTCTTGAGTTTTTTGCCTTCCAGTCCCTAGGCAGAGCAGACCACATCACTACTTGGTATCCCATTTCACTGACTGTTTTAAAACCCCACCAGTCCATTTGGCCATATGGGGGGCGGAAAAATTTTGGAACACTTCCGGTGGCCTTTGTTATGGCTTTTTCGGCATTTTTAATCTCTTGATATATGAGTCGTCTTGATTTCAGTATCAGCCGAGCGTGGCTGTAGGTATGGTTGCCAACAGTGTGAGCCTCTGCAGCTATCTGGGCAGCAATTTTGGGATAGCCTTCCACCTTGCTGCCCTGAAGGAAAAAGGAGGCCTTTACACTAAATTTTGCCAGCACATCCAGTAATCTTGGAGTGTTAACCGGGTCAGGCCCGTCATCGAAGGTGAGGGCAACTCTTGGCAGAAGTCGGTCACCCCTCCAGAGAACAGAAGGTGAGAATCGCTGCAATATGCGTGAAAGTACCGTTTTGTTCATTTGTCACAGGTCAGATTCTATCAAGAGGACACTGGACTGCGATGTCCTCTAACCGTAGAGAACCTAAAGAAGGCGTCAAGTTCGCCAAGGATTAAACGGTCGTAGTGTGCACTTCAACCCATTAGAGTCAAAAAGGGTAACCCTGATCTGCATCGGTCAGATTTGGCCTCAAGGAGCGCCTTATTCCCAAATACTGAGCTATCTCCTTACTCTAGAACTCTGTACTCTTTGCGCCTCCCCCGCGGCTTTTGCGTTTTTCTACTGATTTCCCCATTTTCCTTTCCGCTGCTTCCAGCTGAACTTCCCAAGGAATCCCAAAATTGAGACTAACACAATGTATGGGATGTGAAAAATTTCAGCCAAGGGAAAAAGAGGCAGGAGGTCGAGCCGGTGGAATAGGATACTCCCGGTCCAGACAACGGTCAACTCTGCTGCTGCTTTCAGGGAGAAGCAGATAAGCGGTGCTGGAAACTGAGAGAAATGGCAGAGAGATAAAGGAAGAGCAAACAGCATCAAACAGAAGTAGAGAAAAATTGCTCCCAGTAACGCGACCAACCATCTTTGCGGGTAGTGGGCACATTTCGATGCCCAGCGTGCTCGTTGGTGGAGGAAGGAACCAATGTTGGCGGGTGGTTGAGCCTGTACAAAAGTTTCCGGTGCTGTAGCGAAGACCACCTTCCAGGGAGTTTTCTTATGGATGGTTTGCATCAGTATGTCGTCATCGCCGGATACTAACCGCTTTCCCTTTCCAAACCCGCCTGCCTGCTCGAACGCCTCTCGGCGGTAAGCAAGATTGCTGCCGCTGCAGGTGGCAGGGAAACCTGCGCCGATTGCCCCGGCCTCTGCGGTCACAATACCAAGGAACTCCAGTGACTGTAGCTTGTGGAATAGAGAGCGTTCCTCTGTCCGAGAAAACTCTGTGCAGCCAGCGACCATGCCTATGGAGGGAGAGAAATAGCTTGCCATTGCTTTGACCCAGGTGGGAGGCACGACACAATCGCCATCGGTGGTGAAAATAAGTTCACCCCGGCTGTGCCTTATACCCATCTCTATTGCCGCCTTCTTGCCACAGGCGGCGGTCCCTTTGATGCTCAAAAGCCGGACATTCTCCCTCAGGTGTGAGCTGATCATCTCGGCAGTCCGGTCGCTGGAGTGGTCGTCAACGATGATAATCTCAAACAGTTCTTTGGGATAATCCTGGCTCACGAGCGACTCCAGGCATCTGCGGATATTCCGTTCCTCATTCCTCACCGGGACAATAATGGAGATAGAGAAAGCAGGGTTGTTGTGCCTTTCGGTTGCCAACAGGCGAAACAGCCCCAGTAAAGCTACCAGCAGCGCAGCGGTGTAACCGGCTGTGAAGAGAACAACAGCTATTGAAAGCCCACCAAGAAACATCTCCGTCTCCACGATAGAGATTCGGCTGGCATTCCCATTGGTTATAAAATACCACTTCCGGTCTGAATCTGCAAGGGAAAATACTGGATGATAAGGAGGTTTAGAGATTAGGAAATTTATATTGACTTAACCTGCGGTGATAATTATATTATATGACCCCGCTGGTGCTAGAATAGTTCGTAACTCAGCTGCAGGTTGGGTATTGTTCCCTCGGGCTTAGGGTGCAGATTTTACGGTCAGTTTGGTGCCATACATGTAGAACCCAAACCTTGAGATTTATTGTCACGGCAAGGATTTTTTTGAACCTGTCTTGAAGCGCGTACAGAGAGATTAGGCTCGTTTCTATGAGGAGTCTTTAATGGAGGCAGTGGTGATAAAATCCCCTGGCAGGGTCGTACTTACCCAGGTAGAAGACCCGTCTGTTGGCCCCGGAGAGGTTGCCATCGCTGTTAAGGCAGCAGGATTGTGTGGCACTGACTTGCATATCTACCAGGGAGAGTTTCCTGCCTCCTTGCCTCTGATTCCAGGACATGAGTTTGCGGGAGAGGTGATCGAGATAGGGCAGGAGGTTAGCACTATCTCTGTGGGTGACCGAGTTACAGTAGACCCTAATGTGCCCTGTAGAAGATGCTCCTTCTGTAAGAGTCATAAGGAGCACCTCTGCCGTCAGTTCAAGGCATACGGGGTTAATCTGCCTGGCGGATTTGCCCAGCGAGTGGTGGTTAGGGAGGAGAATATCTACTCCATTGGTGAGCTTTCTTACGAGCAGGGTGCGCTGATTGAGCCTTTAGCCTGCGTCCTGCATGGAGTGGAGCTGGTGGGGGTGAATCCAGGGGAAGAAGTCCTCATTTTTGGTGTAGGGCCTATTGGCCTGTTGTTAGCTCAGGTGTGTAAGATAAAGGGGGCTTCCACCGTGGCAGCGGTAGATCTATTTCAGGAGAAACTGGATTTTGCCAAAGCCCTTGGTGTGGACGAAACCTTCCGTAACAGTCCAGTGTTGCCAAGGCAGATAGCAGAAAGGGGGAGATTTGACCTGGTCATCGATGCCACCGGGGTTCCCAAAGTGGTGGAGGCACTACCTAAGTATGTCCAAGATGGAGGCAGAATCCTTTACTTTGGCGTCTGTCCCCAGGGGACTCAGATTAAGCTGGATCCCTTCGATGTCTATCGCCGTGAGTTGAAAATATTTGGCACCTTCAGCCTACTGGCCAACTTCTTGCCAGCAATTAATTTGGTCAAAAGTGGTAGGGTGAATGTTGAGGCGGTGATTTCGCACAAGTTGGCCCTGCGTGAGATTAGGCAGGCCTTTGAATTGGCAAGCGACAGAGACTCCAGGAAGATTCTTCTGTTCCCCAGCCAGTTGGGAGGGGAGTGATGAGGGTTCTGGTCACCGGCGGCGCTGGATTTATAGGTTCGCATCTATGTGAGTTCTTGCTGAACAAGGGCCACCGCGTTATCTGTATGGATAACCTGGTCACCGGCAATGTGGATAACATCGCTCACCTTTTTGGAACCGAGCGCTTTGAATTCATACGATATGATGTTACCAACTATGTCTATGTAGCTGGGCAGTTGGATTTCGTATTGCACTTTGCCAGCCCAGCCAGCCCCATTGACTATCAGCAGCTACCCATCCAGACGCTGAAAGTGGGGGCGATGGGGACGCACAAAACCTTGGGATTGGCGAAGGAGAAGGGGGCTGCCTTTCTGCTGGCTTCCACTTCCGAGTGCTATGGAGACCCTCAGGTTCACCCCCAGAGTGAAGACTACTGGGGAAATGTGAATCCGGTTGGCCCCCGTGGGGTTTACGACGAGGCTAAGCGCTATGCTGAGGCGATCACTATGGCCTACCATCGCTATCATGGAGTGGATACCAGAATCGCCCGCATCTTTAATACATTTGGGCCTCGAATGCGAAAAAACGACGGCCGGGCAGTACCGACATTCATCTGCCAGGCATTAGCCGGCCAGGATATTACCATATTTGGTGATGGTGCCCAGACCAGAAGTTTTGGCTACATTACCGACCTCATCGACGGTATCTATCGCCTGATGCTCTCCGATGTTCACACCCCGGTGAATCTGGGAAACCCTCGGGAGATGACCGTGTTGGAGATGGCCAGAACCATCCTACGACTCACTAAGAGTAAAAGTAAGATAGTCTTCAAGCCCCTTCCAGAAGATGACCCAAAGATAAGACAGCCAGATATAAGCAAGGCTGAGAGGCTGTTGGGATGGAAACCTAAGGTGGGCATTGAAGCAGGGTTGAAGAGAACAATACAATGGTTCCAACAGTCAATGTGAACAAGGAGGCAAACCTGTCATGAGGATACCAGTCTCTCTTTTCCGCCGTTCTCCCTTTGAGTCCATTTTGCAGCACTTTCTGGCGGTTGAGGCTTGCTTCAACAGGCTGGTTATGGTGGTGAACCGATGGATAGAAGAAGGGGACAAAATGGATTTGGACCAAGAGGTTGAGGAGATCTCCCATTTGGAGTATCAGGCAGACGAGGTGAAGAATGCCCTGCGGGAGCATCTGCCTAAGAGTCTGTTTATGCCCGTAGACCGCGGGGACATACTGGCCTTTCTGCGGGAACAAGACCAGATCGCCGACTTCTGCCAGGATGCGGTCACTATACTGGCCTTGCGTCCCACCGAGGTGCCAGAATATCTGAAGCAGGATTTTCACAATCTCATGGATAAGCTGAAGGAGGTGGTAGAGGCTTACAAACTGTCGGTCCAGGAACTCAGGGATCTGCTTAAGACAGCCTTTGTGAAAGGCGAAGAGGAGAAGGTCCACCAGCTCATTAAACAGGTGGACAAGAAGGAGTGGGAATCGGACAAATTGCAATTCGCCTTGGCCAAAAAGATATATCTTCATGAGAAGGAATTGGACCCCATCACCATTAATTTCCTTACCCATGTGCTGATGACCCTGGGCCGGATAGCAGATGCCTGTGAGAATGCCGATGACCGGCTGCGGAGGATCATAGCTCGTTAACCCTGTGAAGACTGGCGCCAGATATGACGGTATTGGTTATCGGTATAGTTGCAAGCCTGTACATCGCCTGGAGTATTGGGAGCAATGATGTAGCCAACTCTATGGGTACTTCTGTGGCAGCAGAGTCGCTCAGTTTCAGACAGGCGGTGATAATTGCGGGAATTTTGAACTTCTTGGGCGCAGTACTGGTTGGGTCACGGGTAGTTAATACTGTCCGCAAGGGCATAATCAACCCTAACTTCTTCGCTGATAACCCTTCGCTGCTGGTCTACGGAATGATATCTTCCCTGCTGGCGGCTGCAATATGGATCACTCTGGCTACCTACCTGCGGCTGCCTGTCTCCACTACCCACAGTATAGTAGGTGCTATAGTGGGTTTTGGCTTAATAACCGTTGGCATCACCGGCATCAGATGGTCTGTAATACTGTTTATTGTTCTGAGCTGGATAATATCTCCTCTGTTTGGAGCTCTCATCTCCTTTGTTATTTTCAGTATAATCAGATCCAAAGTATTGTCTACTGAGACGCCGCTGCTCTCTTTTAAGAAGATAGGTCCGATATTTGTTGCTCTCACCGGCATGATCCTCACGCTGGCAGTGATCTCCATCGGAATGCGTAATCTGAACCTGAGATTACCGTTGCATATGACTCTGGGAATTGCCCTGGCAGTGGCTGGCGTATCTGGCTGGAGTGGCTACCTGTTTCTGCGGAGATATAGACCCACGAAGATGACGCAGACGGAAGATGTGGAAGAGCTTTGCAAGCCACTTCAGGCGATGAGCGCCTCCTATGAAGCATTTGCCCACGGGTCGAATGATGTGGCCAACGCAGTGGGGCCGGTAGCGGCCGTATTTTCCATAATTGCTACCCAGTCAGTGAAGATGAAGACGACCGTGCCCATCTGGATGCTGGCTGTAGGCGGGGTTGGTTTGGTGATTGGCATTGCTACCTGGGGACGCCGGGTGATGGAGACCATAGGGAGACGGATCACAGAGATCACACCTATCCGAGGGTTTGCGGCCGAGTTCTCCGCCGCCACCACCGTGCTACTCTGTTCCTGTTTAGGATTGCCTGTCTCTACCACCCATGTCTCCGTGGGCACAGTGTTGGGAGTGGGCTTTGCCCGAGGGGTGGCAGCACTTAACTTAAGAGTTATTCGAAATATAATCCTCTCCTGGCTTCTCACCCTTCCCGTGGCCGCAGGATTGTCCAGCTTGATCTTTAGGATTATGGTTAAGATTCACCCTTAAGGTTCTCAAAACGATGAAAGTTAAATGAAAAATTCTCCTGAGAAGCCGGATGGGGTATCGGACTGTTTTTGCTTAATACGGTGAGATTTGGAGCAACGACACCAACAAAATTGTTGAAGGAGTTCCTCAAGGAGTATCATCTAAGTGTATGAGCTGCATTTTGAGCCAGACCTGAGGGGGCTTTCGGCAGAGAATTTTCTTTCACCACATCTGTTCCATATCATGGTTCTAACCGAAAAGAACGAATTGACTAAACAAGGAGGTGGCGGAGAGATGTCAACCGACCTGGAGACGAGACTACAACACTGCGAGCGAAAATTGATCGAACTGCGAGACTGTCTTTGACCTGGCTGCAAAAGAGGCACAGATAGCAGAGTTAGAGCAAAGGACAGCCGAGCCAGATTTCTGGAGTGATGAAAAGGCAGCCAGAGAGCTTCTGGAGGAGCTGAATCGCCAGAGGAAATGGATCTCTGCCTGGAAACAGTTAGCGCAGGAGAGGGAAGATCTGGCCACATTGCTCCAATTGGCCAAGGAGGAGGATGACTCTGACGCCTTTGCTGAAGTAGGCCAAGGGTTGGGGCCATTAGAGAAAAAGATAGAGGAGCTTGAGTTCAGGAATATCCTGGGAGGAGAAGACGATCCTCGGGATGCCATTCTCACAATCCACTCTGGAGCCGGCGGCACAGAATCGATGGACTGGGTCCAGATGCTGCTCCGGATGTATCTCAGATGGACAGAGCGCCAGGGCTTCCAGACAGATATCTTAGACCTTCAGCCCGGTGATGAGGCAGGGATCAAATCGGTCACCGTTGATGTCAGGGGTGAGTATGCCTACGGTTATCTTAAGACCGAGGCCGGGGTGCATCGGCTGGTGAGGATTTCCCCCTTCGACTCCCAGAGCCGACGGCATACCTCTTTCGCCTCAGTCTTCGTTTACCCTCAAGTAGATGAGAAATTTGAAGTGGAGATTAGCGATGCAGACCTGAAGATAGAGACCTTTCGCGCCAGCGGACCTGGTGGACAAAATGTGAACAAGGTGAACTCAGCGGTAAGAATCACCCACTTGCCCACCGGGCTCACTGTCCAGTGTCAGTCAGAAAGGTCTCAGTATCAAAACCGAGAGAATGCCATGCGGGTGCTGATTGCTCAGCTATACCAGCGTCACAAAGAAGAACAGGAACAGAAAAGACTCAAAGAGATAGAGAGCAAAAAGAAGAGCATTGAGTGGGGCAGCCAGATACGCTCATATGTTATGCACCCTTACAATTTGGTGAAAGACCACCGTACAGGCGCCCAAACAGGTAATGTTCAGGCAGTTATGGATGGGGAGATAGATCAGTTTATCCGCGCCTATCTGCTCCATAGCCAAGGTGACAAAGATTGATTTCCCTGATCCCTGATACTTGGTGTCTTCTGCACTAACCGTCTTTCTGTGGACTGAATCTGTCTCCTAAACAGGTCTCCCATCTTGAATCTATGGTTATCGACCTTTAGCCTTCCGACGGATGATAAGGCTGCACCAGACAAAGAAGCCGCAGCGTGACCTTCGTGAAGTGCAGCCAGTGTCTTCTAAGGGATGTAGCAGTGCTACATCCCTTCCCACTGGGACCGTAACCAGGAGAGGAGGAACAATAAGGTATGGAGAGGATAAGAGTGGGATTTATAGGATGTGGCGGCAACGCTCGTGGGCATATGAAGAGAATGCTCACTATACCAGAGGTCGAGATAGTTGCCCTGGCGGATGTTAGCCAGGAAAGCCTGGGAAAAGTCTGGCAA
>Ga0164318_10001060_pt1 | contig 23596 bp, 17 predicted proteins | sample GuaBasSedimGuay9_FD_113734 | JGI IMG/M metagenome (GOLD analysis project Ga0164318, IMG submission 113734) | Subseafloor sediment microbial communities from Guaymas Basin, Gulf of California, Mexico - Guay9, Core 4571-4, 0-3 cm | ecosystem: Environmental > Aquatic > Marine > Hydrothermal vents...
GAGGACTGCATCGCCCCTGAAGGACGGCCGGGCAAGCTGCTTCTCCTGGATGACGTCAGTGATCCTCACAACCTGGGGGCGGCGATTCGTTCCGCTGCCGCCTTCGGCGTTGACGGTCTGATCATCGCGGGGCCTTCGGCGCCGCCTCTTGGCGGGGCTGCGGCCAAGGCCGCCGCAGGCCACGTTCATAGCGTGCCGCTGGTTCGGGCGAAGGTTGCCGCTGACGTGCTCGTTCACCTGGCCGGTGAGGGTTACTGGGTGTTTGGCGCAGATTCGACAGGCGAGGATCTCGGCCGGGTCAAAGTCCCTGACCGTTGGGTTTTGTGTGTGGGCTCTGAGGAACGTGGGCTCCGTGCCAAGACCCGTCACCGGGTGGACGAGTGGGTTTCAATTCCGATGGCGCCGGGGGTGGAGAGCCTCAACGTTTCGGTTGCGACGGGTGTGTTGCTCTATGCGATGACCCAGGGGAATTCGGAGACGCCGTAGTTTTCCAAAGGCCAAGCCGGAACCCGTCTACGTTCCCGTGCCGACCATCCCAGAAACCAAGGACGCCCCTCTCCGACGGCGCGTGCGGGGTTTTGCATTCTTCACCGGGCAGCCCTCCCAACAGCACCGGCGTTGCGAAGAATGCATAACCGGGCAACGCTCGGCGAGCGCGTCGGCAATCGAGTCTCCGGGTTGCGGTGTAGGCCGCCGAGGTCATTCTTCGCAACGCCGGTGCTGCCGGGAGGACTGCCCGGTGAAGAATGCAAAACCCCGCACGCGCCGCCGGAGAGCAGCGCTCGTGTTCTCGGATCTTGGGTTCTGAGCCTGGGTCAAACTGTTGCTACGCCTCGTCGTCGTCTCCGGATCGGAACACAACCCCACTGATGGGCGCGAAGGCCGCGAACAATGCCACCAGGAGAAAGGACGCGGCAAGAGTTGCTGCGGCTGCGACTCCAGAGCCAACGGGAGTTCCCCGCAGTGCCGGAACGTATATCGGCGCCACCAGGGGAACAAGAGCAAATAACGCCTGCCCAATGCCTAGGACAAGGAGAGTTCCAAAAGTAGAGAAGGGCTGGCGAAAAACACCGATCAGCCCACGCAGCCACGCCATCACAGGCGAACGGGCGTCGGGACGCGCGAGTTCCCAGGCGCCGCGCAGGGTCGCGCCCCATACCAGGAACTTCGCCATCGGACTGAGCACGACACCAATGCCGATCAACAGAACCATCCGGTCCTCGGCCATGGCCTCGAATGCTGTCTTGATACCCAGGGTCAGGGGGAACCAAATGGCGGCCAGCAAGGCCAAGAGCGCAACGAGAGCCACCAGGGAAAGGCGGCAGTAGCGCCACCATGCACCCAGGCCCAACCCGAGGATCCGAGAAACACCGGACGAGCTCTCGGGATCCCAGACCGAAACCCGGGCAACTCCGGCGTGCCACAAGACGGTCCAACTCCACGACAAGACGACCGCAAGAACCAGACCAACGAGCAATGTGTCGGCAACATCACGCAGGAGTCCCATCATCAGGATGGCGCCATCGCCGACCGGGAGATCGAAGCCCTCGGGCACATGACCGAAGGCTTCAACAGCGGCGCGTTGCAACACCACCGATGCCGGCACAAAGAAGGCCATACCCACCAGCCACACCACCACAACCAGAGCCCACATCCGGGCTGCCGTACGCACACCCCAGATGATCGACGGTCGCTGCTTTTTTTCTGCCATGGTTAACTCCAGGGCTGAACGGCGAGAGCGATCAACCGCATGGCGGCCGGAGCCCACCACAACCGGTGCGTTGCCGCACCAGAATCGGGTTGGTCCCGCCAATAGTTGTTGGTTCGCTCACCCTCGAGAGCCCACACGCCCTCGGGATCAACCACGACCGCAACCAGCCGCTCGGAACTGACAAACTCAAAACGAACCCATCGATCCTGTCCAGCCCACATTCGCCGTTCTTCACGACCCTCGTCAAAGAGGAACAGCACCTCGACCGGACCCTGAAAATCCCCACGGCGCATGATGTCCGCATGGATGTCCCAAGCCTCAGGCTCTCCGGCAGCGTCATCGTCACCCGAGTCACCCTGTTCACCGGCCGGTCCGACCCACCGGCTGCCGTCCCATATCATGCCCTCAGCCGGTGTCTTCTCGCGTTGAATGACATCTTCAACGGCCCAATCGACAATGGCATCTCCCTCGAGGGCCTGGGCAAAGAACCAACCGAAATCTTCACCGGCACTCTCGCTGATCGCCACGCAGAAATCGTCTCCAGTCGGATGACGGAAACGCCAGGCGTCAACATACGATCTCATGGCCCGGGCAAAGACGTCTGGACCCAAAAGACCTTCCAGGGTTTTCAGCACGAGAGCAGTTTTTTTGTAACTGGCGGTGCCATAGTCCCGTCGGGTCCTGAATTTCCACGCCTCCAGATCCACTTGCACGGGAGAATTACGGAGGGCCCACGACAGACGTTTGCTTGCCCAGGATCCCGAAATCCGAATCTCCGGCACAAGCCGGTCGTTGGAGATGGCCTCCATGCACGACGTGTCCGCATAGGTGTTGAGACCCTCGTCCAGCCAGGCTTGCTCGAACTCGTTCGAGGCCAGCATGCCCTGGAAGTACTGGTGCCCGAACTCGTGAACCGTAACGCCTTCGTTGATCCCGAGCCAGGACACCGGTGGATACTCCAATAGCTTCGTGGCACCAGTGGTGATGAAGGTCGGGTACTCCATGCCGGCAGCCTCCTCCGCGCCCGGCGGCGGCGAGACGAGGGTCAACTGGGGATAGGGGTAGGCGCCGTAGAACAAGCCGTACCAGGCCATACCGAGCCGGGCGCCTCGCAGCATGCGATCCCCTAATTCCATTTGGGTATGGGGCACAAGAAGACGCAGGTGAACCGGCGGCAGTTCCAGTTCGGCGGCACTCAAGTCCAGGAGGGACTGTGCCCGTTGAAGCCACGGCGCCGGAACGTCACGGCCGGGGTCAAAATCACTCTCGATCACCGCCATCAGATCGGCCGGCGCCGCACACCACACAAAATCGTGCACCCGATCCGCGGTGAAAGTCAAAGTACGCTTTCGGGCCGTTCCTTCCGCCACCGTCCTTTCATCCATCTGAACCCCGGTGGCGCCAACGACAAAATCCTCGGGCACGGTCAGCTGTACTCGATAGCGCCCGAAGTCCGAGTAGAACTCGGTTGCAGGATGGAACTGGTGGCAGTTCCATCCCGCCTCCGCTCGCCCACCGTGACCCTCCGCTTCATAGACTCCCAACTTGGGAAACCACTGGCCGATCAAGTGAAAATCACCCGCCCATCCGGTTCGTGCGATGACCCTCGGCAGTTGGGCCTCAAAGGTCACATCAACGGTCACGGACGCACCCGGCTCGACCGGACGCTCCAACAGAACCCGGGCAACGGTGAAATCCTCCGGGTTTCCGTCATCAGGGCGCTCGAAGGTCAAACTCGGCAGCAGGTCGATACCGTCTTCCGACCGAAGAGATATCACCCGGGTCCAGCCCCACTCGCGGTCTATTTCACGTCCCCCGCGAAGCGTGCCCTCGCCCATGCCCCGCATGAAAGTCGTGCGGTCACCGGCAAAGGCGTTGAGGTAGAGGTGGAACCAGAGTTCGGAGGTCGGCACACCTCCCATATTGGTCCAACGGATCCTCTCGGCACCCTGGAGCCGGTGGGTCTGGGGATTCAGCTCAACCGTAATCTCGTAGTCCACCGGAAACTCATACGCCGCCCCTGCGCAGGCAATCAAGACACCAAGAAGAAAGAAAAACGACCGACGCATCAGCTCACCCCCGGCAAAGTGTAGCGCGGCATCTTGAACCAAATCCAGAACCCGTTCCCTAGTTGGAAACTCCTTCCGACAATCGCCGTTATAGTAGGAGATGGGATTCATGCTTCGACTCTTCATGGCAATCACGCTTTTGACCTTTGCTCAATCGACCTGGGCCGGTGAACCCGGATTCTCGCTGAGCATTTCTGCCGGCAGTCACCAGTCATTGTCACCCGTTCAGGAAGCCCAGCTCGCCCTTTGGAATGACCCGATGATTCGGCTGATGCGAGCGATGGATGGTGAGATCGGACACCTCCTGATCGGACAGCCCGGCGGCGGCAGGACACCGCCTTTGGTCTCCGTCGGTCTCGGCGGCGGTCTCCCTCCACGAATTCTCACTGCAGCAATCGAACAGAATCTGGCAAGGACTACCGAACCACCAGCCGCGATCATGTGGCCATGGCTCAAAGAAAACGAGCCAGCCCCTCCCCCAATGGAGGAGCAACTGGCTCTACTTCTCGGAGAACGACTCGAGCGAAGGCTCGGGTCGGGAAATTAACCACTCCTCTACAACGCGAACAGCAGCTCTCTCTTCCCAGCTGACAGCTGGAAGCTTCTTCCTACAGGCGATCCTTGAGGTTCTTCGACGCCTTGAAACGAGCGGTCTTCGACGCTTTGATCTGAATGGTCGCGCCGGTTGCCGGGTTACGGCCCTGGCGAGCCGCCCTCTCGGAAACCAGGAAGGTCCCAAAGTTAGGAACCGAAACCTTGTCGCCACCAGCAAGAGTCTTGCCGATTTCATCAAACATCGAATCGTAGACCATCGCGACCTTGGTCTTGTCGATGCCCGTCAGTTCGGAAATGCCATTCACCATATCTGCTTTGCCTGCCATGTTGCCTCCTAGATTCAGTCGTGACATCAATATTGGCCACGCCTGTTTGAACAGCGGCCACCCTACCCGCGCAACGGACTCAGGTCAAGATCCCTCGAAAAAACGGGGCTTCAAGTGTTCGATGCGGAGGTCCGCCAGGCTCTTGAGTACAACATCAGCCACATCAAAACCCGGATGGCCCCAATGCTCGGCATCCGGCACCGCCACGACTCGCATTCCGGCCCCGCGGGCACTCTCGACACCCGGCGGAGAGTCTTCAAAGGCGAGGCATGTTCGCGGATCAACGCCCAATTGGCTCGCCGCCGTCAAGAAGACTGCGGGATCGGGCTTGCCATGCTGTTCATTGAAGGCCGAACACCGGGCGGCAAACCGGTCGAAAATCCCCAATCGATCAAGCGCCCCGGCGATCAACGCTGGACTGGACGATGAAGCCACCGCTAGCCGGCAGCCCATGCTCTCCACCAGATCAAGCGCATGATCAACACCCGGCATCGCCTGACCCTGAGAACGCATCAAGGCCAGGACACGAGCCTCAATCCCCTTTTGGATCTCGGCCGGTGAGGCACTGAGCCATGGGTTCCGTTGATGCCAAAGGGCCACGACCGCATCGCATCGCATACCCATGGTGCTGCGGCAGTCATCATCGGTCAGCATCAGGCCGACTTCGGCGAAGACCTCTCGTTCGGCCTGCCGCCAAAGCGGCTCGGAATCCACCAGGAGGCCGTCGAGATCAAAGATCGCTGCGTTCAATCCCATCTTTCTGCACGTCCATCCTATCATTGTTGCAGACACACGAGTCTATTTGAATATTTACCTGTATCGTGAAAAATGATATTCATGTATATTTGGGAGTGGTCTTTATTCGAGACCACATTGTGAAGGGCTCAGCACACGGAGGGGACGTGGAAACAGAGCAACCCGACAACGCCACCAAGGGACTACTCCGAGATTATCTCGCAGGCTTCGCCCAGCAGATTCAGTGTTGCAACAGCCCATTCGTCCTGGAACGACTGAACACGGCTCTCGCCGGAGACGGAGAGGACGGGAAGGAATCGGCCCGGTCTTTCTCCACCGGATCGTTCAGTCGTCATCAGGTTCCCAGTCTTCTCGAACATTTCGGCGCGGAGAGCACCCAGGGAGTACTCCTCCTGTGCAGCGTAGATAAGGAATGTGCCTTCACCCTCTGGTTCCAAAACGGCGCCCTGATCCACGCCGAGGGACAGGATTCCATCGGGAGAACGGCCATCAAGGCCTGTTGCCAATGCCAAGAGGGTTCATATCTCTATACGGAAATCGACATTCCGGCTGATATCCCGGCCAGTTTTCCGGGCGGGAGAGGTGTCACATTTCTTCTCCTCGACACCCTCAGGGAGATCGACGAGGAACTCCATGGTACGGCGCCGGCGCCCCCTGCCAATTGTCCGAAGGCGACCGAAGAACCGACCGTAGAACTCGAATCGGCACAGTTTGCCAAACTGATGCACCTTGTGGAGGCTGTCCGGGAAGGGCTGCTGATGCAAAATCGAGCCGAGTTGGATGCCTGGTATTACCGGCAAGGAACAGAACAGACACAGCGCTATGCTGAGCTCCAGCGCCGTGCACTGGGGCGTCTCTACCAGTGGATGGCGGCCAATGGCCTCATGGCGACCGTCAACGAACTCCAGGAGATGCCCTCAACGCATATCCGCTGCGAAAGGCTGACCGAACTGCTCGATCATCTTGGATCGACGGTTAGAACATCAAATTCCCAAGGAGGAGACCCGCTGGAATCCAGTGCCGACGACGTCGACTGGAGCATCCTGGAAGAGGACGGGAGCACCATTTGACTCGACCGGGTGAAGCCTCCGTCATCTTGGGGATCGTCGGTGATGAAGGCTATCTCCACCAGGAAACCCAGAAGCAGCTCGAAGCAGTTCTGGGAGACCACTTCCTCTGCCGACCGACCGAGCCCACCGACACATCGGTCGATGTACTGGTCGTCACTGGCAAGAAACTACTCACTCAACCAATCATGGAAGCCCTGCTGGCTGGTTTTCCACCAACCGGAATCGTTGCGGTGGTCGGAGCTTTAAATGACCTTCAGGAGGTCTGTCTCAACGAACTCACGATTCCGCACGTTGTAGTCGGTTCCGAGAAAAACGCGGGTTCGGCTGTCGTGGCACAAGTTCGGTATGCCCTTGGTCACCTCGGTGCCCCCTCCCTTTCCCGCTCAAGGGTCGAGGAGACTTTTGGTCAACTGGACACGCAGAAATCGGAGACCTTTCGAGGGTTGGCCTTCAAGAGCCGGCTTGCCAAACTCGAATTGTGCGCTCCGGGTGATTCCGGGTTGAAGGTCTCCGTCATCCCCGGCAGGGACAAGCCCTATCCGTTTTTTGGAGGCTGTCCAGGAAGTGAAGATGTCACCGTCCTGCATGCCACCGAGGCGGGCCTCAAGGGACTCGACGCCAGAGAACATGCCCTTTTTACCCAGGCATTGGTATGTCAATGTATCGAGGCGCGACAAACCAATGCCTCGTTCACGACGAAATTCGTCGAAGTGGCCCGTTCCATCCTGGGTTGGGAAGAATTCTATCGGCCCGCCCTCCTTATTTTTCGACGGTCGGTGCAGACTCTCGAAGTCCTGCTGACCGGGGATCTCGACCTTTGGCTGGTCAACACCAGGAGACTGCCCCCGGTGGGTCTGACGCGAAGCCCCGGCATCGCCCTGACCGGGACAAGGGATTCTCCCTCGGGCAAGGAAAGACGGGTGAAACTGACGGCTGGAGACCATCTCATACTGATGCCTGCCGGTTGGTTCGAAGCCGAAGAGACAAATCCCAAGGAGCGCACGAAGGCACTATTGGAATTTGCCGAAGGAGGTTGTCTTCCGGACCTCCTGAGACTCGGCACCTCCGTTCATTCCGGTGCAGCCCTTGTCGTGGAGTGGAACAACGAAGGGAGCGGAGGGTCATCACAGTGAAAGAACGACGAATCCTGATCGTGGACGACAGCTTGACGATTCGCAAGCTCGCGGAACGGGTCCTCAAACGAGAAGGCTATCGTACGGAGCTCGCGGAAAACAAGGCAGAGGCCCTCCACAAAGTTCCGATATTTCGACCGGATCTGATTCTCCTCGACTATATCCTTCCGGACGGGCGCGGAACTGAAATCTGTCGTTCCCTCCTCGAAAACGCCGAAACGGCGTCTATTCCGATCCTGATGATTTCCGCAAAGGGCGCGGATATTCGAAAACTCTATATGGATCTGTCCAACGTCGTAGATTTCTTGACCAAGCCTTTCACGCCAGTCGTCTTGACTTCCGTGGTGGAACACGTTCTGGAGATCACCCGGAAGGCCGCCCCGATGACCGGCAAGTCCGAAGGCAGTGGTGGGCGGGTCGCATTTCTTCCGACTCTGGCGACCCTGGTCTCCAACCGACTGGACGATAAGCAGTGGCAGGCAATCCCGGCTAAGATCCGCCACACCATGGGCATGGTCAAGGTGGAATCCCAGGACTCATCGAAATCCCTGTTGCTCGCAGGTTCGACCCGATTGGTTTCTCTGGAAGACGTTTTTGCCGCCTGCGAACGAGATGGTCTCACCGGAATGATAGAGTTGGCCGACCGGGACGGCCTGAGCCTTGTCGTCTGGTTGGACGGCGGGCGGGTGGCCTATTCCATTCCCCATAGGACATTTTTTGAAGCGGACCGAGTGATCAGCCGGCTCACCGATGTCCCTGGTCGGGGCCTTCGAGACGCCGTAGAACAGCAAAAGGTCGGGGAAAGATCCGCAGTGGCCGCTTTGGTGGATGCGGATCTTCTGGATCCCGATGCCGCACGTAGTCTGGCGCGGGAAATCTCCGTCACTGCTCTTCTCGAAGCCATGGAGGAACCCGAACTTCAGTTCCGGGTAGAGAGTTCCGACGACCGTCCGGAGGAGGGCCTCTCCCTCGGATTCGACCTCGACATCGACGAGCTCCGGATGGAACGCCTCCGGCGGACCGATGCCTGGCATATCATTGAAAGTGTCATTCCCTCAGTCGATGTCACGATTGTTCGGAGCAGCGGCTCTGCACACCTTTCTGCCCGCCTGTCTCTGACCCCTCTGGAGTCGAAGATCTTCGATCTCGTCGATGGCCAAAAGACGGTACGGGATATCGTCCACCAGATGAATTCCACCGCCTTCGAGGTGTGCCAGGTTCTCTACCGCCTCCTCGGGGCCGAGGTCGTTCGACTCAAACAACGGAGAGGGGAGATCAGCGAACGGCAACTCCGGCGAGTCCTGGTGGTGGATTCGGATGGAGAGGGCCTCTGTCCGGCGGTGACCGAAATTCTGACCAATTTACACTCCGGCGTTGAAATCCGCTGCCAGAGTGACAGCTTCAACCGGGTTCCTTATCTGATCAAGATTTTCCAGCCCGACACCATTCTTATTGAAGTTCATCTTGATGGCTTCGATACCACCAAACTCGTGAAACTCCTGCGGCAGTCCGGGGAGTTCCAGTCGCTTCGGATCGTCGGAATGAGCGAGGACCTCGATGACGCTGAGATCCGCCAACTGTATCGCGTGGGGTTCAACGGTTTCCTTCCGAAGCCATTCTTCGCCGAACAACTGACAGAATTATTCGCAACCACAACCTCAGACGCCACACCACCTCTCCAGACCGGAGGCTCAGGTGGCAACAACACCTAAAGGGAGAAACCAATGCCAACTATTCTCATCGTTGATGACGTACGAACCGAACAGGAGATCATCAAAAAGGCCTTGCAGCCCCTGGGCTACAGCTTCCTGATTGCGGAAAATGGAACACAGGCGCTTGAAGTGGCGGCCAAAGAAGTCCCCGCTCTGATAGTACTCGACGTGATCATGCCGGACATGGACGGCTTCAAGGCCTGCCGTAAACTCAAGAAGGCTGACGGCACCAAAAACATCCCGATCATCCTCTGCACCACGAAAGGTGGAGAATCCGACAAATTTTGGGGTGAGAAACAGGGTGCGGATGCCTATGTGACCAAGCCATTTGATGCCGGCGAATTTCTTGGCGTCGCTCGGCGGCTCTTATGACCACTGATGAAATCTCCTCCCCCGAAGGAGCCGCCGAGACTCATTTTCTCTTCCGGCGGCATACACAACTCTTCGCCGTCTCGGTTGCCGATGTCGCCGAGGTGATTGAGGTCCCGGCCAAGACCCGGGTTCCCGCCACGGCGTCTGTGGTTGGCGGTGTCATTAATCATCATGGAGATATCCTGCCGGTTCTCCATATCAACACCCTCCTCGAAATCGACGATGATGCTCCTTATGCATCCAACAAGGAGGCGATCGGCTTCATCGTCGGAGAAGGAGAGGGGCGTATGGTCGTCCCGATCGACGCGACGCTCGGTCTTGTTCTGCTTCCGGCGGAAGGTGACGAGGGCGAAGGGTTGATTCGAAAAACTATTGTCGTTGAGGACCAGGCTATTGCGGTCCTCGACGTCAACCACATGATGGAAACCGTCGAGACAGCGGTGACAGCCGGTTGGGGGACAACCGCCATCGCCGCTAAACAGTAGAAACTCAGGAATCACAAAGGAGAGTGACATGGCCACGTCTGAAACTCACGATCAGTCTCAAGAGGCTCGAAAGGGTCTCACCCTGGGCCGCAAGCTGGCGATCGCAGTCAGCCTGGTGGCAATCTTCGTTCTGGGCGGAACGACGATCTACCTGATTGCCACCCAGAATGCCCGCTACGAGGAGCAGGTCAGGAACCAGCTCGAAACGGCTCATGGAACCTTGCTCGGCCTGATGGACGTGGCAACCCGTGGTAACCAACGGCTGGCCGCTGAAATGGCCGAGAATCCCGAGATTCAACAGCTCTTCGCCAACGCAGTGGCAGAACTTGGTCCACTCTACGAACGCCAGGGACAGTTGGAACAGGCACAGGGGGAACCGGTCCGGATCAACGACCCGGCCACTCTGCGACAAATTGCAGCCAATCCGTCGATGACCCGACTGCGAAATCTGACGGCGCCGATCTACCATCAACAGCACGACACCTACGGTCTGGGACAGTTCCAGTTCCACATTCCGCAGGCCCGGTCCTTCTTCCGCGTTCACTCGACCGATCCCGATGGCGCAGGGTGGACCCTCGGCGCCTTTGGAGACGATCTCTCCAGTTTCCGTTTCACGGTTCTTGCCGCCAACGGCGCACTTGCAGGGTATGAACAACCTCAGGCTGTCATGGGCCTCGAGATGGGGCGTGGTGGTCCGGGTCTCCGTGGTGTCGTCCCGGTTTTTAACCGTGGCGAACACGTCGGCACGGTGGAGTTTGGCGGCGGCATCGGCGATCCTCTCAACGACGCCGCGGCACGCACTGGCATGAAGGTGACCTTCTTCCTGACCCAGAAGATCGTCGATGACATCGCCTGGAATCTTGCTGCCCGTGTTCTCGAGTCCGGGGAAGAAGGGCGTTACGGCCAATTCGTTTATTTCGACGCTTCGGACGCCGATTATGGTCGTGCTCTTCCGGCAAGTGTTGTCGGCAACCTCGCAGAGAATAACGGCGGATTTGGACTGCAAAGCCAAGAAATTGAAGGGCAGTCATGGCGGCATGCCACCTTCCCCTTGACCGATTTCTCGGGCAATTCGGTCGGCTCGGTTGTGCTTTCGATGGATGAGACACTCACCGTCGCCGCTGCACGCAAGACTCGGCTGATTACGGCCGGCTTGGCGCTCCTCGGTGTGGCCCTGCTTGTCGTTGCCCTGGTCTATGCCCTGCGATACCTGGTCATTCGTCCTGTCGACGATGTGGCCAAGACGATGGGCATGGTTGCCGAGGGTGATTACAAGGCTCGTTGCCAGGTCATGTCCGAGGATGAAATGGGGTTTGTTGCGGGCCAGATCAACAACACACTCGACCAGGTTCTGACTCTGATTCAATCGGATGAAGAACGCCTCGAACTGCAGCGGGACATTCAGGATCTCCTCGTAGTTGTATCCGACGCCGCCGACGGTGATCTCACCTCTGAAGCGAAAGTTTCTGAGAACATCATCGGCAACGTGGCGGATGCGATCAACCTGATGTTCGAGAATATGTCGGAGGTTATCGGAAAAATTCGTGACTCTTCGATGCGCGTGTCCTCTGCGGCCAATCAGATTCAGGCCGGGTCGGAATCCCTCTCGACCGGTTCTCAGCGCCAGCTCGAGGATATTACCAATACGACCAGTGCGGTCCAGGAGATGGCGATCAACATCGAACAGGTGGCCAATAACGCGGAAGCGACGGCCGTGGCATCAAACCGAGCCCGGGAAAGCGCAACCGAGGGCCAACAGAAGGTTGGTCAGGTCGTCGAAGGGATGGACGGCATTCGCTCGTCGGTGCTATCGACGCTTCGTCAGATCAAGCGTCTCGGAGACCGGTCGATGGAGATTTCGACCATCGTCGAGACCATCACCAAGATTGCGGCTCAGACCGACATGCTCGCCCTCAACGCCGCAATCGAGGCCGCCAGGGCTGGTGAACACGGACGCGGGTTCTCTGTCGTCGCGGAGGAGGTCAGACGTCTGGCCGAGCGGAGCGCCGAAGCGGCACGTGAAATCGAAGAGCTGGTTTCGGCAATTCAGACCGAGACAGGCGAGTCGGTGCGCGCGATGGATCAGGTGACCCAGGACGTGGAAAGCCAGGTCGGTATTGTGAATGACGCCGGTTCGGCACTGGATCAAATTGCCGAAGTGTCAACCAAAGCAGCCGACCTGGTACAAGAAATCACCCTGGCGGCGAAACAACAGGTTCGCGGCGCCGAGGAGGTCGTGAAAGCAATGGGCGTCGTGTCGGACGTTTCCAAGCAGGCTGTTACAGGCGTGGAACAGACCCGGCAGACGACCGACTCTCTCGTGGGCCTGTCCGAAGACCTGACGAATGCAGTTGCCGAGTTCAAGGTTGAGGGCTGAGGCCGGCGTGCCCGCCGGCCCACTGCCGCCCGGAGGGAGACGTGGTCTACCCGGGGCGGACGAAGGAGAAGTTCTTCGGTGGGTCGGGGCACATCTTGGCTTCCGTACTACCGGCGCCAGGGGCGAATTTCTGATGGCGAGGATCAATCAAATCCTCACGGAGACCGGAATGTGCCCTTCGGAACTGTTGGCTCGTCTCGAGTTCGACGGTCCGGAAAGGCGGCAACTGACCGAGTTGGTCACCATCACCGAGACGTCTTTTTTTCGCAACCCACCACAAATGGATCTGTTCGCTGAAACCATGCTGCCCCAGCTGGTGGAAACTCGGCGCAGATCCGGCGCCTTTCGATTTCGCTTGTGGTCCGCCGGATGTTCAATCGGGGCGGAACCCTACTCTTTGGCCATGATTCTGCTTGAGGGGATTACCCTTCCGGAGGCATGGGACCTGGAGATTCTGGCAACCGACGTCAATCTGGCCGCCATCAAACGAGTTGAAGAAGGTGTTTTCACCAGTCGAGAGTTGGACGGCGTCAGCAAGGCTCGAAGGGGCCGGTTCTTTGAAGACCTCGGCGCGGACAGATGGAGGGCGATCCCGGAATTGCGGCGAATCGTTCGAGCGGCGCCGCACAATCTCTCCGGACCGCCCCCGCCAGGCCCATTCGACATCATCTTCTGCCGCAACCTGCTGATTTATTTCCAGGAGGAGACCGTGCGAACAATTCTGAACCACTTTACTCATTGTGTTGCAACCGATGGGGCACTGTTCCTCGGTCACAGTGAGTTTCCGGGTCTTCATTCGACACGGTGGCGGTCGATGGCGACCCCAGATGCCGTGTGCTACCGGGTCACCCAACCGACGGAGAGGAGTTAGGCCATGGAGTCTTTTGACCGCGGTGAGTTCCTCGAATTCTTCTGTGACGATGCCGGAAACTTCATCAAGGAGCTCGAACAGAGTCTCGAGAATCTGAAAACCGAATGGGACTCCGGCACCTTCGAGACCTGTAGCCGGGTCGCCCATAGTCTTACCGGCGCTGCCGCAATGATGCGCCTCTCGGTTGTGTCGGGAATATCCGCGTCCCTGGAACTCCTCCTGGAGTTCGGTCGCGACCAAGCGGGAAGAGGAGAAGGTGAAACGTGTTTTGGGTCCTTGTCCGAAATCCTGCCGATCTTGCGCCTTTCCATTGAGAATGTGTGCTCTGAGGACGGCGGGAAGGAGGACCCGGCAGACCTCGCTCGCTGGTCCGAGGAGGTGAAACAACGATTTTCGGAGGATGCAGCCGAATTTCTCGGCCCCGTCGAAGAGAGTCGGGTTCAGATCGAGGGAGGCATGACCCCTACAGATGGAAATGAAGAGCCTGAGGGCGCCGACCCTGACGACTACCCCTCCGATGTCAAGATGACCCCCGTGACGGAGGATGAACTTCGAGCGTGGTTGGCAGCCGGGGATTCAGACTTGATCGATCTTCTCCGCGAGGAAATTTCGGACCATCTCGACATGGCCGGCCGGTGGGTTCAGGAGATCAATGACCTTCCGTTGACGCACCCAACCTGGGGTGAGGTCGGTCGCTTCTTTCACACCATGGCCGGCAGCGCCGCTACCGTCGGACTGGACGAATTTGGGGGGCGCTCACGGCTGATCGAGGAGAGTATCGGACTGGCCGAGACCGATCCGGACATGTCGATCGACAACGTCAAATCAGTGACCATGACCACGCTTCAGACGATACTGGCCGTCATCGAACGACGCAAGGCCCATGTGGATATTCAGATCCCACAAGTTGATGCCGAGACACTAGCCGATTTCAGGGACGAGTCTGATGATCTCTTTGAGCGGATTGAGGATGAACTCGTCAACTTGGAGGGTGGCGCAGACCTCGGCTCGGCTCTTGAGGGTGTCTTTCGGTGGATTCACACTCTCAAGGGCATCTCAGATACGGTCGGCTATACGTCGTTGGCCGCGGGTGCTCATCGAATTGAGCAGCAACTGGATAAAGTCCTCCAGAATCCTGATGATGCGGATTCCGCCGATTTCGGAGAACGGCTCCTGCACGCCATGGATCGCCTGCGGCATCTCGGTCGGGCGCCGCGTGTTGCCGATCAGGAAGTCCAGACAATCGATGATCTCCTGATGGGCCGAGCAGCCGGTCAACAGACGGAAGAGGGAGAAGGCGCCGGAGTGAGCGCAACCCTTCGGGTACCCGCCCGGCGTCTCGACATTTTGATGAATCTCGTTGGTGAACTGGTCATCAACCGCACACGGATGGCGCTGCAGCTCGAAAGTCTGGCGGACCTCCGAGGCTCCCTTAAATCCAGTCAGGACAGGCTGGTCTCCCTGGTGGAAGGCTACCGCCAACGCTACGAATTCCGGGATATCGAAACAGATGTTCGAGGCAAAGGATCTTCAGAGGTCAGTCTCGGGTTTTCGGGAATGGAGTTCGACCGCTACGATGATCTCAACATCCTGTCGAGATCCCTCATTGAAATCTCGACGGACACGTCGGAGATCATGGTTGAACTCGAAAGAATCTTCGGCAGTTTCGGCGCCGAAACGGAGAGCTTTCAGAAAATCACGAACACTTTGCAGACCGAGATCACGCGCATTCGTATGGTTCCGGTTTCACGACTTTTCCGGCGACTGTCCCGTCCGCTGCGCGAGAACGCTCGTGCTGAAGGTAAAGAGATTCGCATGGAGATTTTCGGCGGAGATGTCGAAATCGACCGTGCGGTGCTCGAACGGCTTTACGGGTGTTTGGTCCACCTCGTCCGCAACGCTGTCGCTCACGGTATCGAAACCGTCGAACAACGACGTACGGCCGGAAAATCCGAGGTAGGTGTCCTCAGATTGACGGCATTCCAGGAAGGGGATGCCGTGACAATCACAGTCCACGACGATGGGCGCGGCCTCGATCCTGAGAAGGTCAAGGAAGCAGCTGCCGGCCTTGGTCTGGAGGTTGATCGAAGCGAAGTCGAACAGCTGATCTTCCGCCCCGGCTTGTCGACTCGTGACGTGTCGGGCCAGTTGGCCGGGCGTGGCATGGGCCTTTCGGCAGTCCATGAAGTCGTCTCGCGCCTCAATGGACGAACCACCGTTGAGACAACCGAGGGCCGAGGGACGACATTCTCTTTGACCGTTCCGACCACTCTTGCTATTCACCAGGCCCTCCTTGTGGCCGTTGGTGGTGAGATTTTCGCCTTGCCGCTGTCCGGTATCGACGAGGTGACCACGGTCAGGGCGTCCCACATCCAGCAAACTCCGGAAGGTCCTCTGCTGGTTCTCCGAGGTGAGGCTATCTCTTTTCATGTCCTGGCCAACCTGATCGGCTCTTCAAGCATCGACGAAGACAAGCCAAAGGAACACCCTGCCGTCGTCGTCCGTGCAGGAAATCAACGGGTTGCGCTGATGGTTGACCGGATTCTTGCAAGAGAAGAAATCGTCCTCAAACCCCTCGGCCATATCTTCGAAAACCATCCATTCCTTTCCGGCGCTGCTCTGGCCGGGGACGGTTCCGTCAATTTGGTCCTCGAACTTGCCGGACTGCTCGCCCAGGACCATACTCTCGAACTCGTTGCCCCGGCTGCCGCCGTCAGAAGAATGGAACGAGAGCAGTTGCCTCTGGTTCTCGTCGTTGACGACAGTCTGAGTGTGAGACGGACTGCCGAGCGTCTCCTGGAAAATTCCGGCGTCGAGGCCGTGACCGCTCGAGATGGGGTTGAGGCCATTGAATTGATGCGCCAACGCAGGTTCGACCTGGTCATCACAGATCTCGAGATGCCTCGTCTCAACGGCTATGAACTGATTGCAACTATTCGTCGAAATCCAGAGACCAAGGATCTTCCGGTCGTAGTGCTTTCCTCTCGGGCTTCGGAGAAACACCGGAAGCACGCCGCAAGCGTCGGCGCCACCGGATATCTGACAAAACCGTTGAGCCGTGAGGATATTGTGAAATGGCTGCCCGAACCCAGGTTGCCGTCATGATGGGAGCCTGCAGTTGATGCCGGCACCTGATTCGGCGCGGACCAAGATTCGAGTCTTGGTCGTGGACGATTCATCCTTCATGCAAAGGGAAATCACCGCCATCCTCGAGGCCGAGGGGGACATGCAAGTGGTCGGTACGGCTGCCGACGGACTTGAAGCCATCCAGGCCCGCAAGGCTCTCGAACCGGACGTCATTACGATGGATATCAACATGCCGCGGCTCGATGGACTTGAAGCGAGCCGATGGATCATGGCCCACTGTCCTGCTCCGATCGTCATTGTCAGTTCCTACGCACCACGTAATTCCCTTGCGGCCATAGAGGCGCTGGAATTCGGAGTCATTGAGGTGGTCGAGAAACCGAGCGGCCCTGTTACCTTGGATCTCGATCGGGTTCGCACGGATCTCGTAAGGTACGTACGCACAGCTTCGAGGATTCGAGTGGTTCGAAACGCCTCGCGCATGGACAGTATGCCCTCCTTTGAGAAACCACCGGAGCAACCTCTGACGGAGAAGCCTTCGGCTCCACCTTTGCCTTTGGAAACGTCGAGCCTTCCGATCATCGCCGTGGCGGCATCAACCGGTGGACCGGTTGCCGTCCGGGCCCTTCTTCAGGGTTTAGACCACAAGCTCAATGCCGCCATCGTCGTATGTCAGCATATGCCACCACGATTCACCCGGGAGTTTGCCATCCGCCTCAATGAAGTAACACCCTTCACAGTCTGTGAAGCCGAAGATCGAATGGTGACAAATCCAGGATCTGTTCTCGTCGCACCCGGAGGTTTTCATCTCGAACTCAACGGACGCGAAACACGGATTCGTGAAGGGCAGCCTGTCAACGGCGCCCGACCGTCGGCCGACCTGCTCTTTCGCTCCATCGCTTGCACAACCGGGCGGCGCGCCATCGGTGTGGTACTGACCGGCATGGGGGAGGACGGGGCCCGAGGTGCGATAGCAATTCGAGAAAATGGTGGCATAGTCCTCGCCCAGGACGAAGAGTCTTCGGTGGTCTTCGGCATGCCGGCCGCCGCCGCTCGAATGGATGCGGTGGATGAGGTATTGCCACTCGAGAGCATGCCTCCTGCACTGACCGGTCTCGTGGATCATCTCAATTCCCTGGAGGCCTCGTAATGGAACGCATGCTCGCCTGCCGCGTCGGTGATCTTGATCTCTTGTTACCCTTCAAAGGGATGGAACGCCTTATTCCATGGTTCGATGTTGAACACCGTGGAGATCAAGTCCTGTGGGGCGATGAAGAAATCCCCTTCATCCGACTGGACGAATGTCTGAGTTTCCCGGGCCGAGACCCGGCTCTCGATGCCGGCGTCGCTATTCTTCAGATTCACGATGAGATGATGGCGCTATTGGCGGATCGTTTTCTCGGACTTGTCGAGGTGGATCCGGAAACCTCCTTCCGGGTACCGTTGAATTGGATTCTCGGTCATCCGGGGCTCCCATACCGTGCCTTTCATATGGTCGAAGACCACATCGTTCCCGAGGTGGCGCCGTTCCATCTGCTTGTCAAGGACCCAGGGGGAGGAGAATGGCCAGCGGCCCACGGTGAAATTCAAGACGCCCCAGGGCGTTATCTGGCCATTACGGTCGACGGCCATTCGGCGGCGGTTCCACTGGCGGCTGTTGAGCATGTGGTTGATGGCGAGTTCCTGATGAGACTGCCGGGACTGCCAAAAACAATTCTCGGCATGCTTCAACTTCAAGGTCGTCCTATCCCTGTGGCCCCGGCCCTCTCGAACGCGGTATCTGCCGTTGCAATCGTTGTTCTGAAGTGTTCGGCAGGGCTCTTCGGGCTTGCCGTTGACGACACTCACGGAATGGTGGAACTCAGCAACCAGGAGGAAGACCGGGACGAGGAATCGGATCAGGAACCGCCGGCATTCCTGGGCGGGTGTGATCTATTGGATCTCGATCCGCTCGGAAATCCCGCCTTCACCCTCGACCCCGACCGGATTTGGGCTGCATTGGGTTAGCTGACTGCTGAGAGCAACCCGACGGGCCGGTCAGTGGTTGAAGTTGAAGATTCCCCTCAATGATGGCGTAAACTGGTTGAACGATGGCTACTTCTGACTTCGCCGGCGCACCACGTTGCCAGATTCTGATTGTAGACGATGAATCGACGATTCGCAGTGTGCTCGCCCGCGTTCTCGGCCTCGAGGGATTTGAGTGCCACACGGCCGACAGCGTCGACTCGGCCCTTGAAGCGTTGCTGACGACTGACCCCGAGGTCGTTATCTGCGATATCCGTATGCCCGACAGGGACGGAACTGACCTTCTCTCCGAAATGCGCATCAGATATCCGGAGATCGCCGTTATCATGCTGACCGGACACGGAGACGTCGACCTTGCCGTCCGCTGCCTCAATGGCGGCGCAAGTGATTTTCTGACCAAACCCGTTCGGGGCGCCCACCTCGCAACTGCCGTGGCACGGGCTCGTGAGCGACGGCGATTGATCCTGGAAAACCGTGCATACGCTCGAGACCTCGAGCATCGTATTCACACCGCGACCCAGGGTCTCGAGCAGGCTCTCAAGGATCTCAATATCACCTATGACATGACGTTGGCCGCCTTGGCGTCCGCCGTTGATGCCCGGGAGGTCGGCACCGGTCAACATTCCAGACGGGTGACACGCATGTCGATGACCTTCGCCGATCGCCTGGGACTCCCAGCCGGGAAGCGGAAGGACCTTTCCCGTGGGGCCCTGCTCCATGACATCGGAAAGATCGGAATACCCGATTCTATCCTTCTCAAACCGGGGAAATTGACGACTGAGGAGATGGCAGTGATGAAAAATCACCCCGAGATCGGCTACAAAATCCTCGAACCAATCCCATTTCTGGCCGAGGCTTCGGTCATTGTCCGCCACCACCACGAGAATTTTGACGGTTCAGGGTACCCCGCAGGTCTGGTCGGTCGAGAGATCCCGTGGGGGGCAAGGATCTTCGCCGTTGCCGACGCTCTCGACGCCATGACCTCCGACCGGCCGTACCGAAAAGCCCCGGGACTCGACCACGCTCTGAGGGAATTGAACCACTTCAGCAAAACCCAGTTCGACCCCGAGATCATCTCCATGATCAACCAGATGGGAAAGGCCGAAGTCGTCTCGCTGGTCGGTGTATGAGACTGCTGACTATTTTTCTGGGCCTGCTGATGCTGCCGGCAGCCTCCGTTGGCGGCAATTCCGAGACCGTTCACTGCACCGGGCACCGCGTCGGCGTCCTTGCAAAGAGAGGTGCAGAGCGCTGCCTCGAAAAATGGGGTCCTACCGCCCGCTATCTCAGCAGAGAAATCCCCGGACATTCATTCACGATCATCCCTCTTGACTTCGAGCAGATCACCCCAGCAACCAGGGCTGGAGACATTGACTTTGTCCTGGCCAATTCCGCTTTCTATGTTCAATTGGAAGCTCAATATGGAGTGCGGAGACTGGTGACGCTCAAGAACCAGCTGGCGGACCATGCCTATACGACTTTCGGAGGTGTGATTTTCTGCCGAGCCGACCGCTCCGACATCAACCGCCTTGGGGACATGCGGGGAAAGACCTTCGCGGCGGTCAAGGTTTCTTCGTTCGGAGGGTGGCATGCCGCATGGAGGGAATTAAAGGCCAACGGCATTGAGCCCGAGAAGGACTTCTCGGATCTGGTCTTTTCAGGAACCCACGATGGTGTAGTCGACATGGTTCTGGCTGGGGATGTTGATGCCGGAACTGTTCGAACCGACACTCTCGAACGCATGGCCCTCGAAAAGTTGATCGATCTGAACGATCTCAAAATCATCCCGGCGACAGCGAAAAGCGATCCCAACTTCCCGTTCCTCCTTTCGACACGCCTCTATCCTGAATGGCCGTTTGCCGCCCTCCACCAAACGCCACCGTCCCTCGCAGAATCTGTTGCGGCCGTCCTTCTGGCGATACCGGCCGACGACCCGGCTGCCGAGGCCGCCCGCAGTCAGGGATGGACCGTCCCCCTCAACTACCAGCCGGTCCATGACTGCGCTCGTGAGCTTGGCATCGGGGTTTACGCCCGTAGGAGTGACATCAGCCTCATTGAATTCATGCGGATGCATTGGCCGTGGGTCGGCGGCAGCATGATGGCTTTCCTTTCAATCGTGGTCATTGCAGGAGCATTTGCTCGTAAGAACCAGACCCTTCTCGAGGTTCGCAGAGACCTGCAGGAAGAGTTGGTCCAGAGGCAAAGGGCTCAGATCGCCCTTGAAAACAGTGAGAAAAGATATCGGGGCCTTGTCGAGAGGGCCGCAGACGCAATCTACCTCATCGATCTTGAGGGCAACTTCCTTGAAGTCAACGAGGCGGTCACACGCCTCACGGGTTTCCCCCAGAAAGGGGTCATCGGCCAGCATTTCCTCCTTTCCTTTGATCCGGCCGACCGCACTCAGGCTCAAGAGGCTTTCGAAATCTGCCTTCAGGGCAAGTCCACCGAATTCGACGCCAGGATTCAGAGAAGGGGAACAGACTCCGCCTGGTTTTCGATCGGAATCCAGCCGATATTCGACGCTGGCGGTGATGTCGTAGGAGTTCAAGGCATCTCCCATGATATCGCCGAACGAAAACGGACCGAGTATCGGAAACACCAAGAGGGAGAAGCCTACCTTCGCACAATCCTGGAGTCGACGGCAGACGGGATTCTCGTCGTCAATTTCGAAAATCGGATCATGCATACCAATTCTCGTTTCAACGAAATGTGGGACATCCCTGCGGTGGTATTGTCGGCCGGCAACAGCGCACCGTTGTATGATCTGATGCTGGGTCAATTGGAAGATCCGAACAGCCTCCAGGATTGCATTGAGATTCCGGCCCAGGTCGAAAAACGTGGCGTGCTGCATCTCAAGGACGGGAGGGTCTTCGAGCGCTTCTCCTGCCCCCTCATTTTTGACGAGGTTATCGAGGGGCGTGTGTGCTCCTATCGAGATGTCACTGCTCAACAGAAGGCGGAGAAAGAACGGGAACGGTTGCTCTCGGCCATTGAACAGGCGACAGAGATGATTGTCATCACCGACGTCACGGGGGCTATCGAGTACGTCAACCCGGCCTTTGAATCCGTGACCGGATTCACCAAGGCCGAGGCAATCGGCCAGAACCCCAGGATCCTCAACAGCCATCAGCACGATCCGGCCTTCTTTGCGGGCCTCTGGGCAACCATCACTTCAGGAAAACCCTGGAGGGGCCGCATCGTCAACCGGAGCAAGAACGGCTCGACATTCACCGAAGACGCCATCATTTCTCCGGTTCGCGATGAACATGGACGCATCGTCCACTTCGTTGCCGTCAAACGAGACGTCTCTCATGAAATCGAACTTGAGGACCAACTGCGACAGTCACAAAAGATGGAAGCCATCGGACAGCTGGCGGGCGGCATTGCCCACGACTTTAATAATCTTCTCCAGGTCATTGACGGTCACATCGACCTGCTTCTGGCCACCCTCCCACACGGCAGTCCGAATCGGGAGGACGCCGAAACCGTACGTGATGCTACTGAACGGGCGGCCAATCTCACACGGCAGCTTCTCGCCTTCAGCCGACAGCAATGGATCCAACCCGTCGATTTGGACCTCAATCAACTCGTGGGCGACCTGATGAAGCTTCTGCGGCGGGTGATCGGCGCGCCTATCAGCCTTCGCGTCATTCCTTCACCTGATCCCGCCATTATTCATGCCGACCCCAGCCAAATTGAACAGGTATTGGTCAACCTCTGCATCAACGCCCGAGACGCGATGCCTGATGGTGGCACCCTGACGATTGAATGCGGGGATGTCACCGTAACCGGTGATCCTGACGGTTCCCCCGGGGCGAAAGCAGGCCCCTTTGTCTGCCTGTCGGTGGTGGATTCCGGCAGCGGCATTGACGCCGAGACGCTTGAACACATTTTCGAGCCGTTCTTCACGACCAAGGAAACTGGACAAGGGACCGGCCTGGGTTTGGCAACAGTCTATGGAATTGTCCAGCAACATCAGGGCGTAATCGAGGTTGACAGCCAGCCGGGGACAGGTTCGGCTTTCAAAGTCTTCCTTCCCGCCGTTCAACCCGAGAGGACTGAGAAGGACTCAGGGACCGACGGCCTTGAACCGGAACTCGAAGGCACCGAGACGATTCTTGTCGCTGAGGATGAAGCAGCGGTCCGGAACCTGTCACGGAGAATTCTCGAACAGTACGGCTACCGTGTGCTGTTGGCTTCGGACGGTGAAGAAGCCCTTCGAGTGTTCGAGGAACATGGGGATGAAATCCAACTGGTCCTTCTTGATATTGTGATGCCAAAAATAGGGGGCCGGGAAGTGATGGTCCGAATTCGGGATTCGCGAGCTGATCTCCCAATTCTCTTCACTACCGGATACACCCAGCGCGCACACAGTGACGATCTTACAATCGAGGACGACATATTCCTCCTTCGAAAGCCATATCATTCACACGAACTCCTGGCCAGGGTCCGGAATTTATTGGACGGCAGACCTGCCTGAGAATAGGTCGCTAAAACCGCCACTCCAGGCCGGCATTGACGCCGAATCCGCCGATATCCAACTTGACATCGTCTTCGATGAGTTCGAAATCGTCGTATGTGATCGTGGCGCTGACGTCCCGGTACATGCCCTCGATGAAGAACCGGAAAGTGTCGCCGCCGATCGTCGCACCCAAGGTAGCGTAAAAGCCCCACTCGTCATCGACGTCTCCATAGTCAGCATCAAACATGAAGTAGGACACACCGCCGGTGAAATAGAAAAGCTCATTGATGCTGACGAGAAAGCCAAAATCCAATGCCGTGTTGTCAATGCTGTCGCTGTCAAAATCCAGCTCACCAAAATCAAAGTCGTCGCCTTCGAGATAGGCCGTGGCCCCGAACTCCCAGCCCAGGGTGTCACTGGATGAATAACGGACTCCGGCGCCGGTGAAAGCCCCGACGTCGCTGCTGTCCAGGTATGCGCCGAAGACCTTGAGACCGCCCGCCGATGCCGGAACGGCCGCAAGAGCCACCACCACAAATAACGCTAGGATAGGAACAACTCGTCTGAAAGAAAAATACATTATCGATA
>Ga0164318_10001061_pt1 | contig 23594 bp, 19 predicted proteins | sample GuaBasSedimGuay9_FD_113734 | JGI IMG/M metagenome (GOLD analysis project Ga0164318, IMG submission 113734) | Subseafloor sediment microbial communities from Guaymas Basin, Gulf of California, Mexico - Guay9, Core 4571-4, 0-3 cm | ecosystem: Environmental > Aquatic > Marine > Hydrothermal vents...
TAAATCTATCAAAGTTTCATATGGAAAAAACAGAGTATATAAACCCCTTATTTTTTTTATGGATAAAATGTACAAATTGGAAGAGCTAAATGAAAACTTTAGCGTTAATGGAATTATGCTAAAAAATGTATATTATTTTACTTCACTTGATAGTGTTCCGGTAAGCGAGATTTATTATAATCATAAATTAGGAATAGTGAAATATAAGTATGAAAATAAAAATTATGAATTATTAATTAATAACTAAAAAATTCATTCCAAAAAAACTCAAAGTGTTGGCGTATACAACTATGATATATATTTTCCGTTGTAAAAATCTCAATTAGCTTCTCAAAAAAATATAATAATAACAAAACACTCTAAAATTTACAGCCATTTTCCACACTTTTCACATCCTTTATTTTGATTATTAAACTTTTATACATATATTTGCAAAAAATTATAGAGGAGTTGGATAGGGGACAAAGTCCCCTATTTTATTAACTAAACTTACAGGATGATAACAAAAGAGCAAATATTAGCATTAATTAAAGATAAAACTAAAGAAGAAAATATAGTTATTGTTGATATAGAAATAAAACCAACTAACAAAATCTTTGTTTACATCGACAGTGAAAAAAATGTAACTATTGACGATTGTGTAAAGATAAGTCGTGCAATAGAATTTAATTTAGACAGAGACCTTGAAGATTTTAGTTTGGAAGTATCAACCCCTGGTTTAGACCAAGCATTTAAAGTTCCTTTGCAATATGAAAAGAACATTAACAAAATGGTTGAAGTCCTCACAACAGAAGGAGAAAAGCACACAGGCAAATTGCTTTCATTCAACAATAACAAAATTGAACTAGAAATAGAAAAGAAAATAAAAATTAATAACAAAAAACAAACAGTGATAGAAAAGCTAGAGTTTGATTTAGAAAAAATAAAATCGACAAAAGCAATAATCACTTTTTAAAAAAGAAATAACAAAATGGAAAATCTTAACCTAATTGACACATTCTCGGAATTTAAAGAACTCAAGAACATTGACAGAGCAACAATGATGAGAGTCTTAGAAGATGTATTTAGGAGTATTTTATTAAAAAAATATGAAACCGACGAAAATTTCGATATTATCATAAATATTGACAAGGGCGATTTTGAAATATGGAGAAACAGAACTGTAGTTGAAGATGATAAAATTGAAGATAAAAATCTACAAATAACACTCACAGAAGCAAAAAAAATTGACGAAGATTATGAAGTGGGTGAAGAAGTAACCGATGAGGTTAAGCTTGTTGATTTTGGAAGAAGAACAATTTTATCGATACGACAAAACTTAACAGCACGCATCCTTGAACTTGAGAAAGACAATATTTACTCAAAATATAAAGACAAAATCGGCGATTTAATTAACGGTGAAGTATATCAGGTTTGGAAAAAAGAAATTTATGTTCTCGACGATGAAGGCAACGAGCTAATATTGCCAAAATCAGAGCAAATACCTTCAGATTATTTCAGAAAAGGAGAAAATACTAAAGCTGTTGTTGTGAAAGTTGAAATGAGAAACAACAATCCAATAATTATTTTATCTCGCACCTCTCCTGTTTTTCTCGAAAGATTATTTGAATTAGAAGTTCCTGAAATATTCGACGGATTAATCACAATAAAAAACATTAAAAGAATTCCCGGCGAAAGAGCTAAAGTTGCGGTAGAATCTTACGACGACAGAATTGACCCTGTTGGAGCTTGTGTTGGGATTAAAGGTTCTCGTATTCATGGAATCGTTAGAGAACTTAGAAATGAAAACATTGATGTTATTAACTACACAAATAATACTCAACTTTATATTCAACGCGCATTAAGTCCTGCAAAAGTAAACGCAATAAAACTTAACGAAGAAAATCTTAAAGCTGAAGTATATTTAGACCCTGACCAAGTATCAATGGCTATTGGTAAAGGTGGCTCAAACATAAAATTAGCAAGTCAACTAACAGGCTACGAAATTGAAGTTTATCGCGACATAAAAGAAGACGACGAAGATGTTGATTTAGATGAATTTGGAGATGAAATTGAAGGCTGGGTTATTGATGAACTAAAAGCTATTGGCTGCGACACAGCTAAAAGTGTTATCAGTTTAACTGCTCAGGATTTAATAACTCGTACAGATCTTGAAGAAGAAACAATAAATGAAGTTATTCGAATTTTAAAAGCTGAATTTGAATAATAAATATTAAAGACTAATTTTACAAAAAATAATTATAGCTTTTTAACTTATAGTATGGCACAAGGCAAAAAAAATAAAAGACTAAGTAAGATCGCACGTGAATTTAATGTTGGAATATCGACAATCGTTGAGTATCTTCATAAAAAAAATGTTAAGATTGAATCTAATCCTAACACAAAAATAGATGAAGATATTTTTGAACTTTTGGCAAAAGAATTTCGTTCTGACATTATAGTTAAAAAAGAATCGGAAAGTCTGGATCTTCATAAAACAAGAGAAAAAAAGGAAACTATCTCTATTGAAGAAGAAGACATCCCTGTTGAAGTTGAAGAAAAAGCAACAGAAAAGGATAATGTAAAAATAGTTGGCAAAATAAATCTTGAAGAGTCTAAAAAGGAAACTAAAAAAACTTCAGAAACAAAAAAAGAAGTAAAAGAAGAGATAAAGCCTGTTGAGTCAAAGCCTGCAGAGACAAAACCAAAAGAGGTGAAAAAAGAAGAAAAACCAAAAGAAGAAAGCAAGCCAGCGTCTAAGCCAAAGCCAAAAGAAGAGCCATCTACAAAACAAGAAGAAGAAGAAGAAGAAAAGCCCATAAAAGCTGAAAAAGAAAAAAAATCAGAAAAGGAAAAAGAAACAACAGACGATAGTAAAATAAAAGTTGTAGGAAAGATTGATTTAAGTTCAATTAATCAAAAAACTCGTCCTGCAAAAAAAACAAAAAAAGAAAAAGAAAAAGAGAAAAAACAAAAAAAAGAAGAGGCTAAGAAACAAAAAGAAAGCTATAGAAAAGAAGAAAGCAAATCAACTGTTGAAAAACCTATTATTGAAACAAAAAAAGATTTAGCAAGCGGAAAATCAGAGGATAAAATATATCAATCAAAAGTTAAAAAATTATCCGGACCAACTATAGTCGGGAAAATTGATTTGCCAGCAAAAAAAACAGCTTCTGAAAAATCTATTGAAGAAAAAAATCAACAAAAGAAGAAAAAAAGGAAAAGAATAAGAAAAGACAAAGTAAACTTGTCTCAACAATCTGATAAATCTAAAAAAGACCACGGGAAAAAACAATTCAAAAAAAGAAGACCGGTAATAAAAAAAGAAATTAGCGAAGAAGAAGTTCAACAACAAATTAAAGAAACTCTTGCAAGATTAACGTCAAAAACGAAATCAAAAGGAGCAAAACACCGAAGAGAAAAAAGAGATGCAATTAGTCAAAAAGCGTTATTAAGAACTGAAGAAAAATTAAAACAAAAAAATATTTTAAAAGTTACCGAGTTCGTTTCTGTTAACGAATTAGCAAATATGATGAATACCCCTGTTAATGAGGTTATCCAAACATGTATGAATTTAGGCTTATTTGTATCAATCAATCAACGATTAGACGCAGAGACTATGGAGTTGGTAGCAGATGAATTCAATTACAAAGTAAATTTTGTTAGTGCAGATGTTGTAAATGCAATAAACGAAGACGAAGCAGAAGTCGATGATGAAAAGAATTTATTACCTCGACCTCCAATTGTTACGGTTATGGGTCATGTAGATCATGGAAAAACTTCATTACTGGATTATATCCGTCATGCAAATGTAATTGCCGGTGAAGCAGGAGGTATAACTCAACATATTGGTGCTTACAATGTACAATTAGAAAACGGGAAAAGAATAACATTCCTTGACACACCAGGACACGAAGCTTTTACTGCTATGCGTGCACGTGGTGCTCAAATTACAGATATTGCAATTATCATTATTGCTGCCGACGATAATATTATGCCTCAAACAATTGAAGCAATTAATCATGCCTCTGCTGCAGGTGTTCCTATTGTTTTTGCAATTAATAAAATAGACAAACCCGGAGCAAGTGCTGAAAAAATTAAAGAACAACTTGCAGCAATGAATTATTTGGTTGAAGACTGGGGCGGAAAATATCAATCTCAAGATATCTCAGCAAAAAATGGCGAACATATTGAGGAATTACTCGAAAAAGTTCTATTAGAAGCAGAGATGCTTGATTTAAAAGCTAATCCAAACAAAAAAGCACAGGGAACAATTATTGAATCATCCTTAGATAAAGGAAAAGGTTATGTTGCAACAGTACTTGTAAAATCAGGAACTCTAAAAATTGGAGATATTGTTTTAGCAGGCAGCTACACTGGTAGAATTAAAGCAATGTATAACGAACGAGGCAATAGGATTGAAGAAGCAGTACCTTCTTCTCCGGCTCTAATTCTTGGATTAAATGGAGCTCCTCAGGCAGGTGACACGTTTAACATTATGAGCTCCGACCACGAAGCTAAAGAAATTGCTAATAAACGTGAGCAATTGCAACGAGAGCAGAGCTTAAGAACACAAAAACATATCACTCTTGATGAAATTGGAAGACGTATTGCAATTGGAAACTTCCAGGAACTTAATGTAATTATTAAAGGTGACGTTGACGGTTCTATTGAAGCTTTATCAGATTCTCTGGTTAAACTATCGACCGAAGAAATTCAAATAAATGTAATTCACAAAGCTGTTGGACAAATATCAGAATCTGATGTTCTTCTTGCAGCTGCTTCTGAAGCAATTATTATTGGGTTCCAAGTTAGACCTTCAATGGGAGCTAGAAAATTAGCCGAAAAAGAAGAAATTGAAATTCGTCTTTACTCTATTATCTACGATGCAATTAATGAGCTGAAAGATGCTATGGAAGGCATGCTTGCTCCTGAAATTAAAGAAGAGATTGTTGGTACCGCTGAAATTAGAGAAACCTTTAGAATAACTAAAGTTGGTACTATCGCAGGATGTATAGTTAAAGAAGGAAAAATCAATCGTAACTCAAAAATTAGAGTTATTAGAGATGGTATAGTTATTTATACCGGTGAACTCGGTTCTCTTAAACGATTTAAAGACGATGTTAAAGAAGTAGCATCAGGCTACGAATGTGGTCTTAATATTGAGAAATTTAACGATATTAAAGTTTCCGATATTATTGAAGCATATGAAGAAAGAGAAGTAAAACGTACTCTTAAATAAAATAATATTACATATATGAGCCTTGTTAGAATTAGCAAGGCTTTTTTTTACCTGTTTGGGAAATATAATATTCTAAAAACAGATTATATGAATAAAAATATTGCAATAATATTAGCCGGTGGTTCAGGATTACGTCTAGAATCAAAACTACCAAAGCAATTTATTGAAGTAGCCGGTAAAACATTAATAGAATACACAATAAACACTTTTCAAAAAGCTAATTCTATTGACGAAATTGCAATTGTTATTAATACAGATTATTTTTCAGAAATAAAAACAATTATTACAAATAATAATTTCTCAAAAGTAAAAAAAATACTAGCCGGAGGCAAAGATAGAAACGGCTCAAGTCTTTCTGCCATTAATGCCTATAAAACAGAAGAAAACCATGATAACATCAACTTAATTTTTCATGATGCTGTAAGACCTTTAGTTAGTAATAATATTATTGAAAATGTTGTTAATGCACTAAAAGAATATAACTCTGTTGATGTTGCCGTTCCTGCAACAGACACAATTATGGAAATTGACAAAAACGGTTTTATTAAAAAAATTCCGAATAGAAAATATCTGAAAATCAGTCAAACACCACAAGCTTTTAAGTTAAGCACAATAAAAAAAGCTTATGAGATTGCTTTACAAGACCCAAATTTTATGACAACAGACGATTGCAGTGTCGTATTGAAGTACCTGAAAGATGAAAAAATATTTATAGTTAACGGCTCTGAAGAAAATATTAAAATTACTTATAAATCAGATTTGTTGTTGTTTGAGGAATTGCTTAAACAACAATAATTTATTCTTTCTTTAAAATAAATCTCAAAAACTTTTCTACTGTTTGATTAATTTCATCTGACACTTTTGTAAAATATATTAAGAAGAAAAAGATTATTGTAATAAAAGCACTTCTCACAATAATATCGAAATAAAAGTTACTCATTTCAGGAATTAATAAACTTAATAAATAACTACCTGCCGAAATCAAAACAATTAATAAATGTTTATAATTATAAGGTTGCATTTTATATTTTTTAACTAAGAATATATACTTAGAAAAAAGAAATAAAAAGTTAGATATTAAAGAAGCCAAAGCTGCTCCAACAATTCCAAATATTGGAATAAAAATTAAATTTGAAACAACCACCAATACAAGAAAAGCCACTAATAAATATGTCAAAATTCTGTAGTCTCTCGAAGTTGAAATAATTGAACCACTTACCCCTGACGACATATCAAATAAATTTAATAAGCCAATAAACAAAATCACATATTTACCTGACTGATAGTCTGATGGCAAAAATTGAAAAACATTATTAATATTTGCCCAAATACCAATGAAAAGTAACGACCCAATAATTAATTGATTAATTGTGCTTTTAAAATAAATCTGATTAATTGTTTTTACATCCTTTTCTTTCCATGCATCGGCAATAATTGCAGATGACACTTTACGTAATGAACGAGCAGGAATTATTATTAATGTACCAAAAAAGAATGTGATTGAATAAATACCTGTTGCACTAAGGTCTATCATTGAATTTATCATATACCTATCAATATTTACTATTGCCATTGCACTAAACCCTGTCAGCAAACCAAAAAAAGCAACACTAATCATCATCTTCTTCAATTCAGGAGTAATAAAAGACAAGTTGGGTTTTAAATTAAACTGCTTTCTCTTCAAAAGTAAAACGGTAATAAAAAAAGCCGGAGAACTATAAACTAATACGTATAACAATACGTATTTATCAAAATCAATAATATTAAAAGCAAAAAACAGTATTATAACAAAATTCAATATTCGGCAAACAAAATCTCTCAAAAATGTACCAAAAACAGCATCATACAAAACTTTGTTATAATTATCTAAAACATTAAAAATAAGGGTGAAAAAAGTTAAAGGGATTATATAATATATATATTTAACAAAAAGAGGCGATTTATTTACATTTTGCTCAATAATATAAGGGGTAAAAATAAAAAACGCTAACAAAGCCAAGCAAAAACCTATTAATGTCACTATTAAAGCAATGAATAAATAACCATTATTATTGTTTTTATCGTTTCTAAAATAAGGGAAAAGTCGAGTAGTAACACTATTAACACCAAGTCCTGCAAATTGAATCAAGATTATTGATATTGCAAGTAATAAATTAGTTAATCCAACCTGATTTGTTAAAAATATTTTGGGTATAAGTAAGCCGACATTAACAAACCCAATAAATGCCCCAATGTATGAATATATACTACCCTTAATTGTTTGTCTCTGAATTATCCCCAATGAAATATATTTTAAAATTAAAATTTTTGAAAAATAATATTCAAATATTGCATAAAAAAAATTAAGTTTGCAAAAAGCAAAGATAATTTATTTTAAACTTATTATAATCATGACAAATATTTCTTTTAAAAAAATTATTCCTCATATTGTAGCAGTACTTCTATTTTTAACTCTTTCGTTTACATATTTTACGCCTTTGTTAGAAGGTAAAAAAATAAAGCAATCAGACATGACCAATTATTATGGTATGTCGAAAGAACTTAGAGATTATAAAAAAGAAACCGGAGAAAACGTACTCTGGTCAAACAGTATGTTTGGAGGAATGCCAACTTATTTAACATCCAATCCTACAACAAAAAGTTTTATTAAATACATTCATTATTTTTTTAGTTTTAATAATGGAGCACGCCCTGCAAATTTTATTTTTCTCTATTTCCTCAGTTTTTATATAGCATTACTACTTTTTGGTGTAAACCCTTGGTTAAGTATTGTTGGTTCATTGGCATATGGATTTTCATCCTATTTTTTTATAATAATAGCTGCCGGGCATACTACTAAAGTTATAGCTATTGGATACATGCCGGTTATTATTGCAGGAGTGTATTATGCCTTTAAAAAAAATCTGTATATAGGAAGCATAATTTTTGCAATATTTTTTGCTTTACAATTATTAGTAAATCATTTACAAATAACATATTATTCAGGGCTAATAATTTTAATTTTTGGCATTGTTCAATTCATATATTCATATAAGAATAAAATTTTAAAACAATTTTTTAAAACGCTTGGCGTACTAATAATAGCAGCAATATTGGCTATTGGGAGTAACATTAGCAACATATGGCTAACATACGAATACAGCAAGTATTCAACCAGAGGAAAATCTGAGCTCTCTGCAGATAAAGAAAACAAAACTTCGGGTTTAGATAAAGACTATGCTACATCATGGAGTTACGGAATTGATGAAACACTCACTCTTTTAATACCAAATTTTAAAGGAGGTGCTTCTGGTGGTTCTTTAACTACTAATTCAGAGACTTATAAAGTTCTGAAAGAAAACAATGTGCCTAATGCCCGAAAAATTATTAAACAACAACCTTGTTATTGGGGCACACAACCTTTTACTTCGGGTCCTGTTTATATAGGAGCAATTGTTTTCTTCCTTTTTATTTTATCTTTATTCATACTTAAAGGAAGAACAAAATGGTGGCTTTTGTCGGCAACTATTCTTTCAATTTTGTTGGCTTGGGGCAAAAATTTTATGCCTTTAACAAACTTATTTCTCGATTATTTCCCCGGATATAATAAATTCAGAACGGTATCGATGATACTTGTTATTGCCGAATTTACTATGCCATTATTAGCTTTCTTAGGATTAAAAAAGATTTTTGATGGCGAAGTTGACAAAAAATCTTTTATGAAAGCATTCAAATACTCTCTTTATATTGTTGGTGGTATCACTTTATTTTTCACATTACTTCCGGGTGCTTTTTTCGACTTCAAAGCAAGTGGTGATGCACAATATATTGCCTCAGGTTATCCCGATTGGTTAATTAATGCATGGCAGGCTGATAGAAAATCTTTATTACAAGCAGATGCATTTCGCTCATTAATATTTATTCTTCTTTCTGCTACTGTTTTATTTACTGCTTATATTAAAAAAATTAACAAAAACACTGCAATTGCATTATTAGCTGTGTTAATTCTTATTGATATGTGGCCTATTAATAAACGTTACCTTAACAACAACAATTTTGTGGCAAAAAAAGAGGTAAAAACTCCATATCATCCTCAGCAATACGACATGCAAATTTTGCAATCTGAAATAAATGAAAACCCGAAAATACAAGAACAGATTGATAACAAGATTGCTGAATTCAAACATGAAAATAAAAACAAAATTACAATTGATGACATTAATAATATAAAATTTACAACATTAAATTTTTCTACTGATTACCGAGTTTTTAATTTAGCAGTTAATACCTTTAACGATGCCAGCACTGCTTATTTCCACAAATCAATAGGAGGATATCACGGTGCAAAAATGAAACGATATCAAGAACTTATTGATTATCAGATAAGCAAAAACAATATGGTTGTTTTGAATATGCTTAACACAAAATACTTTGTTCTCCCATCAAAGGGTAATAATCAACCAATGGTTCAAAAAAATCCAAACGCACTTGGCAATGCATGGTTTGTAAAAAATTACAAAATAGTTGAAAATGCCGATTCTGAAATTGCAGAATTATCAAATTTCAATCCAGCAACCGAATTAATTGTCGACAAACGATTCGCTAATCAAGTAAATGGTTTTATATACAAAAATGATTCATCTGCTTACATTAAACTAAACAAATACACTCCTACTTACTTAAAATACACATCAAATTCAAAATTTGAAGAGCTTGCAGTGTTTTCAGAAATATATTACAGTAAAGGGTGGAAAGCTTTTATTGACGGAAAATTATCGCCACACTTTAGAGCTAATTATGTTTTACGTGCTATGAAAATTCCGGAAGGAAAGCACACAATTGAGTTTAGGTTTGAACCTAAATCATATGTTATTGGAAATAACATTTCAATAGCAAGTTCATCAATATTAATTTTATTATTAATAGGAATTTTTGCAAAAGAATTTTTTAAAAGAAAAGAAGAATAAATTTATTGAGTTTTAAACCAGACTGTTATTTCAAAAAAAGAAAGAGAATAGTTGAAAAATCAGCAACCTCTATTATTACAGCATCTTTGTCATAATAGAGGCTGTTGCAATTTGTTGGCGTAATTTATATTGACGAATTTGAATCCGCAAATTCTAAAGAAATATTATTTTTGCAAAAAAGTAACTTCCTTAAAAAAATATTTTCTTATTTCTTGTTGTTTTGTTTCAAGAATCAATTCCCCATTATTTTCAACTCCAATAATTCTGGCTACAAACTCCTCTCCTTTGCTCTTATATGAATAAAATGAATTGAAGCGATATAATCTTTTCAAATAATCTGAATTCGTAATATTAAAATCAGCTTTGAGTTCTTCATAACGCTTTTCAATATAAAAACACAATTGCTTAAAACAATCGTCAAGATTATATGTTTTTTTTGTTAATGATTTTAACGAAGCAGGATTAGGAGCATCACTTATAAAATTTGTTTGATTTATATTTAGACCAATCCCTACAATAGTATTGCTAATCAAATTTCCCGACAAGGTATTTTCTATTAAAATTCCCGAAATTTTTCTATCGTCAACATAAATGTCATTAGGCCATTTAATTGTAGCATTACCTACTTTAGTGCTAACAAAATCAGCAACAGCAAGCGAGACAGCTTTTGAAATTAGAAACTGTTCTTCGACTCTCACAAAATCAGGATGAAAGATTATTGACAATAATAAATTTTTTGCTTTCTCACTTTCCCAAAAATTATTTTGCTGTCCTTTTCCACACGTTTGATATTTTGCAACTATAGCAAGCCCTTCTTCAACAAAACCTTCTTTTACTAAATCAAGAGCATACGAGTTGGTAGAGCTAACTGCGTCTAACTTAATTGTGTTTTTTCCTATAAATTTAGCTATCATACTGAAAATAAAAAAGTTTGCTACTTTACAAAAGTAACAAACTTTGACAAATAAAACATGGTGGAAATTTATTCTTTAGATTTAAAAATATTTGGTGTTACAGTTAACATAATCCAACCCCATTGAGGCAACCTGCATTTCTCTTCACTAACATTTTGAATAATTTCCAATGAATTAGTTGGCTTTAAGAAGGAATAACCCATTTGTAATTTAACATCTTTTCTAAACTTATGAGTAAAAATAATATCAATCTCTGATCCAAGATTTTTATCTAAGTTCTTAAACCCAGAGCCGGTATATGTATTATCTTCAACATTATTTGCCAACATAAATAAATGATAATTAACACTAATATTGTTTTTCTCAAGAAGCGAGTATTTTACTTTTGCAAAAATATTAACCAGCCCCCCATTATCTGTTGCCTTATTAATGTTGGAAAAATATGCCATATTTCCATAATGACTTGCTCGCGAACCATATAAAATATCAAAACGATGGTCTGTTTTTATATAAGACGAATCTGTGCTTGAAGCATCTTGACCTGACAAATAGTCAATGCCGGCAGTTATCAAAATTTTATTAATTTTATAATCATTACTTAATCCTAAGAAAAACGCATTTACATCTTGTCCTATTTTATTTTTTCCATTCTGATAATAAGCAAAACCTGTAATTTTAAAATTATTTTTTTGATAAACAATATTTGTACCATAACTACCTTTAACATAAATGGTCTCTGAATTATTTTCTTTCTCAAAACCCGAAGCAATACTTATTAAGGAAATATTCAAATTATCGTTAAATTTCTTTTTTAAATAAACAAAATCTAATGTTTTCATTTTATCAGGAGTATAAAGATTCCCAAAATTATTTTCTTTATCATTATTCAAAGAAAGACCAAAATCAAGCTCAAAATTAGCACTATTAAATTCATATAATAAAGCATCGTAAGCCAATCCTGTTTGTCCCCAATTTCGTTTTGCAATCAATCTTTGATCGTCATACTTCATTTCTTGACGACCAACTTTTAACTTTGATTTTTCACTTAGTAATAACTCAACCCAAGCTTCATGAACATCAACACTAGCATCATCACCTTTTACTGAAGTTGAACTATACAAAGTTTCATCTCCCCACACTCTAACATCTTGTAACGAAAAACAAACCTTATATTTACTATTGTTATAAGAAAAAGTCATTCTACTACGTTGACTTATAAATGCAGCCGGTTCTTTTGAAGAATCCGGTAATAACGAATACCCGTCACGGACTTCTCCTCTAGGACGAAATTCTCCTTTAACACTAAATTGTGCAAACAAACCCTGTGTTAAAAACACAAAAAGTAAAATTGGTGTAATTTTTTTCATCATAAATTATTTATTTAATTCTCGCAAATATCATTAATATTTATTTTAAAAAAAATATGTTATATATTATTTTTTACACTTTAACCCGAAAAATTCATAATTTTTCTACGCTTAAGAATTACCAACAAATTTGGTGTTTTTAAAACCCCAAATTCGGGTACTTCTAATGCGGGGTTTACTTGCGTGAGCTCACCGCCAGCTGGCGGTTCGGTTACCGCTTTACGCCCTTCTATCCATCGCTTATTCATGCAATTCACTTCGTTTTTGCATAAATAAGCGGATTAAATTTAAATCTATTGTCTATTATCAAAGTAAGATATAAAGGTATTTGACATAATATAAAAATTTGCACGTTTTTTGTAAAGCAATTATGTAATACAATTTAAATTGTAATTAAAATTGATTAAATTTGTAAAAAATATCCACTCAAAAATTATTAAATGTTAACAAAACAATTAGTAGAGAATATTATTAAAGGTATTCAAGAAAAAAAAGGAAAAAGCATTGTAAATTTAGATATAACACAACTAGAACAATCAATTGCTGATAATTTTATTATTTGTCATGGTGATTCAAACACACAAGTTGATGCAATAGCTGATTCTGTAGAAGCCTTTGTAAAAAAAGAACTCCACGAAAGACCTCTTCATAAAGAAGGCACACAAAACTCTCAATGGATTTTATTAGACTATGGAATGGTAATAGTACACATCTTTCAGAAAGAATACAGAGATTTTTATAATTTAGAAGGTTTGTGGGCAGATGCAAAAATTCAAACCATTGAAGAATCTAAATAAATTATTATACTTATTTTAAAATAAAAAAATGAATAATTCAATTCCAGAAAATAAAAAACCCGAAAAAACAAAAAAACCTAAATTTAACATATATTGGATATATGGAATTTTGGCTATTGCCATTATTGCTTTTCAGTTTTTAAACATTGGATCAAACCCAATTCAGACAAACTGGCATGATTTTAAAAACAAGATGCTACTTAATCATGATGTCGAAAAAGTTATTGTAATCAACAAAGAAAAAGTTGAAGTTTTCATAAAACAAGACAGATTAAACTCAGGACGATATAAAGAGCTATTTAAATCGAATTTTAATTCAGCATCAAAAGCAGGACCTCATTATTATTTCACTATAGGTTCTGTTGATTATTTTTCGGAACAAATAGAAAAAGCTCAAGAATCTTTTCCTGAAAACGATAAAATTTATGTCAGTTATGAAAAAAGAGAAGACCACCTTGGAAATATTTTAAGTTGGCTTCTGCCAATAATAATATTAATTGCTATTTGGGTTTTTGTGTTAAAAAAAATGAGCGGAGGCAACAGTGCTGGAGGACAAATTTTCAACATTGGAAAATCAAAAGCTAAAATATTTAATGGAGATGATGTTGAAGTAAAAATTGATTTTAAAGATGTTGCCGGATTAGCAGAAGCTAAAGTTGAAATAAAGGAAATTGTTGATTTTTTAAAAAATCCTACAAAATACACAAACTTAGGAGGTAAAATTCCAAAGGGAGCATTACTAATTGGACCTCCGGGAACAGGGAAAACTCTTTTGGCTAGAGCTGTTGCCGGCGAGGCACATGTTCCTTTTTTCTCAATGTCTGGCTCCGATTTTGTTGAAATGTTTGTTGGTGTTGGAGCATCACGTGTCCGTGATTTGTTTAAACAAGCAAAAACAAAAGCGCCTTGTATAATTTTTATCGATGAAATTGATGCTATTGGTAGAGCTCGTGGCAAGAACCCTAACATGGGTGCTAATGACGAAAGAGAAAACACCCTAAATCAACTTCTTACAGAAATGGACGGCTTTGACACAAACAGCGGAGTAATTATTCTGGCTGCTACAAACAGAGCTGATGTATTAGATAAAGCTCTGCTTCGTGCCGGTCGTTTTGATCGACAAATACAAGTTGAATTACCTGACTTAAATGAGCGTAAAGAAATTTTTAGCGTACACTTACGCCCATTAAAAAAAATATCATCAGATGTTAATATTGATTTTCTTTCAAAACAAACTCCCGGTTTCTCTGGTGCTGATATTGCAAATGTTTGTAACGAAGCTGCTCTTATTGCTGCCAGAAAAAACAAAAAAATGGTTGAGCGACAAGATTTTCTTGACGCTGTTGACAGGATAATTGGCGGCTTAGAGAAAAAAAACAAAATAATTTCACCTGAGGAGAAAAAAACTATTGCATACCATGAAGCAGGTCATGCCACAGTTAGTTGGTTGCTTGAACACGCTCACCCTCTTATCAAAGTCACAATTATTCCACGAGGTGCTGCCTTGGGAGCTGCTTGGTATCTTCCAAACGAACGACAAATAACAACTACCGATCAAATTCTTGACGAGATGTGTGCTGCTCTAGGTGGAAGAGTATCTGAAGAAATAACTTTCGGAAAAATTTCAACAGGAGCTTTAAATGATTTAGAAAAAGTTACAAAACAAGCATATGCAATGGTTGCTTACTACGGAATGAGTAAAAAAATTGGCAATCTAAGTTTCTATGATTCAACAGGACAATCAGAATATTCTTTCACAAAACCTTATAGCGAAAAAACCGCAGAAGTTCTTGACAAAGAAGTTAATTCTATTGTTGAAAAACAATATAAAAGAGCTTATGATATTTTAACAAAAAACAAAGGCGGCTTAAAAAAATTAGCAGAATTATTATTAGAAAAAGAAGTTATTTTCAGCGAAAATCTTGAAGAAATATTTGGGAAAAGAGATTTTGGCAATAAAAATTCTAAAGAAAAAAAAGAATTGAAAAATAAAGAAGACATCAAAAAATAATAACTTGGAAAAAGATTGGGTTAACATTTTCACGACAAATCAAGCCTATTTGGCAGAAATAATAAAAGATATGTTAGCCGATAATGATATACAAGCAGTAATTATAAACAAACAAGATTCTGCATACATTACAATTGGCGATATTGATATATATGTAAAAGCAGGAAATGTTATTAAAGCAAAATATCTAATAAATAAATTAAAAAATTGAGCAATTTAATAAAAAGAAGCATCACCGGTTTTATTTTTGTACTAGTTATTGTAAGCTGTATTTTAATTGGAAAAATAACATTCTTAATATTATCATTAACACTCATAATATTAAGCATGAATGAATTTTATCGAATTTCAGTTAAAGAAAGAATCCGTGCTCAAAAAAATTATGGGGTTTTTATAGGCACATCATTTTTTATAAGCAATTATTTATTTGCTCAAAATATTGTTGACTATAAAATTTTCACAATATTTATACCTTTATTTATTTTCGTCTTTATTTACGAATTATTTCGCAATAACAAAAAGCCGTTTTCAAATATTGGGTACACTTTGCTTGGTATAATATATATAGCAATACCTATTTCAATGTTTAATTTTTTTGTTTTTAGAGGCAATCTAAACGTAATTTACACACCTAATATTTTATTAAGTTTCTTTATAATGCTTTGGGCAAGCGACACTGGTGCATATATTTTTGGAGTAAGTTTTGGAAAACACAGACTATTTCCCCGCATATCACCAAAAAAATCATGGGAGGGCTTTTTGGGTGGAGCAATTACATCCTTAGCAACATCCTTTATTCTTTCAAAATTTTATCCTGATTTACCATTAATTCATTGGTTTGTTATTTCAACAATTATTGTTATAATGGGCACTTTTGGAGACTTAGTAGAATCGTTGTTTAAAAGAAGTATAAAAATAAAAGACTCTGGTAAAATATTTCCCGGTCATGGTGGAATTTTAGACAGAATTGATAGCGTTTTATTATCTGCACCAATTATTTTTACCTATCTGCAATTAATTAATTAATTATTTATTTTTTTTAATTTTGTAAATAAAACTGATTATTTATGACAATACACAAAACTGGGCATCGATTTTTAATAGTAATCTTTTTAATATTATTACCCATTAACATTTCAATATATTTATCTTTTAAAAATAAACACTTAGTTTACCAGCTATTTTTTGTAACGTCTTTTATTATTTATTTCATCATTTTCATCTTCTTTAGAAAACCAAAGAGAATTGCAACAATTGATGAAAAAAACATTTTATCTCCTGCCGATGGCGAAATTGTTGCTATTGAAGAAACAACAGAAAACGAATTTTTCAAACAAAAAATGTTAAAAGTTTCGGTATTCATGTCTATTTGGAACATTCATATTAACTGGCTCCCTGTTAGTGGCACAATTGTTTATAAAAAACATCACGATGGTAAACACATTGCAGCATTTTTACCAAAATCATCAACAGATAACGAAAATATGACAACTGTTATAAAAATAAAAGATGGTAAAGCGATTTTAGTAAGACAAATAGCAGGAGCTGTAGCAAGAAGGGTTGTAGCTTTTGTAAATAAAGACGAATCACACAAACAAGGCTCTGAACTAGGGTTTATCAAATTTGGCTCACGTGTTGATTTATTTCTACCTATTGACACAAAAATAAATGTCAAACTAAAACAAAAAGTAAAAGGAACACAAACAATTATTGGTGTACTAACATAATTTTTAAATAATCTAAAAAAAAATAAAGTTTTTGCTTTTTTTTTAAAATATGTAAATTAACTTTGTAACAAATTATTAATAAATTAAAAATTAAAAACATGGCTTATCAAATTTCTGACGATTGTGTTGCATGTGGAACATGCATAAGTGAATGCCCAGTTGAGGCTATTTCAGAAGGTGATATTTATAAAATTGATCCTGAACTATGTACTGAGTGTGGTGCTTGTGCTGAAGTATGTCCTGTTGAAGCAATTCATCTTGCAAAATAGAATAAAACTTTTATAGTTTAGAGAGGCTGTCTTTTTAAAATTGACAGCCTTTTTTCATATACATTTTTGATAACACATTCTTTTTTTTCTTTATATTTACTAATATATATCATAATATTATTATATTTTTGTATTTAAATAACGCATACAAATTATGATTTTTGAAAAAAAATATACTCCTCGTTGGATTGTTTTTATTATTGATGTTTTTATCTCTGCAATTTCAATAACTATAGCATATTTACTTCGTTTTAATTTTAATATTCCGCAAGCAGATTTTGCTCAATTATATTTTGTTATTCCATTTGTTATTTCAGTAAGAATTATCAGTTTCTTTTGTGGAAGAACATACTCAGGAATTATTCGTTATACCGGAATAAAAGATGCAGAACGTATTTTTTTCGTGATTTTATACGGTAGTATTTTCTTTATGCTAAGTAATACTATTAGTTATTATTTCATTACAGGTGCATTCATCATTCCTATTTCAATTGTTATTATTGATTTTATTACTACAGTTTTTTTAATGACAGTTTTAAGGTTAATTGTTAAGACAATTTTTTCTGAAATTTTTAACAAAAAGAAAGAAACAAAAAATGTTATTATATGGGGAGCCGATGAATATGGGATTATTACAAAACAAACTTTAGAAAGAGATAGCAAAACAAAATACAATGTTCTTGGTTTTGTAGATAAGGTAAAACAAAACACTAAGAAAAAAATTGAAGGTGTTTATATATATCCATATTCTAAATTAAATTACTTACTAGAAAACAATTTAGTATCTCAATTTATCATTGCAAAACCCATAACAAACAAAGAAATAAAAAATAATATTATTGAAATCTGCTTAAAAAACGAGGTTAATATATTAACAGTACCTGATATTGATAGTTGGATAAACGGAGAACTGAGTTCAAAGCAAATTAAAAAATTTAAAGTTGAAGATTTATTAGGACGAGAAACAATAATACTTGATAAAGAAAAAATAAAGGAACAAACCGATAATCAAACAATCTTGGTAACAGGCGCTGCAGGTTCAATAGGAAGTGAAATTGTAAGGCAATTAATTAAATTTAATCCTAAAAAAATTGTTCTTTTCGACCAAGCAGAATCCCCTCTTTACGACATTGAACTTGAAATTAGAGAAAAATATAAATTTATTAATTTTGATGTTGTTATTGGAGATATAACTAACATTGAAAGAGTAGATAATGTTTTTGAAACATTTAAACCCACAATTGTTTACCATGCTGCGGCATATAAGCATGTTCCTATGATGGAAAACAATCCAACAGAAGCTATTCGCGTAAATATATTTGGAACAAAAATAATTACAGATTTTTCAATAAAATATAATGTTAGGACATTTGTTATGATTTCAACAGACAAAGCTGTAAATCCAACAAATGTGATGGGTGCTTCAAAAAGAATTGCTGAAATTTATGTACAATCATCAAACAAATTTCATAAAACGAATTTCATAACTACAAGATTTGGAAATGTTCTTGGCTCAAATGGTTCTGTAATTCCTCGTTTTAGAAAGCAAATTGAAATGGGAGGACCGGTCACTGTAACTCATCCCGAAGTTACCCGATATTTCATGACTATTCCTGAAGCATGTCAGTTAGTGCTTGAAGCAAGCGCAATGGGCAAAGGAGGTGAAATATTTATTTTCGATATGGGCAAATCGGTCAAGATCCTTGATTTAGCAAAAAGAATGATTCAATTCTCTGGTTTGACATTAGATAAAGATATTAAAATCCAATTCTCAGGACTTCGTCCGGGAGAAAAACTTTATGAAGAATTATTAAACACAAAAGAAAATACAATCCCTACTTACAATTCTCAAATAATGATTGCAAAAAACAGTAAGTATGATTATGACGAAATTTCGATAAAAATCAGCAATCTCATTGGTTACGTAGAAACACAAAATAATTTCGAGGTTGTAAAATTAATGAAGGAGATTGTTCCTGAATTTATTAGCAAAAATTCTGTTTACGAAGAACTTGACAAAAAATAGAAGTCATAAATATAAATCGATCAAACCTTCCGGCATATCAACCTCAATCACTCCTTTTATTTCGTCAATTTTTTCAATAAATTTTTCATTAAAAGGAAATAATATTTCTTTTTCTTGCCTTAAAATAACTAAAAGAGGATTATTCTTAATATCAATTACTTCATTAATTTCTCCTACTTTCCCAAAATGTTTATCAACTACATTATATCCAATTATATCATAGTCAACAATATTCTGAGAGGCAGTAGCCATATCTTTTTTTGGTATGTAAATATTACAATCAACAAATTCTTTGGCTTTAATAAAGTCATCAATATAGTCAAACTTAACAATAGCTGTTGTGCTTGTTCTTTGTATATATTCGTATATAAAAAAAGGAACTAGTTCACCATCAATATCAATGAAAACTAATTCCTTTGTTGTTTCAAAAAATAGATTATTATCGAATTTCAATATCAACTCCCCACGATTTCCATGAGTCTTGACAATAGAACCAATTAAATAACAATCATTTAAATTCATTCTATGTTCTATGCTTCAGTCTTAGGATCTTCTTTTTTCTCTTCAACGGCTTCTGCTTCTACTTTAGTTTCAGATTCTGCAACAGGCTCTGCTTTTGCTTCCTCTTCTTCTTTTACTTTAGCTTCAACTTCAGCAGCTAATTCAGAATTTCTTTTGGCTAATTCCTGAGCTCTTTCCTCGTTGATTTTGATCTCAGCTTCAAGACGTTTCTTAATTTGCTCTTGTTCTTTAGTAGCTAATTCTTCTTTTTGGTTAGAAATTTTAGCTTCTTTTTGAGTTTTCCACTCATTAAATTTAACCTCAGCAGTTGCTTCGTCAAAAGCACCTTTTTTCACACCATTTAACAAATGGTTTTTGTAAAGAACTCCATTATAAGATAAAATAGCTCTACATGTGTCTGTTGGTTGAGCTCCTTTTTGTAGCCACGATAATGCCCTATCAAAATTTAATTCAATAGTAGCAGGATTTGTATTTGGATTATAAATACCTAATCTTTCAATGTACTTACCATCTCGTGGCGCCCTGCTATCTGCTATCACAACGTGATAGAATGGTTTTTTCTTTCTTCCTTGTCTTTGTAATCTAATTTTTACAGGCATATTATTATTGTTTAAAATTTCGTGCAAAGATAAAACAATCTTTTTTCATATAAAACAAATTACAGGTGTATTTTTATATTAAAGTTCAAAAAAATTATCAATCAAACAAATTAATTTCGAGTGTCTTAACAAGATAAAAAACTTGACCTGTAATTATTTATTTTGTAAATTAGTATTGTGAATAAAATAAAAACCATACTAATTTCTTTATTATTTTTTGCAATAATACTACAAGCATGTTCGCCTGCTTACATTCCAAACGTTGTAAACACACCCCTATTGAGCAATAAAGGCGAATTTCAAGCAGGAATTGGAACCGGAATTAGCGGAGTAGATCCACAATTTACATACGCCATTACCAAAAATCTCGGGATTATGCTTAATGGTAGTTTTTGCAACAGGGAAAGCAGCGAATCAAGTAGTAGTAATTATTATCATAAGCACAATTTTGTAGAAACAGCTGCTGGTTATTACACAAAAGTAGCACGCAATGGACGTTTCTCAATATTTTCCGGTTATGGACTTGGTAGTGTAGATGCCGAATACCAGAACAACCTGGTTTCAAGCCAAAGCAAAGCTAATATCTATCGCTATTTTATACAACCCGATTTTGGTTTTACAACTAAAGGTTTTGACGGAAGTTTTGCTTCAAGAATAGTTCTTGTTGATGTAAATAAAGATGGGCATAGTTTTTCTTCTTATGCAGAACCGGTTTTAACAGGAAAACTGGGATACAGAAATTTCAAATTTTTTCTTCAAACCGGACTAGCAATACCTCTTGCAACAAGTGATAATTATGATTACCAACCTTTTATTCTGTCATTTGGCATGAATTTTAAATTCGGAGTTAAAGAATAAAAAAAATCTATCTAACTTCAAACTAAGCAAATATCGTATTGTAAAAAAAGCATTCTTCTCCTTTATAAAAAAGATATTAAATACTTATCAACAAATCGATTTTTTTTTTTTTGATTTTGTAAATTTACAAAACAATATTTTATTTAGCTATTTTTATATATTCACCTCATTAACAAATTTTTAACAAATGACAAAATTCACACATCTTCATGTTCATACTCAATATTCAATTTTAGATGGAGCTTCAAATATTTCAAAGCTTATAGCTAAAGCCAAAGAATTGGGGATGGATTCAATAGCCATTACAGACCATGGGAACATGTTTGGTGTTAAAGAATTTTACGACGAAGCAAAAAAACAAGAAATAAAACCAATATTAGGTATTGAAACCTATGTTGCAAGAATAAATCGATTTCAACAAAAAGAAAAAATTGACAGAAGTGGAGACCATCTTATTATTCTGGCAAAAAACTTTACAGGATATAAAAATTTAATAAAACTATCATCCTTTGCTTATACAGAAGGATTTTACTATAAACCACGAATTGATAAAGAATTATTAGAAAAATATCACGAAGGATTAATTGTTTCATCAGCATGTCTTGGTGGAGAAATCCCTCAACTAATAATGAAGAACAGAATTGACGATGCCTCTAAAACAATTGAGTGGTTTAAAAATCTGTTTGGAGAAGATTATTATCTTGAGTTGATGTTACATAAAAGTGACATTCCAGGTAAGGACAAAGAAATATACGACAATCAGATTATTGTTAACAAAACATTAATTGAACTATCAAAAAAACACAATGTTAAGCTAATAGCCACAAACGATTGCCATTTTATTAATGCTGAAGATGCAGAAGCCCACGACAGGCTAATTTGCTTAAACACAGGACAAGACCTTGACGACCCTTCCCGTATGAGGTACACAAAACAAGAATACCTGAAAAGTCCTGAGCAAATGGCTGAAATTTTTTCTGATGTGCCTGAAGCAATATCAAACACACAAGAAATTGTCGAAAAAATTGAACCATACGAGCTTGACCATAAGCCAATAATGCCAGACTTTCCTTTGCCCGAAGGATTTGACAATGAAGACGATTATTTAGAATTCTTAACATACGAAGGAGCAAAAGAAAAATATTCAGAAATAACCGAAGAAATTAAAGAAAGAATTGACTTTGAACTTTCTACAATTAAACGAATGGGCTTCCCCGGATATTTTCTTATTGTTTGGGATTTTATTCGTGCTGCCAGAGAGCTTGGTGTAATAGTTGGTCCGGGAAGAGGCTCTGCTGCCGGTTCTGTTGTTGCATATTGCACTAAAATTACACAAATAGACCCTCTTAAATACGACTTACTTTTCGAACGTTTTCTAAACCCAGACCGAATATCAATGCCTGATATTGATATTGATTTTGATGATGATGGTAGAGAAAAAATATTAAAATGGGTTGTAGATAAATATGGTTACAACCGTGTTTCGCACATCATAACTTTTGGCACAATGGCTGCAAAAATGGCCATTCGTGATGTTGCAAGAGTTCAGAAACTTCCTTTATCAGAATCTGACAAGCTGGCAAAATTAGTACCTGACACCCCAAAAATTACTTTAAAGAAAGCCTATAAAGAAGTTCCCGAATTAGACAAAGCAAGAAATTCTGACAACGAAGAAATTGCATCTACTCTAAAATATGCAGAAGAATTGGAAGGATCAATAAGACACACTGGGATACACGCTTGTGGAATTATTATTGGACGAGACGACTTAATTGAGCACATTCCTATGTGTACTGTTAAAGATTCTGAATTATTGGTTACTCAGTACGACGGCCGTTTTGTTGAACCCGTTGGTATGCTTAAAATGGACTTTCTGGGTTTAAAAACATTATCAATAATAAAAGATACCATTGAAAACATCAAACTTTCAAAAGGAGTTGATGTTGACATTGACAATATTAGTCTTGATGATAAACCAACATTTGAGCTCTACAGTAGCGGAAACACTACAGGAACATTTCAGTTTGAATCTCCGGGAATGAAAAAGCATTTAAGAAATCTTAAACCCAACAAGTTTGAAGATTTAATTGCCATGAATGCACTTTATCGCCCGGGGCCTATGGAAAATATACCAAGTTTCATAAACAGGAAGCATGGTAAAGAAAAAATAAACTATGACCTTCCTGAAATGGAAGAGTATCTTAACGATACTTACGGGATAACGGTATATCAGGAACAGGTTATGCTTCTCTCAAGAAAACTGGCTGGTTTTACCAGAGGGCAAGCAGACTCTTTGCGTAAAGCAATGGGGAAGAAAAAGAAAAAAATGATGGACGA
>Ga0164318_10001062_pt1 | contig 23575 bp, 24 predicted proteins | sample GuaBasSedimGuay9_FD_113734 | JGI IMG/M metagenome (GOLD analysis project Ga0164318, IMG submission 113734) | Subseafloor sediment microbial communities from Guaymas Basin, Gulf of California, Mexico - Guay9, Core 4571-4, 0-3 cm | ecosystem: Environmental > Aquatic > Marine > Hydrothermal vents...
AGGTTTATCCCTATTTCAAGTGGGTATATCTCCATTCTTGTCAAAATCTGTGCAATTTGTGGAGATATTTTTTCACCTGCTGGGACTACTACCTTGTCTTTTTTTATTACAACCTTGCCTTCTTCTATAGCCGCGGGTATTCCTGCTTTCTGAAGCTCTCCAACTATAGGCCCTGGTTTGAATGGGGTATCCCCTGCTTTTACCATTATGTCCTTGGGTGCAATCTCTCCACCTTTCGCTGGGGCATTTATCCTATTTGATTTTATTATTTGAAAGAGTTTGAAAGGGTTGATATCCTTGGCTGCTATTATCGCTGTCTCTCCCTCTATAAGGTTTTTTAACTCTGCTATCCCATTTTTTTCTTTATTTACCTCATCTAATGCAAGGGAGACTAGTGTGTTTCTAACTACTTTGATCAAGGCTGTATCTCTAAGCTTAGAACGGAGTTGTTGCATCTGAGGAGCTGGTATTCCACCAACATGTGCTATTCCCACCAGGGGGTAGGATTTTATAATATTTCTAAGCTCCTCGACCTCTTTTTTTTTCCATTCTGCAACATGAGCCATTTTTATTTTTTCCCCTCACATTAGTTTTTCTGCAGAACCCATTGACGTTTTTATATACATGGATTCTATATTTAACCGCCCATTTGGTAGTTTTTCTTCTAATCTTTTTATAACAGTGGTTATATTCTTTGCTATCTTCTCTGGGTTCATGTCCTCTGTTCCAACAACTGCATGAAATGTTTTTTTACCCTTGGATCTGATTTTGATTGTTTTCCTTAGGTTTTTCACCAGGTTTTCTATGTCCACGGTTGGTGGAACAGGCTTAGGCATTTTTCCACGTGGACCCAGTATTACACCAAGGGATTTACCAATAACTGGCATCAGTGGCGCCTCTGCGATGAAAAAATCATGTTTCTCCGCTATTTTTTTAAAATTTTTTTTATCCTTTGCTAGATCTTCTATTTCCTCAGGTTTTATAATTAGATCTGCAGTTCCTTTTGCTTTAACAGCGAGTTCTCCACTTGCGAATAATGCAATTTTTGCATCTTTGCCTCTTCCATTTGGTAAAAGTATCTCCTCTTCTATCCTGTTTTTTGGGTCACTGAAATCAACGCCTTTTATGTTTATAACCAGGTCTATACTTTGTTTGAATTTTCGTTTCTTATTGTGTTTCTCATCAAGTATTTTTTGTATGATTTTGACTATGTCCTTCTCATTCATTTTTATCTACTCTTGTATGATATTTATTAGTATAAGTAGTTCTCGGAAATCCTATATGTATTTATAAAATTTTGCCTAAAACTTGTTTTTATTCTCCATTTAGTTTTCTCTCAATAATCATATCTAGAATATCCTCTGGGTCTTTCATTTTTTCAAGCTCACTTTTTAAAATCACTGGTATCCCTTCTACAGTTCTACCAAACTTGTATCTATCTGTGAAAAACACTGCCTCCTGCTCTGTTATTTTTGATATATCCTTGACTAGTTTTGCTTTTCTAACAGCTCTATAGTTGAACTTGCTTATGCAGGTGAGGAGGACATTCTTTTTTTCTTTACTAAATGCTTCAAATGGACAATGTTCAACTGGTATTATTCTATACCCGATTTCTCTTATTAATAAGAGTATTTCTCTCTGGAAGAATTTGAAACGATCTATATCATCTTTTATGTTGTCTATAACATATTTCTTCTGTTCACCATGGAGGTCTATAGGAGATATTACTTTTTTCCCTAGGATTTTCTCTATTTTTCTTGCAATTTCCAACCTAGCATTTGCCCCCTCCTCGTACATCCTTGCCATTCTCCTAGAGATGCCAAGTTCTCTCGCTAGTGCACCTATGGAGATGTTTTTGATTTTCCTTGCCTTTTTGAACTCTCTCTCATTAATGTTTACATATAAACCACCGGGTCCTGCATATGCGGTTACAGGTTCACCCTCAAGGAGATATTTCCTCAAGGTATCCAGTGTTATAACACCTATGCCGAATCTAAAATATGCGACATTATCCTCAAGCAGAGTTAGACTACTTTTTTCACCAATTATAAGTGGGGAACCACCGAGAAGTGCTGACAATGTTTTTAAATCATTTGCAGCATCCTCAGAAAAAGCATCTATGTTTGTTAAAACTTTTATTATTAGTAAAGTATTTCTCTTTCTGGCAAGTATATCAAAACTCATTGGTCTAGCTGAATCTAATACTGAGACTTGGAATTTTGCATCTACTAGTGTCTTTTTGACCTTGTCTAAAATGCCTTCCCTTTCCATCTAATAGATTTATAAAAAGCAAAGAAGTATATAAAACTTATATATGAGTTTAGGATAGTGCAGTTGGAAAAAATATGTGGATAGGTCTGGATGACACTGATTCAACATTTGCAGGAGGATGCACAACATTTGCAGCCTATCGTATAATATCACATTTAACCGGTAGAGGATACTATGTAATTGGTTACCCCCGGCTGGTTAGATTGAATCCAAATATTCCATGGAAAACAAGAGGTAATGGGGCGCTTTCTTTTCAAATCGCCAGTGATGGTGAAAAGGAAATATTAATTGGATTAAACAATGGGGAAAAAATCTATGGGTATCAAAAAATCAAGGAGGAATGTGACAATCCTAAAAAGATATTTGACCTTGTTAGTAAAATCTTAGAAAAAGAAGCACGTTTTGATGATGAGAATACAAACCCTGGCCTAGTAGTAACCAGGGAAAAAATAGATTATGAGCTTTATAAAAAAGCTGTTAAAACAATAGTTTCACTAGACAAAGTTGTATCCCTGCTTGGAAAGAACAATGCATTATACATCGGGTATAAAAATAAAAGAGGATTAATAGGAGCAGCAGCATCAATTGCTTGGAGTCCAATTAATGATAGAACCTATGAGCTAATAACCTATAGGAAAGAAAAGAAAATAGGTAGTAAGAGAGAGGTTGATGATGATTCTGTGAAAATAATGGATAAAAAAATTGCGACCACTTTTGATAATTATGATTATGTAAACAAGCATAATAGGATAAAACCCAATTCCCCATGCCCTGTTCTTTATGGGATAAGAGGCGATGTTGCACATGATCTAATCAAGGCAATGAAGATTGTAAAATCAGAGGATTTCCAAGGTTGGATGATATTTGAAAGCAATCAGGGCACTGATGAGCATTTGCAGAGAAAGGAGAAAATAAAAGATGTCAGCTCTTTTGAATCAGTGATATTAAAAGGAACAGTGTGGAAAGAGCCTTTTACAATACCTGGTGGACATGTTATTTTTAAAATCAAGGATGGAAACAATGATACTATAGATTGTGCTGCATATGAGCCTACAAAAGAGTTTAGAAGCATTATAAGAGGATTATGCAAGGGAGATGTTGTTGAGGTATATGGTGGGGTGAGGGAGAAACCTTTTACAATTAATCTTGAAAAAATCAAAATAATAGATGTTGTGAAAATAGTGAAAAAGGTTGAAAACCCGGTTTGTGAGAAATGTGGAAAGCATATGAAATCAATGGGTAAAGAAGAAGGTTTTAGATGTGTAAAATGTGGGGCAAAAACAGATGAGAGCAAGGCGAAATATGCAATCATTAGTAGAAAACCCTCGCCTGGTTTCTATGAGGTCCCAGTGTGTGCGAGGAGACATCTCAGTAAACCTTTGAAAAGAATGGTAAAAGAAGCATAATTGTTTTAAAATAGTTTGTTTATTATGCAGACTGAAAATTATTTGCGGGTGTAGTGTAGTCTGGTTATCACCCAAGCTTGCCAAGCTTGCAACCCGGGTTCAAATCCCGGCGCCCGCATCATAAATTTTTTTCTTATATCATCAGTTTTACAAACATTAAAAAACCTAGTATGAGGATTATAAAACCAACAAATCTACCTAGTTTGTCCTCATCTATCCTATTTGCAAAGGAGGAACTTATAAATGCTCCAACTATCGCAGATAACCCAGATATTATGGCAACATGGGGGATAAACTCGTTGTTTAGAAAATGAGTAGTAGCCCCAGCACCTGCGATAAAAAACATTACAAGGAGCGATGTTCCTATAGCCGTGTGTATATCATATGTTAAAATAAACACCATTACCATGGTAACCATAGCTCCACTTCCCACACCAAAAAAACCACTGGAGAAACCAATTATGAGACCAAAAAAGACAAGTGATTTTTTCAAATGACTCTTAAAAAAATCTAGGTTAATTTTATTTTTCACAAAATCCACATTTTTTCTTATACCATTCACAATAAAATTTAAACCGACGATCACGAGAAAGAAACCAATTATGATGTTCAATGAAAACTGTGGTGTCCTTGCTGTAAACTGACTTCCTAATACTGCTCCGATGATACCACTGATGATAAGTATAGTAGAGGAGGTTAAATCCACATTTTTGTTTTTTAAAAATATCAACCCAGCTGTTATCCCTATGAAACAATCAACAAATAAACTTGTACCAATTGATTTGTAGATAGGGTGACCCATGAAAACAGTTAGAATAGGCAGCATTAGTGAGGCTGCTGTGCCAGAGGCTGCACCAACAAATACTCCACTTATGAAACCTGCGAGTATTGGTAAGATAAAGAGTATATCAAGAGTCATTTATATTTGAGAAAGATAGAAATATATATAATTTTAATTCATTTTTCAAAAAATTTCATTAAATTAATAAACACATTTTGCTATTCAGGTTTTGGGTTGGGATGCATAGATGGAGATAGAGTTAGAGGAAGGAGCTTTTTGTAGGATAAAAAACAGGATAGATCTTTATGGTAGAGTGATAAAGATAGAGGGAAGATTTGCCAGAGTGGAGCTACCGGAGTTTAGAGGGTTTATAGAGTACCCGATAAACCTATTGGAACCGGTAACCTAAAAATTTACTAAAAATGTTTTTTTGAAAGTTTAGAAAAATTAACATATTATATCGAGATACTCTTTTTCAAATTCTAGTTAGGTTAAACTATGAGCTTGAAAATGGATTTACATGTTCATTCTAAATATTCAGAAGATGGAAATAGCTCTGTAGAGGAAATTGTGAAAACATTAAGGAAAAAAGGTTTTCAAGGAGTGGCGATAACAGATCATAATGAGATCAAAGGTGCTTTAAAGGCGTTAAAACTTGCGGAAAAAGATTTTGTTGTGATACCTGGTATAGAAATATCTACCAGTGATGGTCATTTGATAGGTTTAGGTGTAAAAGAGATTATACCAAGAGGACTCTCGGTTGAGGAAACTGTTGAAAAAATAATAGAGACTGGAGGGGTGCCAGTGGTTCCTCATCTTTTTAGAACAATGTCTGGTATAAAAAAAGAAAAGCTAAGGTTGATTTATAAAAAGGTGCCAGCTATTGAAGTTTTTAATAGTTATAGCCTATCAAAAACCAATGTCAAGGTGAAGAAGATTGCAATAGAGTTAAAACTTGGTGGAACAGGTGGGAGCGATGCACATGAGGTGGATTATGTGGGATATGGGTATACAATAGTTAGAAATATGGATCTCAATATAGATAGTATTTTATCAGAGATTCAAAATAAGAAAACATGGGGTGAGGGAAGGACTCTGCCCTTAGATGTTAGGAGGGATAGGGTGATAAAAGCTGTGAAAGATTTTTTCAGACGAGGTTTCAGGAGAATTTAAAATCATATTTTCCTTCTTCGATCTCTTTTTGAATTTCTCTAGGATCTTTCCCCTCTACTCTTACACCCATTGATACACATGTGCCTATGATCTCTTTGACCTTGCTTTTTAGATTCTTCCCAAGCAACCCCTCATATTTCATCCTGGCTATTTTAACCACTTGGTCAATGGTTAAGCTTCCAATCTTGTGCGTGGATGGCGCCCCGGATGCTTTTTCAGCTTTCAATTCTTTTAATATCAATGCTGACGCTGGTGGTGTGCCAACTTTGATTTCAAATTTCTTTGTCTTTGGGTCAACAATCACTTTGACAGGTACTTTCATTCCTTCGAAATGCTTTGTTTTCTCATTTATAGTGTTGACCACATCCATTATGTTTACTCCAAGTGGCCCAAGTGCAGGTCCTAATGGCGGCCCTGCAGTTGCTTTTCCTCCTTCAACCAGTGCCTCTATGGTTTCAGCCATGTTAAACTATCTCACCTCATAATATTTTTTTATTTTTCCTCTTCTTTTCTTTTGATTACTCTAACCTGTTCTCCTCTAACAGTTATTGGTATTGGAACAAGTGCTTCGAAAAGCTCAACTGTGATCTCCTCCTTGGCATCATCGATGTGGATAACCTTAGCTGTTTCTCCTCTGAATGGACCGGCTATCATCTCAACTATGTCTCCTTCAGCTATTTTGGCAACAGATGATGCAGGTGTTAAAAAATGCTCGATTTCCTGTATGTTTGTCTCTCCATCAAGCATTCCTCTAACGTAGGAGATTGTTTTTATCATGTTTTTAAGCTGTTGTTTATCATAGGTCTCAACGAAAAGATATCCTCTTAACTCAGGAGCCACTAGGATTGATAATATATCTGCTTTTGCTTTTTTAGCCCTCTTCTCCAAAAGATTGGCAACTATTTCTTCTTTGCCAATTTGTGTTTTTATGGTGAATATATGTGGTTTGTTCTCCTCTGCTTCCTCAATCATAAATTTGAACCTCTCCCAAAATGTTCTTATAAACCTATGTTTTTTGCTATCCAGGGTGCTACGACTGTTGCAAGTATGTAAATAGCAAAACCCAGTCCACCTATTAGCAATATTCCTAAACCAGTTATTTTCGCTGTTCTGGCGTAATCATCAGGCTCGGGTTTACGAGCCATTTGAAGCACTCTACCATATTTTCCCTTTCCTATACTGTTTACCCTGTCCTCTATTCTTTTCTGTATTTTCCATGCCTTAGCAATTAGTCCCTCTTCGCTCATAGAATTCAAACTGGTTAAAGCATTTTTATATATAAAAGTTATTGGTTAAATAATTTAGCATAACCTAGCCAGGCAGAGTATAGTCTAGAAATGAAAACTATTTTTAGCATTTGTTTTTTTATCGTATGGTTTTTTTTATGTTATAAACTCTATTCCTAGTTTCTCCTTACCATATCTTTCTCTAGCTGGTCCTAGGATTTGCTTTGATTTTACACCAGTGATCACTAGCATTGCTCTAATACTGTTTTTCAATGACGGATCTATTGTTGTACCCCATATGATACGAGCATTTGGATCTATACGCTGATAGATTTCCTCGACCACTTTCTCTGCTTCGCTTATTGTCATGTCCTCTCCACCAATAACGTTGACAAGTGCTCCCTTGGCCTCTGATATGTCTACCTCAAGCAATGGAGAGTTAATAGCTTCTACCACTGCATCCACTGCCTTGTTGTCACCTTCTGATTCACCAAGACCTATCATGGCTACGCCACCGCCACGCATTATTGTTTTGAGATCAGCAAAGTCAAGGTTGATCAACCCTGGTTTTGTAATCATCTCGGTTATACCTTTGATTGATCTCATCAAGACCTCATCTGCAACTTTGAACGCGGCATTTAAAGAGAGATTTGGGACTATCTCCAGTAATTTATCATTTGGTATCACAATCACTGTATCACAGGCATCTCTTAATCTCTTCAAACCAGCTTCAGCGTTTTCTCTTCTGACAAGTCCTTCAACTGTGAAAGGAAGCGTTACCACTCCAATTGTGAGCGCGCCTTCCTCTCTCGCAATTTTTGCTATTATCGGACCTGCACCAGTTCCTGTTCCCCCTCCAAGGCCACATGTTACAAAAACCATGTCAGAGTTTTCCACAGCTGCTCTTATATCCTTTTCACTCTCTGCGGCTGCTTCTTCACCTATTTTTGGCACAGAACCTGCGCCTAGGCCATGTGTTAAATGTTTTCCAATCAATATTTTATGCGGTGCATTTGTGATGAGCAAATGCTGCGCATCTGTGTTAACCGCTATTAGCTCTGCACCACTAATGTTTTCCTCTACACACCTGGCAATGGTATTGGATCCTGCACCACCACATCCAATGACTTTTATTTTTGTAGTTAAACTTTTTAAAACCTCATCAATCTCCTTGTTGCCCGCATATCTTTTCAAGGTGGATTTTGTCTTTTTCTGACTTTCTTTTTTTGCTCTAGAAATAGCCTCTTCAACAATTCTTTTCATAATCTTCTTTTCCTCCAACAATCCAGCCTTACTATTTTTCCCCTCCAGCATGGGTTTTTTAATCAATTGATTTTAATATTTGATATAGAAAATCAGTTTATTAAAGATTTCTCTTCACAATTATAAATTTACTTTTTTAAATTATCTCAAGTGAAAAGTTCCTGCTTCTTACACTATGTGTCAGGTAGCCTAGGGAGATTCTATCTGCAAACCCTGCGTAATCTTTTATGTTATCTGGTGTTATTCCACCTGATACCTCTATCAAAACATTTTTATTCGTTTCTCTAATCTTCTTGGTTATTCCCTCTGCTTTTTTAGGAGACATATTATCAAGCATTATCACATCTACGTTCATCTTCGCAGCAGTTATTGCATCTTCCTCATTCTCAACCTCAACCTCTATTGTTTTATCCCTGATCTTGTCTTTGACACGTTTTATAGCTTCTCCTACTGAGCCTACAATCTGGATATGGTTATCTTTTATCATCACAACATCATATAATCCAAACCTGTGTGGCTCCCCTCCTCCAATCATCACAGCTTTTTTCTCATATTTTCTAAAACCAGGTGTTGTTTTTCTAGTTGCGGCAATAGTAACTCTTGGGTTGATTTTTTTACAGATTTTTATTAAATTATTTGTCTCTGTTGCTATGCCGCTCATTCTACATATAAAATTCAATGCTAGCCTCTCACCTGATAGTATACTAACTGCTTTGCCAGAAATGTGCATAATTTTTTGATTTTTTTTCACCCATTCACCGTCCTTACAAAGTAGGGAAACCTCTGCGCCAAGATATTCGAAAACAGTTTTCGCCTCTTCTAAACCAGCGACCATACAATCTTCTTTTGCAACAATGTATGCCTCTGCTTTTTCATTGGTAAACAATGCATTAGAGGTTATGTCCCCAACTTCGTCTAAATCCTCTTTTAAAAAGTTTTTTATATCCTCCATGGTCTAAAAATAATATACTTTTTATACCTATTAAACATATTGAAATTTTAGCAAAAAAGTTTTTTGCTTTTAAGGGGTAATTAAAATGAATATAGGGATAATAGGATGTGGAGCAATAGGAACTGATGTAGCTTTAGCAATTGATAAAATGGAGGAAATAGAAAAAATTTATCTCTATGATATTGATGAGGATAAAGCTAAATCTCTATGTAAAAAGGTTAAAAAAGCTGAGGTGAAAAGAGTAGAAGATTTTCTTGATGAAGTAGATGTTGTTTTTGAGGCTGCATCGCAGAAAGCAGTTGCAGAGTATGGCGAGAGAGTACTGAGAGCTGGTAAGGATTTGATAATAATGACGATAGGAGCATTGTTTGATGATAGACTGAGAGAAAAACTTATAAAACTGGCAAGGGAGAATAAATGTAAGATTCATCTTCCATCTGGGGCAGCATGTGGCATAGATGGTGTAAAAGCAGCAAGCATGGCAAAACTAGATTATGTTACCTTAGTAACCACTAAACCACCAGAGGCTTTCGGTAGGAGATATAATAAGAGAACAATAATTTTTGAGGGAAATGCGAGAGAAGCTGTTAAAAGATTTCCAAGGAATATCAATGTAGCTGCTTGTTTATCCTTGGCTGGCGTTGGGTTTGATAGAACAACTGTTAAAATAATAGCTGATCCAGTTGTGACTAGAAACAGTCATAAAATACTGGCACATGGAGAGTTTGGTAGATTAAGGGCTGAAATAGAAAATATGCCAAATCCAAATAATCCTAGAAGCAGTTATATGGCTTCTCTATCTGCTATAGCAACAATTAAAAAGATACTAGACCCTATTCAGATAGGGGTCTAGTTTAAAGTTTTTTATAGCCAGGATGACAAACCATAGTCTGTTGTTCTAATCAGTGGAGACCATCCAAGGAAGAAATGTATATCTCTAAGTATCAACCTTGGGATCTTTATATAAAGACCTACAAATCCAAGCATGAAACCACTGTGTCTACCAAATAGTAGATATGTATCAACTCTTGGCATGATCAAATGAGCATCTCTTATTTTTGTGAAAGCAAAAACTCCATACTGCCACCATATTGGTCTCAGGAGTACACCTTTTGATGAGACTCTACTACCATAATATGGTATGTCTACCCTGCCTGCACCAAAGCTTTGTATAAAACCGCCTAGATGCCAAACTGTTTTTGGTGGTAACAATCCAGGCATTAGTGGAGGTAAACCACCTGTGATGAAACTCCCTGTCCAACACAACATTTCATGTAGGGCATCTGATAAAAACCCAAATATGCTCAACTGTCCAAGGAAATCATCAAATACTGCTTTTATCTCTCTCTTGTTATTTGCTCTTGACAGTGCTTTATTAAAGGACTCTATTATATTTGCTAGTTTTTCTGCTTGTTGCTGTGTTAATTTTTTCGTTATTGTATCCACCATGCCGTTTGCTCTAAAAAATGAGAATTCTACATTTACGAGTTTGTTCTCTTGTGCTATTTTCTTTTCTACCTTTAGAGTTGTGCTACTTGTAGCTGGTACAAGTGCTGATACTAAAAATACTGCTGCTAGGCATATTGCTAATTTTTTGCTTGTTTTTTTCATTTTTTATTTTTAACCCCCATAAACAAGGTTTTTTAACTCTAATTAGTATGTATATGTATAATAATTTATAAATTTATCGATAATTTATAATATTTTAGATTTTTAAAGACATTCCCATAATATTCTTTATATTATTTAAATTTTTATTATAATAGATTCATAAAAGATATGGAGTGATATACATCATTAAAATTAGGAAAAGAATTTAATCTTAAGAAAACATTGTAATAAAAAATCAACAGGCTTGTTGGTATCAGGGTGAAATAGTGTGGTAGAATTTGAGATAAAATATAGAGACTGTGCTGGGAGAATATGCAAGTTTAAAACAAAACATGGCATCGTGGAAACACCTGCTTTGCTACCTGTTATCAACCCTAATAAAACCATTATTACGCCTAGGGAGATGATGAACAGGTTTCATGCAGAGATGATCATAACAAACTCGTATATCATTTATAAAAACAGGGAGTTAAGAGAAAAGGCATTGGCAGAGGGTGTTCATAGGCTCCTAGGTTTTGATGGCCCTCTTATGACAGATTCTGGAACATTTCAATCCTATGTTTATGGAGAGGTTAATATTGACCCCACTGAGATAGTAAAATTCCAGAGGGATATAGGCAGCGATGTTGGAACTATATTAGATGTTTTCACACTTCCAGATGAAACTCTTGAGAGTGCTGAAGAAAATGTTGAAGAGACAATAAAAAGGGCGCGTGAGAGCATAAAGTTTAAAGGAGAAATGTTTTTGGCTTGTACCATCCAAGGATCAGTTTATCAAAAGCTTAGAGAGAGATGTGCTAGAGAGATCAGTAAATTAGACAGTGATTTTTATCCTATAGGTGGCGTAGTTCCTCTCATGGAGAACCAACAATATGAGAAACTTGCTGAGGTTATTATCTCATCAAAAATGGGCTTAGATCCATCTAAACCTGTGCATCTTTTCGGAGCTGGTCACCCCCTTATATTTCCCTTAGCAGTTGCTCTGGGTTGTGATTTTTTTGATTCCTCAGCCTATGCAAAATATGCAGATGATGATAGACTAATTATGCCATGGGGGACTTTAAAACTAGATGAGATTGATGAGCTCCCATGTACCTGCCCGGTTTGTAGTAAACATACAGCTAGAGAGTTAAAAACAATGAGTAAAAAGGAACGTTTTAGACTTCTAGCTGAACATAACCTGTATGTGAGTTTTGGTGAAATAAAGAAAATAAGACAGGCGATAAAAGATGGAAATCTATGGGAGCTTGTTGAGAGAAAAGCCACTTCAAACCCTTATCTGATGGATGCTCTTAGAGTGTTAGAGAAAAGGAAATATAAAAAATGGCTTGAGCTCTTTGAACCCATTAGTAAAAAAAGAGCATTGTTCTACACTGGTAGACATACCATACACAGACCCATAATATATAGGTACCATAATAGACTTTTTGACAGGTATAAGAGAAAAAACTATTATGATAAGATTGTTGTTGTACCTGAGAGTAGGAAACCTTTTTCTAGATACTATAAACATGTTATTCAGAGACTTCCAAATAAAATCAATGTTGTTGTTGACTCCAAATTAGGCCCGGTTCCTATTGAATTGGATGAAATGTATCCAATAGCTCAATCAATAATGCCAAATGAAGTCGATAACGAGACAAAATCTGTGTGTAAAAAATTGCTCAGGAAATTTTTAGATGGTTTTGAAATCATATCTATAGAGGATTTGTCTAAATACACTGATTTATCTGGTGAAAAAGGAAAAAGAGACCTTGATTTGAGACGAGTGGTCTCAACTATTTGTATGCAGTTTGGTAAAGATGCAGATATGGCTCTTTTGAAGGGAAAAATAGAGCTTATAAAATCTAAGAGTACTGGGAAGATACGGAATATTTACTCAGACAAGGAACATGTACTTTCTATGCGTGCATCTGATGGTTTGTTTACGCTAAAAATAGCTGGTGCTAGAAGACTACATAGGTTTTTCAACTATCCTCAGCTAAGAGTTGTTGTTAGAAATGAATGCAGAGAGTTTATACTGGATGGAAAAAATGTTTTTTCCAAGTTTGTTGTAGAGTGTGACCCAGGGTTAAGACCTTTGGATGAATGCCTTATTGTTGATGAAAATGATAGACTGCTAGCAGTTGGAAGATGTCTACTCAATCGGTTGGAGATGTTGTCTTTTAACTATGGAGTTGCTGTTAAAACAAGAGAAAAAAATCTAAAAAAATAAAAAGTTGAACAACATTATTTTTTTATCCGTTGATATCTTAACATGAAGGGTTTTATAGCATGGTTTTATACTGTTATTTACATGAAACTTATCGATCTTTGTGAAAAATATACCCTAGTTAGGTATGTGCTTCAACATCATAGGGCTGCTGTCTATCTTGCTACGGGTTTTATCTTATAACTTTAGGTTATGGTAAAATTTTTTTGGGATGATACTGTCTTTACCTTGGTGTGATAATTTTTGTTACACCATTTTTTGGTGTAAATAAGTAAAAAATTCAAAACCGTTAAAAACATTACAGTTTATCTACAAACAGTTTAAAGAAAGATAATAGGAGTGAAACTGATAAAGATGGTTGAACAGGTTAGAACATCTAGAGTCTCTGGATTTTACAAGCTATCTGTGAAGAAACGGTTGGAGTTTGTAGCGGATTTTGCGAATCTTACTGAGGAGGAAAAAAAACTTTTATTAGTAGATAGTAAACCTGGTACTGGTCTTGATTTAAAAACAGCTGATATGATGATTGAAAATGTTATTGGCACATTTGATCTTCCATTGGGTGTTGCTGTGAATTTTTTGATCAACGAGAGAGACTATCTGATACCTATGGTTATAGAGGAGAGTAGTGTGGTGGCTGCGGCGAGTAACGCTGCTAAGGTTGCACGTGTTAACGGTGGGTTTAAAGCTAGGGCTAGTGAGTCGATAATGATTGGGCAGATTCAGGTAGTTGGCATCCAGGGTGAGAGTAAGTTAGCAGATGCTATGCTCGCGGTAAGGAAACAAAAAGATGAGATTTTAAATATGGCTAATGAGCAGGATAAGGTTTTAGTAGGCCTAGGTGGTGGTGCAAAGGATCTAGAGACAAGGATTATAAAAACCTCTTCTGGAGAGATGTTGATTGTTCATTTACTTGTGGATGTAAAAGATGCCATGGGTGCGAATGCTGTTAACACCATGTGTGAAGCTGTTGCACCACTTGTGGAGGAAATCACTGGTGGAAAAGTAAGATTGAGGATTATTTCAAATCTTGCTGATAAAAGGCTTGCATATGCTACAGCTGTTTTTGATAAAAACGCACTTGGCGGTAGTGAAGTGGTTGATGGGATTCTAGAGGCTTATGCTTTTGCTGATGCTGATCCATATAGGGCTGCAACACATAACAAGGGTATAATGAATGGTGTAGATGCTGTTGTTATAGCAGTTGGCAATGATTGGCGAGCTGTTGAGGCGGGTGCACATGCGTATGCAGCAAGATATGGTAGGTATAAACCTTTGACAAGATATTGGAAAAATAGGAGAGGAGATCTGGTTGGAGAGATAGAGATTCCTCTTGCAATTGGAACCGTTGGCGGCGCTGCCTCTGTTAACCCTCTTACCAAGTTGTGTAGAAAAATCCTTGGTGTGAAAAATGCAAATGAGCTCGCATGTGTGATAGCAAGCGTGGGTCTGGCGCAGAATCTCGCAGCATTAAGAGCATTAGCCGTTGAGGGTATTCAACGTGGTCATATGTCATTGCATGCTAAAAACATTGCAGTGATGGCTGGTGCAAAAGGCGATGAGATAGACATTATCGCTAGGAAAATGGTGGAGGAGAAAAAAGTTAGACTGGATAGAGCTAAGGAGATTCTTGAGGAGATAAGAAGAAAATAAATTTTGTTTTTTTATATTATTCTTGATGCTATGTCGTCTGGTTCTCTCTCGCAATAGTAGCATCTAAGCCTCGGTGGGTTGTCATTGATTACTATGAATCTACTCTCAATTGGCTCATTAGAGTTTGATATACATGTAGGGTTTGGGCATTTTAGTATGCCTATGACTTCTTTTGGCAGCTTTACACGGTGTTTTTCTACTACCTCATAATCTCTTATTATATTGATTGTGGCCCTGGGTGCTATAAGAGCGATTTTGTCCACTTCTTTTGGCTCAAGCTCTCTATCCTCCACCTTTACTATGTCTTTTTTACCCATGATTTTGCTTCTAACATTCATTGCTACACTTACAATAGACTCCGTACCCTTATGTGGTATGCCAAGTATGTGAAGTACTTTCAAAGCCATGCCCGCAGGTATGTGATCTATCACGGTGCCGTTTTTTATTGGTTGCACCTTGAGCTCTTTCATCTTGTCTTCCCCCCAAGTATTAGATGAAGTATCGCCATTCTTACTAGTATTCCATTGAAGGCTTGTTTGAAGTACACAGCATGTGGTGTCTTATCTACTTCTGGTGCAATTTCTGTTACTCTTGGCAGTGGGTGCATTACTATCATGTTTCTCTTAGCCTTGGAAAGCAGACTTAGATCAACTCTGTAACTACTAGCTACTTTGTTATATTCCTCTGGATCTGGGAAACGCTCCTTTTGTATCCTGGTAACATATAGGACATCTGCATCTTTTATTGCTTTTTCCAGCACTGTTGTTGATTTAGGTTTTGCCCCAAGGTTTTTGCATTCTTTTACTACTTCTTTTGGCATCTCTAATGTCTTTGGCGACACAAAAGTTAGATTAGCTCCAAATAATGCCAATGCATAGGCGAGTGAGTGAACTGTTCTACCATATTTCAGGTCACCTAGTAGTACTATGTTTAGTCCCTCTATTCTTTTTTTCTCATTTAGTATGGTGAATAGATCTAGTAGACATTGTGTTGGGTGATGACCTGCTCCGTCTCCAGCATTTATAACAGGATGTTCTGCGAACTCTGCCGCTAATCTTGCTGCACCCTCCTGAGAATGCCTCAACACAATGACATCACTGTAGGCATCTGCCATTCTAACTGTATCTGAAAGAGTTTCACCTTTTTTAACTGAGGAAGTTGTGGTTTCTACTACTCCTATCACGCTTCCACCTAACCTGTGCATCGCGCTTTCGAAGCTTAGTCTCGTTCTTGTGCTTGGTTCAAAAAACAGTGATGATAGAATTTTTCCTCTTAACGCATCACTGTATTTTTTTCCCTCAGCGAATGGTATGAATTTTTTTGCTGTTTTGATTATATGTAGTATTTCTTCTTTGGAAAAATCTTTTATCGAAATTATATCTCGGTTTCTAAATTCCATTTTTCTTCAGCCTTTTCATAATGCATATATGAGTTAAAATAATTTTTCAGAGTCTTTTGGTAATTTATTATGGAAAACTTATTAATATGTGAAGAACTTATACATGTTATGGTATGTGGAAGAGATTTGGCGAAGTTGATAGGTTGAAGAAGATTCTTGATTTTCCACCTGAGGCAGAAGAGGGTTTTTATGATGATAGGTATATAAGATCTGTTTATGAGAGACTTTATGGTAGAGATTCTACTTTGAATGAGGAGACATTGTTAATGGCATCTGATTTACCCTATTCTCTAAGACCAAAAGTAGAGATATATGCTAAGAAGGAAGAGCCAAAGGAGGAAAAAGTAGAGGAGGAGAAAAAAAGCACTGTTGAGATAGAAATCATTAAAAGCGAAGTAGAAGAACCTGAGTTTATAAAGGTTATACCACGGGTGGAAAAAACAGAGTTTCCGAAAGTAGAAGTTGTTGAGGAATGGAAGACTGAGGAAATACCAGAGTGGAGAGCTGAGGAAGAAACACCAGAATGGGTTGAAGCAGAGACTCCTCTCACAGTTAAAGGTTATACATTGTACAAAAAGGATGTGGAGCTAAGAAGTGGAAAAGTTCAAACAATATATTTCTTCAGCAAAAGAAAACCGAAGAGTGGAACACCTTCTCCGCTACCAGATGGTTATGAGGTCAGGATGAACGAGAGAAGCGGTATGCCTTATCTTAGACTGGCTGGGAAGAAGAAAGAGGAGTATTATGAGAAAAATGGCTACAGGTTATACATGAAAGAGGTGAAGCTAAAAAGCGGGAAGGTTCAAACGATATATTTCTTCAGCAGGAAAAAACCGAAGAGTGGAAAACGTTGTGTTTTACCTGATGGTTACAAGGTTGCGATAAATAAGAGAAGTGGAATGCCATATTTAAAAAGGAGTAACAAATAAAATATTTTTATTTTTCAATTTCTTTTTTAAAAGCATTTGCTGCATATTATCTCTAGGTGAAGAAAAAATGGTATGGGAAGGACCTCTAAATAAAATAGATGATTACAGATGGGAGATACCAAAGAGTTACAAGGGTGAAAAAGGAAATTTGCAGATGAGGACATCTGCAGTTATTTATGCATCAGAGAAAATGATAGACGAGATAAAGAAAGACAACGCCCCTGAGCAGGTTGCAAATGTTGCTACCCTGCCAGGTATAGTTGGTAAGTCATTGGCGATGCCTGATATCCACTGGGGTTATGGATTTCCAATAGGAGGAGTAGCTGCAACCGACGCTGAGGAAGGTGTAATTTCACCTGGTGGTGTGGGATTTGATATAAACTGTGGTGTTCGTTTAGTCAGAACTAATTTACATATTAGTGATATTGATAGAAAAACTATTCGTCTCCTTATAGATGAATTATTCAAAAATGTACCATCTGGTTTAGGGTCTCAAGCAAAGGTAAGATTAAGTAAAAGAGAACTCGAAGATGTTTTAGAAATGGGTGCACGCTGGGCTGTAGAAAATGGTTATGGATGGGAGAGGGATCTAGAATACTTAGAAGAAAACGGTTGTTTTAAACATGCTGATGCATCTCTTGTCTCTGATAGGGCAAAAGAAAGAGGAAAATCTCAGCTGGGTTCTCTTGGTGCTGGTAATCATTTTCTGGAGATACAAAAGGTTAACGAGATTTATGATAAAGATGCTGCTAAGGTTTTTGGGATCAATGAGATAGGTCAGATAGTTGTGATGATACACACTGGTTCCAGAGGATGTGGTCATCAGATATGCAGTGATTATCTAAGGGTGTTAGAAAACGCTGTGAAAAAATACAACATCCAGCTTCCTGATAAACAACTTGCATGTGCACCAGTAGACTCTGTAGAGGCAGAAAAATATTTCAAAGCAATGGCATGTGCTGCAAATTTCGCATGGACAAATAGACAAATGATTCTTCATTGGGTGAGAGAGTCTTTTGAAAAAATACTTGGTAGAAAAGCAGAAGACATGGATATGAATGTTGTCTATGATGTCTGCCATAACATTGCGAAAGTAGAGGAACATATAGTCGATGGGAAAAAAAGAAAAGTATATGTCCATAGAAAAGGAGCTACTCGTAGTTTCGGCCCAGGGAGAAGAGAAATTCCTTTAAAATACAGGAATGTGGGTCAACCTGTCCTTATACCTGGAGATATGGGAACTGAGAGCTACTTACTTAAGGGAACAACTGAGGCAGAAGAAAGCTTTGGATCTACCTGCCATGGCGCTGGTAGAGTTTTATCTAGACACGAAGCACTTAGAAGATGGCGTGGAGAAAATATCTTGAAACAGCTTGAGCAGAAAGGTATTTATGCTCATCCTGCTAGTTTAAAAGTATTAGCTGAAGAATCACCAGATGCATATAAAGATGTAGGAGAAGTTGTCAACGTTACTCATAATGCAAAACTTTCTTTAAAAGTTGCAAAACTTCTGCCATTAGGAATGGTTAAGGGATAATTTTAAAAAAATTAAAAATACGTAGAATACATAGGTGGGTTATGTAAACATCTCCTCCTTAACCATTTTTACCACCCCCTCTTTATTGATTTATTAATAATGTATCTATATTATATTTTTGTCAAAACATGTTTATAAATTTTTTCTTCACATTTTCAATGGGGTAAAAATTGAAATGATTTTTTCAATTAATTTTAAATGCTAGAAGAGCATTTAGTTATTTTGATAAAAGGGATGGTGATGCATTGGAAGAAGTAAAAATTAATGAATTTGAAAAGGTGGATTTAAAAGGTGGTACAATAATAGCTGGTTTCCCTTCTATTGGTCTAGTGAGTACTATAGCAGCAAACTATATAATAGATTCCATGGGTCTAAAACAAATTGGTGACATGAGTTCACCATATTTCCCAACATTGTCTGTTGTGCATGATGCTGAGCCGCTTTCACCTGTGAGAATATATGCAAATGAGAAAACAGGTAAGGAGAAAATTATTGTTTTTGTATCAGAGTTTCGACCAAAGCCAAATCTGATAACACCTCTGGCTAATGTGATAATGGATTGGGCGATAGAAAAGAGCTGTAGATTAATTATTTCACCAGAGGGAATGGTTGTAGAAGGTGAGGCAGAGGAGGGCAGTGTAGCTAGTGCCTATGCTATTGCTTCTACTTTAAAGGCAAAGGAGATATTAATAGGGGCGAATATACCACAGTTTAAAAATGGTATAATCGCAGGTGTATCTGGTGTATTGTTGAATAAGGGTAAGAGAGAAAACTTTGACGTTATTTCTATACTAGCTGAGGCGCATCCAAATTATCCTGATGCAAGAGCAGCTGCTGCGGCGATAGAGGTTATAACAAAATTGTTAGAAATTGAAATAGACGTTGCTCCCCTCTATAAGGAGGCGGAGAGAATTGAAAAACAACTTCAGGTGTTACAGAAGCAGGCTAGACCTGTTGTTTCTCCATCGTCTCAAACCCAGCCTAGCATGTACGGATAAAAAATTTTTTGGATTAAACATAAAAAAATAATAAAAACCTTATTTTCTTTCTTTTAAAATATGGGTAAAATTCCAAAAAGTCACCCCAGGTATAAGTCTCTCATAACAAGAGAAAAAATTTCTAAAGAGTTTAAGAATGGTATTGTTCATGAGACAGGGCTTATAGCACATGGTAGAGGAGAGGCTTTTGATTATCTCATAGGAGAAAAAACAATACCCTCTTCTATGAGAGCTGCAAAGGTTGCTGCGGCATTGTTTTTATTGGCAAAAAACCCTGTTATATCTATAAATGGCAATGTTGCTGCACTTTCTGCTAAGGAATGCATTGAACTAGCAAAAACAATACCAGCTAAGATTGAGATAAATCTGTTTCATAGGACAAAGGCTAGGGTGGAAAAGATCGTAGCGATGTTATCTAAACTTGGTGCAATAGGGATCTATGGTGTAAAACCAGATGCGGTTATACCATTTATAGAACATGATAGAGCTCTTTGTGATAAAAATGGGATTTATTCTGCGGATGTGGTCTTAGTGCCCTTAGAAGATGGGGATAGATGTGAGGCGTTAAAAAAAATGGGAAAAACTGTGATAACCATTGATCTTAATCCCCTATCTAGAACTGCAAAAACAGCGGATGTCACCATAGTTGATAACATCACTAGGGCGATACCAAATATTAGAAAATGGGTTGTAAATTTCAAAAAAAACCATGTAAGCGAAGAAGAGCTGCAAAATATAGTGGATTCATGGGATAATAAAAAAAATCTAAAAGAGGTTTTATCTTTTATTTCAAAAAGAATAAATTCTTTGTTCTGATATGAGTTGATGAGATATGATAGAAAAATATAGAACTCACTATTCAAAGGATATAGGGGAAAAAGAGTATAACAACATGGTTTCAGTTGCGGGTTGGGTTGAGGATATTAGAAACCTGGGTTCTATCGCATTTGTTATTCTACGTGATCGTATGGGTACCCTCCAGGTAACTTGTTTGAAAAAGGATAAAAAAGAGTTGTTTGAAAAACTGGTTTCTCTTCCCAGGGAGTCAGTGATTTCTGTCAGAGGGGTTTGTAAGAGAAATAAAAAGGTGAGAAATGGTTATGAAATACTCCCAGAGAAAGTTGAGGTTCTCTCGGTTTCTGATAAACCATTGCCTATGGGTGTGGTGGATAAAACAGGAATAGAATTTGAAACCAGGTTTGACAACCGGTTTATTGATCTGAGGAGAAAAGAGGTTCAAGCGGTTTTTAAAATCAGGGACAAGGTTATAGATGCTGCGAGAAATTTTCTTAGAAAAAATGGTTTCATCGAGGTTCACACGCCAAAAATTATAGCAAGTGCATCAGAGGGTGGAACAGATTTGTTCAAGGTAGAGTATTTTGAAAGAATAGCTTTTCTAGCGCAATCTCCACAGCTGTACAAGCAGATGTTGATGGCAACTGGTTTAGACCGGGTTTTTGAGATTGCATGGTATTTTAGAGCGGAAAAACATAACACCACGAGGCATTTAAATGAGTCTACAGCCGTAGATATAGAGATGGCTTTTATCAAAGATGAAAAAGATGTAATGAGGGTTTTAGAAAACATGGTTTTTGAGATATGGAATGCTGCGAGAACATGTGAAGAGGAGTTAAATGTTTTAGATATAGAATTAGAGAAAATAAGGGTTCCTTTCAGAAGGATAACCTATGATGATGCTATAGAAATGCTGAATGAACAGGGTCACAGGATAAAATGGGGTGAAGATTTTGGAAGCAAGGAGGAGGGCACCCTAGGTAGGATCATGGAGGAGGAAAAAAAGGTTTTCTATTTTATAACCAACTATCCCTTAGAGACAAAACCATTCTACACAATGCCTCAGGAGGATATGAGATACTCTCGTTCATTTGACTTAGGTTGTAAAGGTTTAGAAATAGCATCGGGCAGCCAACGTATACATGATAAAAAATTGTTGATAGAACGAGTTGAGAAATGTGGTTTAAACCCTAGGGATTTTGAAAGTTATCTAAAAGCATTTCGCTATGGAATGCCACCTCATGGTGGTTTCGGGTTTGGAATAGAAAGATTTTTGATGCAACTCCTAAGGTTAAATAACATCAGAGAATGCATTTTCTTCCCAAGAGACCGAAATCGTCTCACTCCATAAAAGTTCAGAAAAATTTATAAAATAAATTATAATATAATCTACCTATTTAAAGATGTTTGAAGAGGGAGGCATAAATGAAAAAGAAAATATTTGCAATCATAGCTGTTACAATGCTTTTGTCTATAACACCTGCTAGCGGGCTATATGTTAAAATATCATCGTTGAATAGAATAGAAAACATTTGTAAAACCACTGATATCAGAGATATCAAATTTAGTGAAGACGAGATTCGCGTACTCGAAGAATTAATACAACTTATTAAAAACCCGAGGGAAAAAAGAGATGCAGAAGAGTTGCTAGATAAAATAATTTCACAAGATGGAACTGTGGATATCAACACTCTAAAAAACGTTTTTAATAAATCAACACCAGTTAGAGAGGATCTAATAATGGTATATTTTGCAGTTTTGCCTAATTCTGTTTTTGACCTTATTATAAAAAGATTAGGCTGGGTTTATGATCTCTGGGTTCATTCAAAAATAATTCTAAGTGATGCACGTGTTTTGTTAAACGATGCGAGAACTATACCCAAGGAGTTAAGAGCAGATGTGGCACAGCTTGTTTTTTATTTAAAAGACCTTAAAAACATAATACAATTGTGGATTGAAGCAAAGTGGTGGCAGTTATTTCTAAAATTAAACCTGTTCATAGATCTTGTGCAGGATTTACAAAATCTAGTAGCAACTATCCAAGGGGTTATCTCAAATCTCCAAAGAGCTAGCTCTGATGTAATAAGATTTGGTAAGGATATAGCCAACTTTGCAAAATGGATAACAGAGGAACATTGGAAGGACAATATACTAGTAACGGGTAAGGTGATGAAAGGATTCATTGGATACCCCAATGTAGAAGTAAAATGTAAAGGATATAACACCACTACAGATGAGATGGGGGAGTACAGTTTGACATACCCACCAGAGGAAGACATGGATGTACCAGTGTGGTGGATACACAACTGCCAGGTTACCGCTATCCCGCCAAATGGCACTGGAAAAAGCAGCCCGCCTCAATTATCATATGTTTTCTCTGGTGGAGAAATGTATTGGTTGTTCATTTTTTACTAAAAACTAGCATTTAGACCTATAGAGCACATAGAACATTCCTCTATATTATTTTAAAAAAAATTATAAATATGAAAATAATTACAATTTTTAAGAGGGAGGAAAACAAAAAGAGAGGTTTCATCATGCCATCGGTGATGAAACCTTTATAAAAACAATCTGATGGAGGAGGTGAGAAAGAATGAGAAAGTTACTATTTGCAATAACTGCAGCGTTTTTGATGATTTTGACAGTATTTGGCTGTGCAAACGCGGTTATGGTAAAATCAAATAAAGACAATAAGGGAACACTTGGCCCTGATGGAACAATATATGGAACCGTGTTCGGAATGTATGAGAACGATTGGGGAGAAGATGTGCAAATTCCCTTAGCAGGTGTCAAGGTAACAATCACGAGAAGCGATGGAGATTCAAGAACTGTCTACACCGATGCAAATGGGTATTTCTCCCACACGGTAAACTTTGAAAAATATGATAGGTATACCATTGAGACAGAGACAATAGAGGGTGTGGTGATAGATGGTAAAAAGTACAAGTTCTATAGTACAGCAGAAAATGCAGTTATAACCTGGTGGGATACATTTGTTAACGCTAAAAAAGTGGATATCCTCATGCCAGGTAAGGAGATGAAAGACAAAAGTCTCTCTTTAACCAATACTCAGTTTTTGAAGATAATCAACACCCTTCATGCATTTTTCCCATATCTTTTCAACAAGTTCTAAAAAGGCTGTTATAGACAAAAAAGAGACCGCGCCATTAAAAACTTCTTTCTTTTTTATTTTTTTAACTTTTGCCTTTTTAAAAGTGTGGAGTATTTTCTAATTTTAGAAGAGAGTGCAGGGGAAGGGATTTGAACCCTCGAACCCCTACGGGACAGGCCCCTCAAGCCTGCGCCTTTGACCAGACTTGGCTACCCCTGCAAAACATTTTTTGGGAATAAAGAATAAACCAGTATATA
>Ga0164318_10001063_pt1 | contig 23570 bp, 26 predicted proteins | sample GuaBasSedimGuay9_FD_113734 | JGI IMG/M metagenome (GOLD analysis project Ga0164318, IMG submission 113734) | Subseafloor sediment microbial communities from Guaymas Basin, Gulf of California, Mexico - Guay9, Core 4571-4, 0-3 cm | ecosystem: Environmental > Aquatic > Marine > Hydrothermal vents...
AAATAAGTTGAACTTAAAACAATTAAAACATCAAGTATATATAAATAAGCAAGGTATTAAAAAGCCTACTGACTTATTTACACTTGATGGATTTTTAGTTGTAAATAAAAAAGTAAGTAGAAAATATGGTTTTTTATTTAGTGGATTTATAACTGCATTGATAACTAAATATCAAGCTTTAGATAAAAATGAAAGATTTAGTAAAAAAGAAAAAAAAGAGTTCTGGTATACAGAACAAGATAGTAAAGATGATATGGGTATCTCTTATTATATGAGAAAAAAGCTTATTAATATGGGTATTGATTTAGGTCTTTGGAAAGTGGAAGCTAAATATAATCCAAATATTACAGGTATCAATAAGTTAGACCATTTTGTTATTGAGTGGGATATGCTTGTTGAATTAATTATGACACTAGATGAGAAAGAAGATAATGATGATGTTGATGATGCATTAGAAGTTGAAGAACTAGAAGAAGAAATAAATGATATTACTATTGTTACCCCAGAAGCTGAAATTACAGATAAAGATATTGAACAGTATGCAAATGAAATGTCTAAACAAGATGGAATAAAATCAAGTAAAAGCTATATGCTAGAACTTATGGATAATGCTACAAACCCTACTAGAAAAAAATATACTGAAACTAGAAATAAAATCAAACTTTGGAAAAAAATAGAATTAATCAATAAAGTTGATAATTATGCTCCAGGTTTTGGTGATAAAAGATATGAAAAATATAAAGATAATTTTGTTTATAAAAAAAATATTAAATATTTTATAAAAGGTATTTTAGAAAAAGACAATCAAATACATGTTGCTGTTAAGAATAAATTTGAAGCTAAAGGTTTTGTAATGACTTTTAGAGATGCAAAACAATTTTCAGATTTTAGAGAGGAATATCTTCATAGCTCTAAAACTCGTAAGAGTAAGAAAAACTTTGATACTAATGAAATGGTGGTTGATGATGAGTAATATTATATATCAAACTTCTTTATATCCAGAACTAATATATCTAAAAGATAATTTTGAAGCAGCTGTACAAATATATTTTAGAAAAGGTATGCAGTTTAGCTGTAATTATGAAAACAGTACTAAAAAAAGAACAGTAAAAATTAGATTAAATAGTCAATTCCATATTGAACTATTAAAACTAATAGAAGAAAGTGAACTTAAAAGACAAAATCCAAATAAAGGAGTAAAACAAGTATTGAATAAAACTGTCATGTTTAACAACATAATGAGTTGCTTAATTGGTATTAAGCGATATAACTGAAAGGAAAACTACAAATGAGTGAAGATGCTAAAGAAGAAAACTCACAAGCAAATAAAGGTCGAAAATGTCCCTTATGTGATTCAAAAATGCAAAAAGTGAGTGTTGGTGAAACTCCTAAGTTAAAAGGAATAGCTTGTGAAAATTATGATTATAGAGGTAATGGTTGTGACTATTTCTTATATGCTAACCATAAAAAACTAAAACAACAAAAAAAGAAATTTACTTTAGAGCATCTTAAAAATATGCATGATGGCAAAGAGATAAGAATACTTAATTTTACTTGCAAAGTAGATACTAAAACTCCAGGTACTTCGGAAGATGGATTAACAAATTTCTATATTAATATTAAAAGAGATGAAGATGCAACTGAAGATATCTAATATGAAAAAAATATTAATATTTCTTTTGTTTTTAACTGTAACAGCTTTTGCAGATGTTCCAAATGGACTTAATGAACCAGTTGATAATTTAATAGAAATATTATTTTGGTGGATTATAAAATTAATTACTTTTGCTCTTATTTTTTGTGCTATTTTATTTGCAATGAATAAAAAAGAACAAGCAATTGGATATCTATGGAATACATTCTATGGTGGTGGATTATCACTTATAGCAGTTGGTGCGAGTGCTTGGTTTGGACAATAAAACTAATTATAAAATTATAACAGCTCATAAACTAACCTTAGGGATTAGTTTAACGAGCTGGGCATTTACGATAGTACTAACTTTAGTGGTATTTAATATATTAGTAGAGTTAGTAAATATTATGATTGCTGTTGGTATATCTATTTTTATTTTTCTATTTATATTTATTTATCTTGCAATCAAAACAAAAAAAGAACCTGATTATATGGATATTTTAATTATAAAGATATTTCATATAGGTACTACAACAAATAAAAGATTTAAAGGAAATTGTTATGTTCCGTAATATATTTAATATGATTATAGATTTGATAACTGCTCCCATTGAAAAAGAAACACTTTGGGAAGTGATGAATAGATTTATAAAAGTAGATGATGAAAATGATGCTATTGTATGGCATAAACTAAAAGATAATATTAACTGTTCATGTGTTATTGAATTAAAAGGTAAACAATACAATGGATTAAGTAGTAAAGAACTAGAAGAACATTTTGGCACTCGACTTGAAATATTTAAAAACCTACCAGATGATATTATTGCAGTTACTCATTCTACAAGAACGGAAGAAGTATATGATACTTATTTAGCAACTAACAATAACAAATATATAAATCGTATATTAAAAAAATGGGATTCTACATTTTCGACTTCATTTAAAACTAATCATTATATTGTAATAAGTACAGCTAATGTGCTTGGTGCAAATATTGTAAATGTAGTTGATAATCAATTAAATCAAACACCTACAAATAAGAAAAAGCAAATTAATGAAGTTGTATCTACGTTACTAAATGGTTTAAAAAATGATTTTGAACCAATGCTTTTAGAAAAAAATGAACTTGTATCATTTTTTACAAGTTTTATAAATGGGAAAGAGTTACAACAAAACTTACCAGATAATAAAATGCTAGATAATATTTTAATTGAATCCACTATTAAATTTCCAAAAAATGAAAACTATATGATCTATGATAATAATCAGAAGATATATAGCAAATGGTTATCTATTAAATTATTTGATAATAAAGAATTTAAAGATGAACTAATGGAAGAACTAATGAGCCATAAAGCTAATTTTTCCGTTTATCAAACATTTCAAAAATATGATAAACAAGTAGCAGATAAGATATTAAATGATAAGTTACAAGAATTAGAATCTGATAATGTTGATAGTGAAATTGCTTACAATGAAATTAAAGATATTAAAGAAGGTATAAAAAGACATGAAACATCATTACATAAGTATTCAATAGCAATACAAGTAAAAAATACAAATTTAGCAGCACTAACTAAAAATGTTGATATTATAAAAAGTATAATAGCTCAATATGGTTATAGATGTTTTAATGAAAGTGAAAATATTGAACCTTTGTATTGGTCAATTTTACCTAGTAATGAAGAACTAAATTCAAGTAAAAGAGATTTAATATCTCAAAATATTACAGCTTTAAATACTTTTACAACTATTTCACAAGGACTAAATAAATGTTCATGGGGGAATACTCCAGTAGTAAAATTTCATACAGTGTCAAATACAAATTATAATTTTACATTTCATAATAATTCAGGAAAAGATGAAAAAGGGCATACCTTATTATTTGGTGGAACTGGTGTAGGAAAAACTTTACTTTTCACATGGTTAGCTACAAATTCAATGGCTAAGTATAAACATTTAAAAGTTATTGGTCTTGATAAACTATACGGTACTTATGTATGGACTGATTTTATGGATGGTGATTATATAGATTTTGCAGATGGTGTGGGATTTAATCCAATGCAAATGGAAGACACCACAGATAATAAAGCATTTTTAAAAAACTTTTTTATAAAAATGACTGGTAAAAAAGATGCAGTTTCTGAAACAAGAATTGAAAATGCTATTGATGTTGTATTTAGAAGATTAAAAAATCCAGCAGATAGAAATTTAAAAGAATTTTATAATGCTCTTGGTACTAAAGAAAGTGATGAAGATGTAGTTGCTTGTATGCATACTTGGGTTTATGGAGCAAATAAAGAATATTTTGGAGCAAAACATGATAGCTTATCTTTTGGCTCTCAAATTAATATGTTTGCAATGGATACAATCTTATCTAATCCAAAAGTAGCACCATTAATAAGTTTATATATGTTGAATGCAATTAAAAATTTAGGTACTCCAGTACTAATATTTATTGATGAAATATTAGGGTATTTAAAAAATGAAGATTTTGTAAATGAAATATTAGAATTATTAGTTGAAATTAGAAAAAAAGATGGTGTTCTTGTAATGGCTGGACAAGACTATAAATTCTTTGAACTTAATGAAGTGGGAAAACAATTATTAGGTTCTTCTCTTGCAAAAACTATATTATGGCCAGAAAAAGCAAAGCCAGAATATCAAGAAGCACTTAGTTTAAGTGATAATCAATTTAAATTTATAACAACAGAAGCTAGTAAAAGAAAAATTTTAGTAAAAAATCTAGATGATAATAGCTCAACAACACTAAATATAGATTTAAAAATATTAGGAAAAGATTTAAATATATTCTCAAGCTCTAGTCGTAATGTTCAATTATTAAATGAATTAAAGATATCTCATCCAGAAGATTATAAAGAAAGGTATTTAGATGCTGCATAGAAGAATATTCTTAAAAATTGTTTTAGTTGTTGGTACACAACTTTTAGCTCTTACACCAGTAAGTGATGCAATGAGTTATCAATATTTGATTAATAATATTAATCAAACAACACAACTTATAGAAGGTGTAACTACACAAATAGAAGCATTAGGTGGGATTCGTACAGTTATGAATGAAGTTAAATCAGATATTAATGATGCTAAATCATCTTTGCAAGGCTCAATGAGTGCGTTAGAAGGTTCAGGTAAAAGATTTAATAAATCAATTAATAATGTAGAGGTTAAATCATTATTTGATATGGATGAAACAGGTAACTCTAGTTCAGGTGATGGGATTGCATATACAGAAGTTGCCAAAATATTTACAGATGCTTTTGTTAAAGCAGATAATGCTCTTATTAGCTCACTTGGTGGAAAAGATAAGTTTGATAACTTTTCAGGTGAAAGAAATAAATTAATTGCAGCATTAAATACAAATTCTATTGCTGATTTTAATGCCATAATGAGTAAACCATATTCAAAAAAAGACTATATAGATAAAAAACGAACAATGCTTGTAGAAGATTATATAAAAGAATATAAATCAATGATATTAGATAGCCAACAAATTACATCTGCTCAAACTATTAATAATGAATGGAAAGCTGAATTATTTCCAACATCAGAAGAAGAGCTACAAAAAAAAGAAGATGATAAGAATAGAATGAATGATTTAATTAAATTCATTAATAATGCAAAAGATATGAAACAAAGTGCTAAGACTACAAATATATTATTATTGGAATTATTACAGCTACAGCAAAAGAATTATAAAAGTGCTTTAAATTATAGAAATGCTATGACATCTCTTTTTCTAAAAAATGGTGATAATAAAAATATATTAAAAGAATTAAAGAAAAGGCAAGTTGAAATGAAAAAGCTAGAGAATAATGAATATTACACACCACGCAAATTAAGAAATAGTAGAAGAAATAAAATGAAAGGAGCTAATCCATATGGTATTGGATTTAAACCATTGTCATGAGTGAAATAAGTCTAATAGAAAGTATATCTTTATTATATCAAAATGCAATAGCTGTAATATTTAAAGGAGTACATGAAGTACAAGCAGAATTTATTGGCTCATTTATAAAGCCAGTAGTGATTATATATATATTAATAGCAGCATATTATGCACTAGTAGGTAAAATCTCAAAAGCATGGCCAAATTTAATAAGAATGTTTGTTTATTTACCAGTAATGCTTTATTTAACGGGAACACTTGCCGTATATCTTAAATTGGTAGCAATTCCTTTAGAACTAGCAAGAGATTTTTTTGTAAATGGAATTATATCAATAACAGCTGCAACAGATAATGAAAATGCTACAAGAACACTAGATATGGTTACAAATAATATATATTCTTTTGTAATAAATGATGTGATGGATGGCTCAATACTTACATCACCTGTAGATTATTTTACTGGTGTAATTATATTAATAATATATTTTTACCTTTATATTATTATTGGATATATGATGATTAAATCATTAGTCGCTGTATCATTTTACTTAATGATAGGAATTATACCACTTTGGTTATTTGCTTTTGACGGTACTAAACAAATTACTTCTAACTGGGCAAAAACAACTATTACATATGCTTTATATGCTCCAATTACTGCTTTCTTTATGGTGTTTGTTTACTATGTTACTGCTGGAACTTCTTCTAATTTAACAGATGATTATGAAACATTAGGCCTATTAATCGTATCTGGTGGAATATTAACTTTACTTGTAAAAGATATTCCCGAATATGCAAATGGTATTACTCAAGGTATGTCAAGTGGTGGTGATGCAAGTGGAGCTGCGGGAGTTGGTTTTAAGTGGGGGAAAATAGGTGCTGGTAAAGCTGGTTTAAATAAATTGAATAAAGTAACAAATACATAAAAGGATAAAAAATGATAAAAAAAGTAAGAAATTTAATAGTTATAGCAATAGCAATAAGTACAATAAGTGGCTGTTCTGTAAAAACAACAGAATTAAAGAAGTCTTGGTGTGCAAGTATTGAGAATAAAAGTATTGAGATATATTTATGAAAAAAGAAAATAGTTTAGAAACTTCAAAATCAGAAAGAAATATTGCAATAACTCTTAGTAAGTTAGTTGCTCTATTGGTAATAATTATAGTTGGATTAATTATAGAACGAATAGTTACACCTCCAAAAATTATATATAAACCATATTTTGTAGAATTTAAAACATCAGATGAAAACTATGTAATTGTAAGAGCTGCCAATCAAACTATATTATCAGATAAAGCAGTTGCTAATAAAGAGATAAAAGGTTATGTAGAAGCTCGTGAAAGTATCAATAAAGGTGATGAAAAAGAAAAGTGGACTAATGTAATTAGATTAAAAAGTAGTGATGATATTTGGAATAGCTATATAAGAGAGCAAGATATAAAAGAAGCACTTTGGAATAAAAAAGGCTTTGTAAGAACTTGTGAAGTTACTAACATATCTAATGTTAGATATGAGCCTAAATTAAATCAATATATTTCAATAGTATCTTATACATTAAAAGATGAACATTCCAATGAACCTATTCAAATATTAAAAATGAAAACTACTGTAATTTTTCATTTTATAGATAAAAAGATATCTAATAAAAATTTATTAATCAATCCGTTAGGTACGGAAATAACTGCATATAGTCAATCAGAAATTAGTGAACTAAAAGGAGAAAATTAGATGAAAAGAATAATATTAATCTTAGCAGCTGCAATTACACTATATGCATTTGAAGATTTAACAGATGATAATAAGCCAGTAACAATAGATGTAACAGATAATAAGCCAGTAACAATAGATGCAACTGTAGATTTAGATAATTTACATAAAGCATATGATAATAATACAAATGATGCAGTAGTAGTATATATGTATGAACCTAGAAATTTAATGAAAATTAGAACTCGTATTATGACAAAAACAACTGTATTACTTCCAAATGGTGATGTGCCAGTTGGTAATGTTTCAGGAAGTAGTAAAGCTTTTACTATTAAATATCTAAAAAATACTCCAGCTAAATTCGACTTGTCAAATGCATTCGTAATAAGTACTGCATTTGTAGGAACTGATACAACATTAACTATTTTTGGTAAGAGTGGAAGAATATATAACTTCTATTTATATAGTATTGGTACTGATAGTGAAGAGATACCTAATACTATGGTTTATATTACAAAAAATGGTACTTTACCAGATGAAGTAGAACGAATAAATCAAGATGAAAAAGATAAAGAGATTATAAAACAACAAAATGAAATTAATGCATTAAAAGAAAAGCTTGATATTAAAATTGAAAAGTTTACTAAAAATTTAAAGAATTTTAATATAGCTAGTATTCAATTAGATTATGAATTTAATAAAGAGTTAGAACTAGAAGCTGTATTTAATGATGATGAATTTACTTATTTTAAATTTAATAAAAATTCAGATATCCCAAAATTTTATTATATAGATGAGAAGCAAGATAAGATAATGATGAACTTCATTAGATTTGAGAATATTATAAAAGTAAATAAACTATCTAAAAATTGGAATTTAGAATTAAATGATGATGTACTAAGTGTAGATAAAATAGGCTCTTTTGAAATTGAATATTCTAATAAAAAATTATATGTAGATATGACAAAAACTAGATATACAAGTGAAATAACTTGTGATAATGATATAGCTCCAGAGATTGTATTTTATGATCATAGATTTACTTACTTTAAATTTGATATGTCAAATGGATTTAAAAAGTTTCCTATTATGTTTGCTGTAGTTGATGGTTACAATCAACCAGTAGATACAGAAATTATAAATAATTATATAGTTGTAAAAGAACTACATAAAAAATATGCTTATAGACTTGGTGAACTAAAAGGTTGTGCAAGGATTGAAATTGACTAAGCAAAAAATAATATACGGAATAATATTTCTGGTTTTAGCAGTATCGGCTATTGTATTTATTCCTAAATATATTAAACAACAAGAAAAAAATTCTTTTTCATATAAAGTTCCAGATACCATTATATCTGATAAATATAATGGTATTAAACAAAAAAAGAAAAAACAAGCTCCAGCAAAAAAGAAAAAAATTAATAAGCCAGAACCTAAAAAAGAATTTTTTGAATTTAAGAGTACTCCAGAAATTGACAATGAAGAAATTGAAAGACAAAAGATTTTATCAATGCTTGTAAATGCATCTTTTCATGATACTACAACTGTTACACCTAAAGGAGATTTTGAAAGAATTGATGAATATCAAACTCCAGAACAAAAGAGTGCTTACAATCCATATATTACAGATTCTAAATTCCCTGGTATGAAAAGAAATGAAGCAAGTGCAAGAGTAAATTTAACTAGAACTATTGTTGCTAATAGAATGATATCAATTACTTTAAAAACAGCAATTAATTCTCATCTCAAGGGAAAAGTTTTTGCAAGTATAGAGCATGATGTTTACGCAGCACATGGTGATAATATTTTAATTCCAAAAGGAAGTAAATGTGTTGGTTGGTATATACCACTTAAAAAAATAGGTGATGAAAGATTAGCTATTTCGTGGACAAGAATTACTACACCAGCTGGAGTAAATATTAATTTAAAAGCACCTAGTGCTGATGTGATGGGAAGAAGTGGTGCTATTGGTGAAATTGATAGTAGATTTTGGGATAGATATGGACTTGCTCTCACAACTTCAACTGCTACTAATACAATTAGTTATATTGCAACAACTTCAACAGGAACTAAAGGAGGTACGGAGAATACAGAAGAAAAAACCAGAAATGACATGATAAGTGACTATAAAGATGATTTAACATCAATGACTAATCAATTATTTAAAGAACGAATTAAAATTAAACCAAGTATGAATATTGATGCTGGTGCTCGAATGCATTTAATGCCAATAGATGATATATGGTTTCCACAAGCAGAAAACAATAATATAAATGTAGCTCTAATTCATGAGCTTCAATCTAACACAAAAGGAGAAAATTAGATGAAAACAATCGCAAAAGTATTTTTAACTGTTGTTATATTTTTATTATCTGCAAATGCAGAACATATAAATATCCAATTGTTAGAAACAATTAAAATTAAAGATAAACAAGGGGAAGCAAAAGCACAAATTTTGCTAGAAAGTGATAAGACAAAAAAAGAAAATTATATACTTAAAGGTAAATTTACTAATAAGAGAATGATGAGTGGTAAAACAAAAATAACAATTAACTGGCATACTGCAACTAAAGGAAAAGCAGTTACTAAACTTAGTAAACCTTTTGAAAGTATGATGGCAGATAATAAAGATATTAAAGCTAAACAAGAATTTAGAGCTACTGGTGATAAGGCTTCACTAGAAGAAAGTTTAAATAAACTAATTAACAATAGTGCTTCTAAAGAAATAGATAAAGAAGATAGTAAGTTATTGGCTGTGGCAAACGGACAAGAGAATAGTCAAAATAATAAAGATGATAGTGAAGAATTAAGTGGTGATACAGCAACTTTATCTAAATCTAAAACTTCTGATAATTCAAATAATACTGGAAATAATCCATCTTCTACATATGCAGATGTAAAACCAGATAATGAAGTAATTGAAGATTCAATAGAAGAAGCAATAGAAGAAGAATCAATACAATTAACAGATGAAGATTGTAATTATGTTATTAATGGTGAAAATGTACAGTTTAGAAAAGTAGAAGATAATAAGTGTGTTCCTAATGGTTCACCAGTTCCAATATTTACAGTTGTTGATGATTGTAAAGCTCTAGTTGATTTTGATAAAAAATCAGTTAAAGTAAGTACTAAAAAAATAGCTACTTTTCAAGGTGATGAAATAAATATTGAGAATTGTAGTATTAAAGATGAAATAACTCCATTAAAAGCTACATTTAATGGTTGTGATACTGTTTTTAGAAAAGATAAAGTAGCTCAAGTTCAACAAGAGCAATTATATTACACTTATGATACAGCAGATGTAAAAGTAGGTAATTGTGTAGATAGTACAACAATTCATCCAGTAAGTACTAAAATAGAAGTTAATGAGCTATGTAAACCAATGATTAATTTTGAAGCAATGGAAGTACAATTTGGATATAGAAAAATAGCTTTACTTGGTGAAGAGATAATAGAGCTTGAACCTTGTAAATTTGAAACAACAAAGAATAAGTTAATAAGCACATATGATGGTGCAGAAATAAAAGATGATTTTATTAATGGTAAATCTATTCAATATGAAATATTATATTATATTTTTAATGGTAAAAATGTATATGTTGGTGAACCTAGAGCTTCTAAGTTAGAATGGAAACATTACTTAACTGATCAAACTTGTTCACCAGAAAGAATAAATGCAGAAGCTGTTATATATAATCAAAGAGTTGCCTATAAAGACAACAAAGGAATTATTAAATATATATCTTCATGTAAACCATATTCAGATAATCAATTAAAAATAATAAAAGAATTTGGTGGCTATGAACATGATTTTAACAATAATCAAAGTTATCCAAAGACTAGAGAATATTTCTTACATCCAGATACTCAAGCTAGAACATATATTAATGATTTCAAAAAAGAAGCAGTTAATTTTCCACATATAAAAGAGCATATTAGATGGTCGCATGATGATAAAAAATTAATGAGTACAGAATATACTAAAGCATATTTTAATGATACTATTTATGCTAAAACTAATATTTTTACAGATGGTGCTAATGGGGAAGAAGTTGCTAGTACTCCAGTAGCTTATGCTAAAAATTCAGATGTTCCTACATTTTCAAAAAGTTTAGGTAAACAACGATTAAAAAGTATAAATGGTAAATATTCTTTTTATAGTAATAGTAGCAAAGTTATTGATCATAGTAACGGATTCTTTCCTAGTAATAAGAATAAGACATACTATGATGTATCTTCTTGTACTAATGGTGATATTATTAGTTCTTCTAAAAGTGTTTCATATGAAGAATGTACATATAATAAAAAGAAAGCAACTGGTAAAACAGCTAACAAATATTGTAAATCTGAAACTTATGGATACTATTTTACTACTAAATATAAAACTGTGGCAACTAAAAACTGTTCAAAATGGAAATATATTGAAGATATTGCAGAATATAAAGTAATGACATCATATTTAAGAGTTGATGGAAGTAATTATACTAAACAATCAAATACTCTTTTGAGAATTGTGAAATAGTATGACTGATACTCAAGATAAAACACATTTTGATTACGACAATGGAAAATTTATTGTCGTAATTGGTGATGTAAAAATCATATTGGATAGAGAAGAAGTTATTAAATTAAATGAAGATTTAACAACTGTACTTGCTGAAAATCCAGCTTTATTTGAAGTTAAAGATATTGAGAAGGTGTCTGCATGACAATTTCTTTAGTATTACAAAAAATATTAAAAATTATTGATAAGCAATTAGCAATGACAGATATCAATGAAATACTTATAGATGATATTGGCTATGTAAAAGTAAAAACCAGTAATTATAATTGGAAGATAATTAAGAATGCAAATATTGATGAAGCATTTTTAAATGATTTTCCAAAGGAATTAGCTACATGGGATAATCAACATTTTGGAGATAGAAATACTTATCTATCTTCTAAAATTCCTAATACGAATAATAGAGTTGGTGTAGTTCATCACTCTCTTGTTCAGAGTTCACATAATGTAATTAATATTAGAATTCAAAATAAAAAGAAATTTGAATTAAAAGATTTTATAAGTGAAGAAGATATGCATTACATAAAGGAGTTAATTGAATTGATTAAAGCCAATAAAAATATACTTATTTCTGGTGGTACTGGAAGTGGTAAAACTTCTTTATTTAATGCTCTATTGATGTATATAGCTTTAAATCATAGAATTGTAACTATTGAAGATAGTGGTGAACTAGATCCTCCACATAAAAATGTAACTGCTCTTATGGTTGCCAAAAATGGAAACTCATTAAGTGGTGTTACATATGAAGATATGATAAATATCTCTATGAGATTAAATGGAGATAATATTTTACTTGGGGAAATTGACACAAGAAATACATTAGCCTATTTAAGATTATGTAATACAGGACACGATGGAAATATGGCAACTATACATTCAAATAGTCCAGAAGATAGTGTAACTGCATTAGTAACAAATATTATGATGAGTGGAACTAATAGCTCAAGTTTAGAAGGTATCTATAATTATATTGATAGTGCTATTGATGTTGTAGTGCAAATAGATAATCATGGGATTACTACTATTAAGCCAATGAAAAAACTTGTTAAAAAATTAAGAGCTAAAAAGATAAAAAGTATAAGTACAGCTCAAAAACTATCTGAATATTGTAGAAATAGGAATTGGAAATCAGAACTTAAGTATGAAAATAAAGAATGGAAGATATGTGTTTATAATATATTTGATAAAGATAATCCACTTATTATTTTAAAATCAGGAACTTTTAAAACACAAAAGAAAGCAATAAATAGTACTTATAAAAATTTAATAAAAGAAAATTTTGAAGGAATTGCATCATGAGTATAAAATATAGAACAATATTATTTATAATATTTTTACTTTTAGGTACACCAGCTATTTATTTTGCTGGTATAAATTTAATATATGAAGTTATGCCACTTGATATAGAACTACATGAACATATAGATTTATATCATTCTTTATTAGATGGTACTGCTGATAAAAAAATGCAATTGGTATGCATACTAGCTTTCGCATTTCCATTTTTTGCATTTGCACCAGCTAAGAGTCCAAAGGGTGAACATGGAAGTGCAAGCTTTGCAACTTCTTTTTTAATTAAGAAGATGGGATTATTTAAAAAGGAAGGTGTGGTACTTGGTAAGTATGGGAGCAAGATATTAAGATATGATGATTATTTATCTTTATTAATATCTGCTGCACCAGGTGAAGGAAAAACAACTGCATATACAATACCAAATTTATTAACTTATTTAGGCTCAATGCTAGTATTTGATATTAAATTTGAACTATGGAATAAAACATCTGCTCATAGAAGAGATGTTTTAAAACAAAAGGTTTATCAATTTAATCCAGCTTCATTACATAGTGTTAGATATAACCCAATGGATAAAACAATTATAGATAGAATTAAAGCAACAGTTCCAGATGAAGTAAAAGAAGAAGCAAAAAAATACAATAGAGAACTTCTTGAGAATGAAATAGAAGATACAATCCAAATTAGAATAGAAGAGATAGTAAATGAACTTAGTTTTTTAATATATCCAAAAACAGAAGGTTCATCTGCTCACTGGGTAGATAATGGTAGAAGTATATTTACAATGTATGCAATTTATACTATATATTTAAATGGTGGCACATCAATATCAGAAATAATGGAATTATTATTATCTGATTTTGGTGAATTTTTTGGTGAAGAAGATGATTTTGAAAGTCCAAGAGAAGCATTTATTATGTTTATTGAAACAGAAATAGCTAAAAATGAAGAAATACCACTAGTTGCAAGAGAAGAAGCAAATAAAATACTTAATACTCCAGAAAATGAATTTGGTAGTATTATTAGTGCTTGTGGTACACCACTAAGAGCATTTAAAAGTAAAGCTGTAAGAGAATGTTTTAGAACTAACGATTTTCATATTGAAGATTTTAGAAAAGAAGCTTCTACAATATATATTTCTATATCTGAAAAAAATGTAAGTACTTATGAAGTGCCTTTGCGAATATTTATAGAAATGAATTTAACTAAACTTCTATCTCAAGAAGCAACAAAAAAAGATAAAACATTACATGTATTAGCAGATGAATTTCTAAGATTTGGAAAATTAAATTATTTAATGTCTGTTCCAGCACTTGGTAGGTCTTACAAAGTATTTGTTTCTTTTATTATACAAGATTATGCACAAGCAATTAAACTGTATGGAAAAGAAGATATAGATATCTTAAATGGTACTACTGCATATAAACTAATCTTTCCACAAGCTAACGGAACAAGTGCAAAACTAATTAGTGATTCTATTGGTGATTTTACAAGAGAAACAGTATCACAAAATAAATCTAGTACCGATAAAGGACAAATAAGCACTTCTTCATCTACAAATTTATCAGCTCAAGCATTATTAAGTAAACAAGATTTATTAAATATGAATGATGGGGAGCTGTATATACTTAGAAAAAATTATATGAAACATCCAATTAAAGCTAAACCATACTACTTTTTCAAAGATAGAAAACTTAAAAAACTTGTACCAAAAGAAGAGGATATTTAAAATGAAATACATAATTATAAATACTATGTTAATTCTAAATTTATATAGTGCTACTATCGAACTAGAATTATTAAGTACAATAAATCTCAATAAATCTCAAGGTGAAGTAGAAGCACTAACAAACGATAAAAATAAAATACTACTATCTGGAAAATATACAACAAATAAACTAGAAAATGGAAAAACAAAAATAACAATTAACTGGCATACTGCAACTTTAGGAAGTATGCAAGATAAAATATCTTTACTATCAGTAATAGCAGATAATGAAGATATAGCAGTAAAAGAAACATTTAATGCAAAAGCAAAAACGATAGATTTTAGTGTACTAATAAAAAGTGCAAATATTCAAAAGATTTCAAGAAATGAGATAGCAACATTTGGAAAAGCAGTCAATAAAACACTTAAAGCAATACCAATACAACAAAGAAAAATAGTAGAGCAACTAGCAGCTATTAAAAAAATATTAGTAGAGCAACAAATAAGAATAAAAAAACTAGAAAGAAATAGTGTAAAAATATTAGAAGTAACAGATTTTAAGAAAACAATATATTCAGTACCAGCAGAAAAAAGTAAATATAAAGTAAGAGAAGTAAAACAAAATACAAAATTACATTTTCTTAAGATATTAAAAAATGATTGGATTTTGCTAATAGATGGAACATATATAAAAAAAGATGGTGTACAAGAATTTAAAGAAGATATATAATGACTAAGTTATGGGAGATTTTAGAAGATGAAGATGCTTTAGGTGGAAGAAGTGGTAAAGCAAGAAAGATAAGAACAAATGGGGCTAATGCATCTAGTGGTTCAGGACAAAATAATACAAGAGATTCATCATACAATGGATTACCACAACAAGCAGTATTTAAAGTAATTACAAGTAAAGATAAAGCAACTGGTAAAATAAATAGTAATACTGGGTATGCAATGATGAAAGCATTAGATTATTTATCTCAAGATAATGATGAGTTATCTCAAGAAGATTTAGAAAAGAAATTGGCTAATAATGAAGTTATGCCAGAAGTAGGGCGATTAGGTTTAGAAACAGATGATGGAAGAATATTAAATACTAAACAGGATGTTTATAATTATTATAAAGAATGGAATGAAACAGCAACTACTAGAAAAGATGGTAAAGATTTTGAACATGTATTATTATCTACATCAGAAACACCAGGTACTAATGATAAAGAAATTTTAGATGCAGCAAGAAAAATATTAAAAGAACAATACGGAAATGATGGATATAACTATGCTTTTACTTTACATACAGATAAAGAGCATACTCATGTTCATGCAATAATAAGAGTACACAATACACATACTAAGCCATTTTCAACTAAATTAAAACCACGATTAGATATTAAAAAAGAAGATATCTGGAAAACTAAACTATCCTTTGCAAATGAATTACAATCAAAAGGCTTAGATTATGTAGCAAGTGTACAGTTTGATAGAATTAAAAGTTTAGATCATAAACTAGATTATATTAAGCAATACGATATGAGCTGGTTTAATAGTAATGTAGAGAAATTAAAAGAAGTAGATATTGATGAACTAGGTACTAAGTTAAAATTATTAGATAAAACTATTGAAGAAAATATTACTAAAAGAAAAAATTTAGATGTAGAGATTAAAAAGACTAAAGATATTGTGATGAAAGAGTACCTTACATCAAATAAGAATAAAATTAGTACTTTAATTAATGATTTACATGTAGATAAAAGAGCTACAATAAAAGCATTAAATCAATATGAGTATGCATTACAACAAGCCACAAAGAACTATCAATCATTAAAGTTAAAACAAAAAAAGATACCAAAGATACTTACATTCTCAAAGAGAGCTAAAGAGCTTCATGTGGAAGTAGAAGAAGCTTATAAATTAGTAGTTGAAAAAAGGATGCAAATAGATAAGGCTCAACTCTATCTTAGCAGCACAAAAGAGAATACAACATTTAGTGATAATATAAAAAAAAGTGTTTTAGAATATACTCAAGAGAATATAAATAATGCAAATGATATTAATAAAGTCTTATACCAAATTAATAATTTAGAAAAGAAGTTACCAAAAGCAGAAGTTACTCAAGAGATTAAGAGATTAAAAGAAGAACTACTTAATGAACCACTATATAAATATCAAGAACTAGGAAAGATATATATAAAGAATGACTTATTAGCAGTAACTAATAATAAGAATATATATGAGAAAATAGCCAAAAATTACTCAATTTATGACTATGATTTAAAAGCTCAAGGTCTTAATCCAAATGAGTATGCATATAAAAAAGAAGAACATATAAGTAATTCTATTTTACTTGATCATACTGACAAAGATATTCTAAAAAAATATATTGAAAATTCATCACATGATGCAAGTGCTGGGTTTCTAAAATATATTAATATTCAAATAGAAAATAAAAGTATTATTCAAGAGTACCAGCTAAATAAATTAAATATTGATAAGGAACTGTTGCTTAGTGAACTAGGTAAAAGTTTTACACCTGTTAGCTATGAAAAGAATATTGTTGATTATGCTAAAACATATATTGACAAGTTTAATGATGGAACTATAGCAAGTATTAAATATAAAGATATTGACTATAAGCAAGGCTTAGAAGAGATTAAAGATATTGATTATAATAAACTATCTTTTTCTAATAATAAAGATACATTTATTAAGCTTGATGCAGTAAGAGAAAAAGCTATTGAAAATAAAGATTTAGAAGCTTTAGATATCACATATAAAAATGATGCAGTTATAGATAGAGCTACTACAATAAAAGAATATGGGAAAGTACTAGATATAGATATTAAACAAATAAATAAAGATATATGGCTAGAATCAGGAAATGATAATAATGATTTTGTAGGATTTGGTGATAAGCAAGTTAAACAATTAGAAGATTATAAAGAAATATTTACAGAAAAATATTTACAAGAAATTGATATGCAGTATATGTTCCAGAAGATGGATAATTTGAAAAGTGATGATGAGTACCATTTAATAGAAAATGATATAAAAGAATTTAGTGAACTAATAAATGATTTTAAGAATGAGATAGTTGAAAATGAAGCAAATAAGCAATATTTAGAGCAATTAAAAGAAGTACATGAACATTTATCTAGTGGTAACTTTAAAGAAGCTACAGAGCTTATAGGAACTATTGAATTTAAAGATGAAATGGATAAGCGAAATTTAGAAGCTAATTATTCTAATGCAATAGATACCTTTGCAAAAGACGAACATCTTGAAGCTATTGAGTTAGTTATTGAAAGACAAAGTGAACTAGAACATAAGAGTTATGAAATAATGCCAGAAGAGATAGCTCCTGTTAATAAAAAAGATTTAGCAGCACAAATTGAAGTACCAATACAAAAAGAAAAAGTAGCAGCTGTTGAAATTGAAAAGATTACTCCAGTAATTGATGAAATAAAAATTGCATCACCTGGACAAATTGAAAAATCAAGTACTCTAAATTATGATGAAATTAAAGAACAGTATGATCATAAAGTTATTGATTTTAAACAGCAAGTAATAAAGGCATTTGAAGAACCAATAAGAAAAGAACAAAAGAGTGCTTTAAATGATAAAGTTTTTTTAAATAGTAAACAGTTAGCTAGTGAACTAAAAAGAAATATTATACAAATAGAGAGTACTAAAGTATCTATAGAAGTATTGAAGAATACAGAAGCTCATGAGAGAAAAATATTATCTGCTAATTTAGATGATTATATTAAAAATACAAAATCACTAAACAACAATGCAAAAGAATTTATTAATGAAGTTAATAAAAATACAGATTTAACAGATAAACAAAAGAATACAATTTCTGCTGGTTTACATGATGAGCTAAATAAAAACAATTATTCAAAAAGATTAGTTGATAATCTACCAGAATATAAAGAAGAGATGATAAATAGAAGTATTAATAATATGAAAGTTATTAACAAAGCTATTGATATTGAGTTGAAGACACAAAAGCCAAATAAAGAAGCTATTGATAAGCTAGTTGATAAAGGCTCAAAGCTATTAAAGAATTTTAGTGAGTTAAAACCTAGCTGGAAGAATGAAAGAGCTATTACAAAACTACATAGTGAACAAGTTAAATCATTATCTAAACAAAGGGGTTTAGATAGATGAAAATAATATAATATATTTAATATAATATATTATATATAATTAAGTATAGTTTAATATAATTAATTATATAATACTTTATCAAAAGAAGGAAAGGTAACAAATGCAATTAACTAGAGAACTAATTATTATAATATTACAAAGTAGAAGTACAAGAGCATATCAAAGTTATAGAATAATGCAAAATATTATCTCTGAAGATAAAGCACGACAAAGAAATGAAGTTGATACAGTTTGGTATGCTTCTTTTAGATATCAAGAAGGAAAAAGAGATGGCTATAAAGAACAGGTTAAATCAATGATATTTGATTTAAGATATATGATTAATGAAAAAGATACAACAGATAGAAATTTGTTGTATTTGCTTATAAAATAAATAAGGAAAAACAATGCAAATAATAATATTTAACCAAAAAGGTGGAGTTGGTAAATCAACTTATGCAACACAAATAGCATTATATTTTGATGCTACAATTATGGAATTAGATCCGTATGGTGTACTTGGCCAAACTTTAGATACTGAAAGAGTATTTAAAGTAGGTCTTAAAGATACAGTCCCAGAAGTTACTGAAGGTGATGTAGTTTATGATTTTGGTGGATTTGATGATGCAAGGCTTGATACAGTATCTAAAAATGCTGACTTGATAGTTATACCATTTAATCCAACTATCAATGCTCTAGGTACAACTCTTGAGAGTTATAACAGAGTTAAAGGATTAGGTTTACCAATACTATTTATTGCTAATGCAGTTATCAATGAACAAGATGCTTATGAAGCACTTAATTTTCTAAAAGAAAATACTGGTGATGATATAGATTATTTTATAGTTCCACACACTAGAGCAATACAAACATCAGAAAATGAAGGTACAAGTATAATAGAACTTGCAAACAGTACAGGACTAAAAAAACATACTTATAGAAAGATTGGTAAAACAATGAATAAACTAATGGAAGTTATTAAAGAGTATATTTAGTTATACTTAATTATAATAAATTAAATATAAAAAAAGGAAAATTATGGAAGATGATAAAATGAAATGTAAATTTTGCCATACTATGATAGATAAAGGTGTAGCTGTATGCTATAACTGTAATAGTGATGTGGTGTATGGTATTACTAAACAAGAATTATTTGAAGTTTCAAGAAGTAGTGCTATGTGGTTCGGTGGTCTTTCAGCTTTTATTATATATATACTTCCTGAATATAGTAATATGGATCTTATTGTTCCAGGCTTTGGACTTGGATTTTACAGTATTATATTAGTTGTTGCATCTGGTTTATATGGAAGTCATTTGGCAAGGCAAAATAAAATTATTGAAAAGCAAGGTAGTATAAGATTTTTTAGAAAAGGTAGAATATACTAAATGGCAAAAGCAAAATTTGAAAAGCTAAATACTAAAAATCCTGAAATTAAAACTACTCATGCAGATTTACAAGATGATAAAAAAAAGATAGGTCGCCCAGCAGGAACATCTAAAGTAAAAGAACAAGCTAATTGTCCTTTTACAGTTGCATTAACAAAAACACAAAGAGAAGAATTATTTGAGTATGCAAAAGAAGATGATAGAACTGCTGGATATGTTGTTAAAAAAGCATTGATAGAAAAAGGAATAATAACTAAGTAAGAAAATATTCATAAAGCACTCTTAGGAGTGTATAAATGAGTGTTAAACTCAAAATAAACTAAAGGATATACAAAGATGAACAAAAGTGAATTAATTGAAGCTATGGCTTCTAAATCGGGATTAACAAAAAAAGATACGGGTGCTGCACTAGATGCATTTACTGCAACAGTTACAGAAACACTATCTAAAAAAGATACTGTAGCATTAATAGGGTTTGGTACATTTAGTACATCTGAAAGAGCAGCACGAACTGGAGTGAATCCATCAACTGGAGCAAAGATACAAATAGCAGCTACTACAGTTGCTAAATTTAAAGTTGGTGCTAAGCTTAAAGCATCAGTTAAGTAAGGAAATAATATGAGATTAATACTAGCAATATTTGTACCATGGTTAAATTTCTTTACTATTAAAAAACCAATATCTGGAATAATATGTTTAATATTACAATTATCAATTATCGGATGGTTGCCAGCTTCACTGTGGTCAATTTATGCTTTAGGTCAATATAAGACTGACCAAAAGTTTAAAGATTTAGAAAATAAAACAACACAAGGATAAAAATATGAAAAAAACAATATTAGTATTACTGCTATTAGCTAGTAGTTTATTAGCTGAAATGTCTAATGTAGTACAAGGTAAAGCATTTGCTAATGGCTTTATTGCTTCTCAAACAATACGAAGTATGTATATGGATATGAGTATTCCAAAATCTAAAATACCAGATTTATGTAAAAAAGCTACAAGTAATAATCCTTGGAATAAAGCAACTAAAGAAAGAATGGCTTTAGTTATTAAAAAATGTATAAATTCATTAAATGAATAGATTATGAAAAAATTAATATTAACAGCTCTACTAATTACATCAATATTTGCTAAAGCAGATGAACTAACTATTAAAGCAGAAATAAATAAAGAACTAAGTTCAAAATACTTAGCTTTTTTTGAACTTGATATTAAAAATAATACTCAAGAGTGGCAAAATCTAAAAGATAAAAAAGTAAGTTTTGGTGCTAACGCAGATAAAAATATTGAAGTAATACAAGGTAAAAAGTTAGCAGCATACTTTGAGTATATTAAAGCAAAAGCAAAATTAAAAGGGAAGATGGATACTTTATTTTCTATGGGATTATCTATGATAAGTCCAATGGCTTCGATGGGTTCTACTGCTATATCATATACAAAAGAAGATATGCCAGAAGGACATTTATATAGAAATAGTCTAATTCCACCTGGTGTAACAGTTAAAATGTTTTTTGTAATCTCAAGTAAAAACCATAAAGACTATGGATATTTAAACAGTTTTAAATTTAATAAACAAGATTTAGAATTTAGAGAAGCTCAATATTCTACTAAAAAAAATATTGTAACTGGAGATATAGAAGATATAAAATTTCAATATATCTGGCAATCAGATATCTAAATAATCTTTACACTCTCATCATATAGCTTAACAACTGTATGATGAACTTCTTCCAATATTCTTCCCAAATTATTTACTTCTTCTACAACTTCATTATCTGAAATTGGTCCTTTAGTATGTAAATAAAAAGCAACTTGATTAATTCTGTTAGTAATCTGATCAATATCTTTAGAATCTTTAATCAGTTCTCTAAAAATTAATACCTGAGCATCTGATACCAGATATAATTTTTTATCCAAATAGTATTTTAAAGCAGCTCTTATAAATTTACTCATGTCAAAATTTATCTTATCAAAGCTTTCAATTTTCTCCATGATAAATTTATACTGATTATCATCAATTCTAGCTTCTACAATTTGATTTTTAATATAATTCCGTTCATAAGGCATAAGTAAAGATAAAAGCTCTTTAATCTTACTTATATAACTTCTATTTCTATTTGCATAAATACTAAGACTATTCATACTGTCTATTAATATTGTATTTGTAGTATCTTCATAATGCTCTTGTATTTGTGTTATATTAGAATATAGTCCATACATATCTGTTTGAGTAACTTCTAATATAGAAATAATAGCATTAGTATCAGATACATAATTGAAATAATCTTTCTCTATAAAGTTATCAATAGCAGCTCTTATAAATTTGCTCATGTCAAAATCTTGGAATTTCTTTAATTGTAATTTTTTATGTATTTCATTAAAAAACTTATCATTAATTCTTGTTTTTATTTGTTTGTTTTTAAGCAAGAAACTCCCTAGTAATTAGTTGTATTGACAACTAATTATATCCAAAAAAAGCTAAAAATTAAAGTCGGTCGGGGGTATTTGTCACACAAATTCCCTATCCTGCCAACCTAAAATATATAATTATTTTAGGTTTAGATATAAAAAAAGGTATTTTTAGTGGTATTTTTGTAAGTAGAGTGGTATTTAAGGGTGAAATGATGGTATTTTATCCGTTGCTAAAGGTATTTAATAGCTAAGTGCTGGTATTTCTTTAAAATTCTAGGTATTTACTAATATTTTGTATATTTAATCATTAGATAGCTCAAATTTTATTTTTAAGCTATTCTAAATGCTTGAGATAAATTATAAATAGTTTTGTAATTTATATATTGTGATCAATGAAATTGTTAATTTAAAAGTATCTATAAAGCCCTTATTCGTCCAGTTCTTAAAAAATGAAGTTATATGATTTAAAAATTAAAGTTATATAGTTTAAAAAATGAAGTTATATGATTTAAAAATTAAAACTATGTGACTAAAATTTTATAGATATCATAATAGTTCCTATAGTAAGTTAGAGAAAGAAAGATATTTTTATTTTTGTAGTGGTATAAAAAGTGGGTTGTTTGGTATATAATATAATGATAAATATTGATTATTTGATTTGAATAGTAGTATTTATCGTATATATAGTGGTGGGTCCAGAAGGACTCGAACCTTCGACCACTCGGTTATGAGCCGAGTGCTCTAACCAGCTGAGCTATGGACCCTATTCTAAAATCTCGTATACCTTAAAATTAGACGGGAATTATAGTA
>Ga0164318_10001065_pt1 | contig 23535 bp, 27 predicted proteins | sample GuaBasSedimGuay9_FD_113734 | JGI IMG/M metagenome (GOLD analysis project Ga0164318, IMG submission 113734) | Subseafloor sediment microbial communities from Guaymas Basin, Gulf of California, Mexico - Guay9, Core 4571-4, 0-3 cm | ecosystem: Environmental > Aquatic > Marine > Hydrothermal vents...
ATTTGGATGCTAAAGAGTACTTCCGTAAGGCCATCCAAGCAGACCCTTATTCACAAACGGCTTGGCGCTATTATGACCAGACAGTGATTTTCGGTTTGGCAGAAAGAGTGGAAAAGGATGCCGGCCTCCTTGCACCGGGAAAATCTGTGAGATCTGAACAACCAGGTACTCAAACCACAGCTCCCGGCTCACCTGCTGAAACACCCCAGACCTCCAAAGAGCCCGAGTTCAAAATAGTTGAAGACGAAGGATGTTAAAATCGTGAGGTTGCTATGAATGAGGAGAAGCAACAAAGCGCTCCTGTCCAAATTCTTAGCCGAGGCTATGAAAAGGTGTTCTTTGAAAATTGGCCCATGTGGCTGGGCGGCCTATTAATAGGCGTTATGAGTATTATTACATTCGCATGGGCAAGGCCCTGGGGAGTAGCAGGGGGTTTGAGAAACTGGGGTGACTGGTTTTTTGCCACCATTGGTATATATAGCCATAAACCCTTGTCGCCGTGGATTTCCACCAACTCTGTCCTGACTCTTGGTCTCCTATGGGGTGCATTCTCTTCCGCTCTCATGTCAAAGCAGTTCGCACTCAGACCTGCCCCAGGCCTCGAGCTGTTAAAGGGTATAATTGGCGGTATCCTCATGGGCACCGGTGCTGCAATGGCAGGAGGGTGCAATGTCGGGGGTTTTTACTCAGCAATGAGCGCCCTTTCTGCCAGTGGAATAGCAATGATGATAGGTCTCATAATGGGTGCCTACATCGGTCTGCGATACCTTTACTGGGAGCTTGAACACTTTCCTCCGGGGGCTGCGGGTGGAGGTGAAAAAGGTGAAAAATCTTTTGACTGGCTCAGGGTGCAACCCTATATTGGAGCCTTAGCCCTGTTGGGAGCGATCGTGTTTGCTTGGGCTTACAGCAACATGGCACTGACCCGGGTCGGGGTTCTTCTGCTGTGCGGTGTCGCTTTTGGCATTATTATTCAGAGAACCCGCTTCTGCTTTGTGAGGGGTTTCCGGGATCCTTTTATGACAGGTGAGGGAGAAGTCCCTAGGGCCATAGCCATCAGCCTTATTGTCAGTATACTAGGGTTTGCCGCCCTTAAATGGACTGGTCTACGGGGGGAACAAGTATATGTCCCTCAGGCCTTTTGGTTTGGAGCACTCGTTGGGGGAATCATTTTCGGAATAGGTATGGTAATCGCGGGTGGGTGCGGCAGTGGCTCGGTGTGGCGCGCCGGCGAAGGGCAGATCAAGTTGATCCTTGCGGTTATATTCTTTTCTCTGTCAACCTCTCTAGTTAAGGCCGGAATCAAAGGTTCTGAAGCGCTTAGCAAATTAATGGGGCACAGGGTATTTCTGCCTGATTTTCTATCCTACAAGTGGACTTTAATCTTGCTCATCGCCTTGTTGCTGGTATATTATCTGCTTGCGACATGGAATGAGGATACAGATAAATTTACCGTAGAAATCTAAACTAAGGAGGATTTGAGAATGGTTGATGACATCACCCCGGACGAAACACTAGATTGTCGAGGCCTAAGCTGCCCCATGCCTATCCTTAAAACCAAGAAGGCCATAGGCAAAATGAAGTCAGGACAGATTCTTGAGGTTTTGAGTAGCGATCCAGGGACCAAGAATGACCTGCCCGCCTTTGCCAAAAAAGGAGGACATGAATTCCTGGGCCTGAAAGAAGAGCAAGGATTCACCCGCCTTTATCTAAAGGTAAAGTAGGTTACCCGAAAAACCCCTGGAGGAATGACGAATGGCGAAGAAATTGGGAATTTTCGTAAGTTCGGACCAGCATCTTGACAAGATAATTAAGCTTTGCAGGGCAGCGAAGGACAAGGATATCGAGGTGAGCATTTTCTTCAGCCACCTTGGAACCGTCCTCACACAAGACCCACGCTTCAAGGAATTAGAGGGATTGGCACATATGGCGCTTTGCAATGTTGGGTTTGAAAGCCATGGACTCAAGCCGCCAGTGCCTGGAATTGCGGAGAAAGACTTTGCAACTCAGGCAAGACATGGTGAGCTGATTGAGGAATGTGACGCCTACCTTTCTTTCTGAGAATTTACAGAAGAGGAATAAGCCAAATGGAAAATATAAAGCACGTAGCATTTTTGATCCGCAGAAAAGAAGATCTCTGGGAAGGCTCAAGGTCCACCTTGGGGCTGGCAGTTGAAAATCTTTATTCTTACATGTTTGTCATTGACGTGGAAGTGGACATGACTGACAAATATAAAGAAAACCTCGAATGGCTTGAAGACATGGAATGCGAATACTTCTCAAACAACAAGGTAAACGCCGAAAAGCACGGCTTTCAATATCTCAGCCTCGAGGAGATCGGTGAGAAGCTAAAAGAAATGGACCTTATCGTGCCTTTTGGGAGTGCAAAATGAAAATTCTTCATATCTATAAAACCGAACCGGATGAGACCACCAAAACCCTTGTTAATATCCTTTCAAAAGGTGAGGAAATTACTGAGTTTGAGCTGTTCAAAGATGACGTCGATTATGGAAAGCTTCTTGACCTAGTCTTTGAACACGACAAAGTAGTAACCTGGTGGTAACTGTATTTAAGGCGAAGGTATTGGCGGGTTCTCGCCCTGGTTGCCAGACCTTCAACCTCAGAATAGTAGCCGGCGTAAGACTTGTGGCCGCGGCAGGCGGGACTTTACCGTGCATATAACCGCTGCCAGCTGAGGGTGGAAGGGACTATACGAAAAAGGGCTCCCACGCGGGAGCCCTTTTATATGTCCTTTCAGCCTTGGAAGCTAAGTCCTTATTCCCACTCCTCTTCCTCTAAGTCGATACCAAACTTTTCGTATTGGGCGTCTCTCTCTTCACGGGCCTTCTTGATCTCCTCCTCGCTCCAAGGCTCCACCACCAGAGAATCGGCCACCAGTTCCCACAGATATTTTGTCTCAATGTCGAGTTCGAACTCCTTGGTAAGCGACTTCATAATCTGATCGCGGCAATTGTGGCAAGGAGCAATTACTAGCTTGGCGCCAGTGTCCTGGATCTGCTTGGCCTTTACGCGCCCATAAAAGATCCTCTCCTCTACATAGGGCATCGCCCAAGCGCCCCCGCCTCCCCCACAACAGAAATTGTTCATTCTATTGGGATACATTTCAACGTAATTCTCACAGCATTGTTGAACGATCCAGCGGGGCTCTTCGAAGTATCCATGACCAAAAGTCTTCTGGCTCTTTCGGCCGTAATTGCATGGATCGTGAAGCGTGGTTAACTCCTTGTGAATCGACTTGTCAACCTTAATTCTACCCGTCTCAATGTATTCTTTCAGAAGGTCATGAACCGAAATCACCCTGTATTTCTCAAAAACCTCGGGATACCATGTTTGCAGACTAAGCCTAGTCGCATAGTATGCGTGGCCTCATTCCGGCAAGAGGAGCGTCTTGCATTGCAGCTCCTCCATGTGTTTGACTATTCGACCCGTTATTTCCTTCATTGCCTCGTCATCACCGGAGAAAAGCCCCCAGTTGACGCCTTCCCAATTCTCTGAAGTAGTGGTCCAGCTTTCACGCGCCGCATAAAAGATTTTCCACCAAAACTTCATGTCGTCGGGTTCCCCGAAGGGTTCCTTTGAGTTTATGGTGACGAGTATGTTGGCTCCCTTCTTATCTACAGGCACATAAAATCCGGGAAAACCTTCATCCTCGTCCATTTCTTTAGCAAGGTCTGCCAGCAAGAAGAGAAAATCGTCCTTGGGGATTCCAAGATTGTTCCCCCTTTCCAAACACATAACAACGCCCTTGTGTATGGGGCCTGGCACCTTATCCCTTTCTCTAAGTGAACGAGCCCTTCGCATGACTTTTAAAATCTCCACACCCTGAGGGCAGGCGTATTCGCACCTCCCGCACATGGTGCAGACCCAAGGAAATTTGGAGTCAATGATTTCCTGATCTAGGCCAAGGGCCGCCATACGAATGACCTTTCTCGGATCCAGGCCATCCACCCCCGTAACAGGGCACCCACCGGCACATGTACCACAAGTAAAACACACACTTGCCCATTCAGGGGAAACATTTAGCTTACCCCCCTTCGGGTTTATAGCAATTGCCTCCATATATGCCCTCCTCCAATTATTTCAATCGTCACAGCCATTAAGTTTGGCCCTTTTTACATGGTTTGTTGCTGAAAGTCAATTATGAATCCAAAAAATTCCCGATTGTTATGCTCGTTGCCCAAGCGGCTCGGCCCACCAATAACGAGGAATTCACCGGCTAAGATGCAGCATCCCCGCCTTTCCAAATACACCACTGTGTTCCCTTTTCATTTTTCAGTCTCAACCCATAAGCTTGTCAGGAGTGTAGTTAAAATGTAGCTACAATGTAAATAAATCAGTTGCTAATTGCTCTCTGATGGTCTATATAGTGATTTTTTGAAATAAACTCAGGAACAAGCACCTAGTCAAGATTAGGATTATCAAAAATACTTAGTTAGGAGGGATTATTATGGATTTTGCCTTGAGCGAGGAAATGCAAATGCTACGGGAAATGGCACGTAATTTTGCCGAGGAAAAGATCGCGCCATACGCCGATGAATGGGACGAAAAGCACTATTTTCCTTATGAAGAGGTTATCAAGCCCATGGCGGAATTGGGCTTTTTTGGAACAGTGATACCTGAAGAGTATGGCGGCAATAACATGGGATGGCTGGCCGCGATGATTCTCACTGAAGAAATAGCCAGGGCCTCTAGTTCTCTGAGAGTGCAGATCAACATGCAAACCTTGGGGTGTGCTTTCACCATTTATCGATATGGATCAGAGGAACTGAAGAAGAAATATGTTCCAAAATTGGTAAGTGCTGAATATCTAGGATGTTTTGGGATTACCGAGCCCAATGCCGGATCCGACGTGATGGCCATGAAATCAACGGCCGTGGACAAGGGAGACTATTGGCTCCTGAATGGCTCAAAGACCTGGATCTCCAACGCCCCTATAGCTGACGTAGTAATCTACTATGCCTATACAGACAGGGAAGCACGGGGAAAAGGGCTTTCAGCATTTGTGGTCGAACCAAAGAATTTCAATGGAATCACAACCACTGAACTTGACAAGATGGGCACCAGGTCTACCCCCACAGGCGAAATATACCTGGAGGATACAAAGGTGCCAAAGGAAAACATCCTGGGAAAACCCGGCGATGGCGCCAAGATAGTATTTGGCTCCCTGAATCAGACAAGGCTTTCGGCAGCAGCCGGTGGGATCGGGGTAGCCCAAGCATGCCTCGATGCAGTTACTTCTTACTGCCAGGAAAGGGAGCAATTCGGGAAGCCTATCGGGCAATTCCAGATGAACCAAGACCTAATAGCCCAGATCGCGGCGGAGATTGAAGCGGCAAGGCTCATGGTTTACAAGGCGGCGTGGCAAAAAGATCAGGGCCAACTAGGTAATACCCTGGAAGTCGCCCATGCAAAATACTTGGCCGGCGAGGTAGCGGTCAAGGCATCGCGGGTTGCCATGAAGATCCTTGGTGCATATGGCTATTCAACCGAATACCCTGTGGCCAGATTTTACCGCGATGCTCCTGCCTACGAGATCGTGGAGGGATCTTCAAATATTTGCAAATGGATAATAGCCCTTGATCAATTGGGAATTCGAAAGGCAAACAGGTAATTATTGCAAGTGAATCGAGTGAATCGAAGGAGGTAGTAATGCGACCCTATTTTGAAAAAATGACGCCAATTGGAAAGCCTCTTACAGACAAGCAAAAAGAGTCAACCAAGGATAACGTGGAGCAAATCAAGAAGGTAGAGAAAGAGGTTGAAGAGGCAATCGAGCAGGTAAAAAACGCGGGACTACCTGCCGAAGTTATCCACAAACGGGGACAAATGACAGTCTGGGAAAGGATTGAATATCTCATAGACCCGGGCACGTGGTGCCCACTACATACCCTTTACAACCCCCAGTTCAATGAGGAAGGAACCACTGGTGTTGTAGACGGTCTGGCCCAGATCAACGGCAAGTGGGCCGTGGTTATTGGTTTTGACAACAAGGTACTTGCAGGGGCGTGGATCGCTGGTCAGGCGGATAACCAGCTGAGGGTGACCGACATAGCAAAGAGGCTGAGGGTTCCTTTAGTCTGGCTTGTAAACTGCAGTGGTGTAAAACTCACGGAACAAGAAGAAGTTTATGCCAACCGGCGAGGTAATGGGACCACGTTCTTTAGGCACGCGGAATTGGAAAAGCTCGGGATTCCCATATTGGCTGGTATTTACGGTACGAATCCTGCCGGCGGCGGGTACCAAGGTATAAGCCCTACCCTTCTCATAGCTCACAAGGACGCAAACATCGCCGTAGGTGGAGGGGGTATAGTAAGCGGTATGAGTCCCAAGGGGTACTTTGATGAAGAAGGGGCTGAGCAGATCATCGAAGCGACCAAGCACTTCAAACAAGCACCCCCTGGTAGTGTAAAGATCCATTACAACGAAACGGGTTTCTTCAAGGAGGTATACGACACCGAGACCGAGGTTCTGGATGCATTAAAGAAATACATGGATATGATGCCTGCCTACAATCCCCAGTTCTTCAGGGTTGCTGAGCCCAAAGAGCCCAGGTTCCCGGCTGAGGACATAAATCATATTGTGGCATTCAACCAAAAACGAAGTTACAACTTTGACGAAGTTCTTGCCCGGATCTTCGACAACAGTGAGCACATGGAATTCAAGCCGGACTATGGCCCCGAAGTGTATACCGGTCTTGCGAAGATCAATGGGTTTCTCGTGGGTTTCATAGGAAACAGGCAGGGTTTTCTGGGAAAAGACTATCCAGAATATGCCCCCTATCCGGGAATCGGCGGCAAACTCTACCGCCAAGGACTTATCAAAATGAATGAGTTTGTCACCCTTTGTGGTCGGGATCGAGTCCCCATTGTCTGGTTCCAGGATACTACAGGCATTGACGTGGGCGATATTGCCGAAAAGGCAGAGTTACTTGGCCTGGGACAATCGCTGATTTACTCCATAGAGCAAACCGACGTGCCCATGATGTGCATTGTTTTGAGGAAAGGAACGGCAGCAGCCCACTACATTATGGGTGGCCCAACCGCCAACAACCATAATGCATTTACATTAGGCACACCCACGACGGAAATATATGTCATGCACGGGGAAACAGCAGCAGTGGCCTCTTTTGCCAGACGCCTAGTAAAGGAGAAGGAGGCAGGGCGTCCGCTGCAGCCGGTAATTGACAAGATGAATCAACTGGCCAAGGAATATTATGAAAAATCCAGGCCGATATACTGTGCGAAGAGAGGATTCGTAGACGAAATAGTATTTTTGCCTAATCTCAGAAAGTATATTGCAGCCTTTGCTGGATGCGTGTACCAGAACCCCAAATCCATATGCCCCCATAACCATATGATGATTCCCAGAATTATTAAAGGCTGATATTCAACAGGGGGCCGCTGGATTAATCAAGCGGCCCCCTTGTACACTCACTCTCAGACATAATAACCACCATGAAAGGTGTTGCCTTCCTTTGTTGCTTTATAACCTTGGCCGTGGCCGGGTGTGCCCTTTTCATTCCCCGTGGTCCTTCTATCCAATTGCACCCTGAACACCACTGCGGTATCCATAAAGACAAGGATTGCTTACGCTGTCACGATCCAGGCCATGCTACGGGGCCCGCAATCCCCCATAAAATGGTCCCAAATTGCATACGGTGTCATGATGGCAAGGCGCTCACCCAGTGAATCTTAAATAGGAGGTAACAACAACAAGATAGATAAGAAGTCCGAAAACATCATTGCTGGTGGACACGAACGGTCCAGTGGCGATTGCAGGATCAGCGCCTAGCTTTCTCAATACTAGTGGCATAACTGTACCTATCAGGGCCCCATTAACCATCACCGCCATCAGGGCCAATGCCACTACCCCACCAAGCTTGAAATCTGACATCCACGTTCCCACGATAATGCCAAGCAGTGCCCCGCAAACAATACCGTTCCCCAATGCAACCTTCACTTCAACTAAGAGTCTTTTGCTCATCTTCATCAAACTCAGATCACCTGTGGCAAGACCGCGGACCAAAACATATGCTGGCTGTTGGCCGCTACTACCCCCAAGGGCCATGATAATGGGAAAGAAAAAAGATAAGGCAACCACCTTCTCTATTGAAGATGCAAACCTACTTATAACGATTGCTGAAATAGCCTCGGCTCCAACAACCCATATTAGCCATGGCAGCCTTGATTTGGTTATCTTGACAGGTGACTCTTCTGTTATCTCCTCGTCCAAAACACCTGCCATATGACCCATGTCCTCATCAACCTCATCCTCGATCACGTCTATTACGTCATCGTGAGTGATCCGGCCTACCAAGTGATTGTGATCGTCCACGACCGGGATGTTGACCAAATCGTATTTTTTTACAAGGCGAATCACCTCTTCCTGATCGGCGTGTACATTGACTGAAATGACATTGGGGTTCATTATCTCGTTGATCTTGCGGTCCCGCGGCTCTAATAAAAGATCTTTGAGCGAAACAACCCCCACCAAATGATTATGGCCATCCACCACCCAAAGGTAATATAGGTTCTCCACCTCGTCGCCCTTTTCCCTGATTACCTCGATTGCGTCCTGTACCGTGGAATCCGCCTTAATGGCCACATACTCGAGGGCCATGATGCCGCCGGCGGTATCCTCGGGATACGGGAGCAGCTTCTCTATCTCCTCAGAAACTTCCCCCTTGAGCCCTTTGATGATCTCACGTGCTCTTTCTACAGGAAGATCACCAATTACATCTGCGGCATCATCTGACTCAAGTTCCTGAACGATCTCTTGTAAGGCCTTGTCGTCTAAATCCTCCAGCAACCGACCCTGCACAGGCGGCTCTATTTCAACTAGTACTTCCCCTGCCCCTTCAGGCTCAAGGATCTTGAAGATAAACAACCGTTCGTCGTGATCCAGGTGTTCGATTAGGTCCGCCATATCAGCGGGACGCAACTCGTCAATGAGGCGTGTAAGAGCCTCTTCATCCCCTTTTTCAATAAGAGATTTAACGTCCTTGATTAACTGTTCACTGACCTGCTTCACTTCAACAGCCATATCCATCCTTTCTTCTACAACGCCCCGCGCAATATGCCCAAAAGGAACTTCTCAATATCATTTCCCCTTGCCTCTTGCTCCACTACCTCAACGGGCACCTCAGCTCTTGCCGCTCCCTTGTGTCCACCCGCACTTCCTCCCATGTGACCAAATAGCTTTTGTGCCAAGTTTCCGGCGTTTCCCCTGAATCCTGCATTTCTGAAAATTACTATCAAACTACCGTTCCATGTCCCTGATGCAATACTCCATGTGGCCTCAGCCAGCTTCATAAAAAAGTCAGCAAGCATAACGAGGACATCCGGGTTTTCTACCTCGCCCATATAGACAAATGCAGTCTTGTGGAAGATTTTAACCCTGTCCATGGCAAGCTGGTAGCTTGCAAGGGTTTTTCGTGTCATCTCGGATGACTCAATCTTTTTGATTATGTTCATATTGGCGAATTGATAGAGATACCTAAATGCATTTATATCATTGGCTATTGATTCCCGTACAAAATTGTCAGTATCTGTTTTGATCCCATAGAACAAGGCCGTGGCCAGCCGTGGAGAAGGTTTGATCTTAGCCGCCCTCAGATACTCCGTCATGATAGTCGAGTTGGCCCCGTACTCCATCTTGATATCCATAAACTGGGCTCGCACCTCTGATCCCACGGGATGATGATCAATAATGATATCGAAGGGATAACCTGAGAAATGCTCACTGTGGTGAGGCTGGGAGTCCACAATAGCCCATTTGGTTATTCTTGATGGCGCCAGCTTTCGTATTGGTTGCTGGTCTATCCTGAGTAGCCTTATAAACGCCAGGTTGTCTGCACGCCGTATAGGATTTATGTGATAGATCGAAACCTTCTTGACCCTCCTCCAAAGAAGACGCTTCAAGGCCATAGCACTTGCCATGGAATCGGGATCAGCATTTATTAGAACAGCAACCTCGTCTTCCGGGTTCACCAGTTGCCAAAGTCTCTTTACCTTCTCGGTCGTGGGCGTGGACTTGGCAAAAGGGTGATCCATCACCTCATCGTGACTAACTGCCTCTTTATCTCTCTGCATCTTTCCTCGACATCGTTGGCCAGTAAAATATCCGAAATAATGGCTACTCTGTTACAACCCGCCTCGATAACCCCGGAAAGATTTTCTCTCTTAATCCCCCCGATGGCCACATACGGAATGGGGCAAATATCCCTTACTTCGGCCAAAAGCTCCAATCCAACTGTTTGTTCCCTGTCCTGCTTTGTAGTCGTATCGAAAATAGGGCCGAAACCGATGTAATCAGCTCCAGCCTCGACAGCTTGCTTAACTTGTTCCAAGGAATGGGTAGAAATACCTATGAGCTTGTCGCCTATCAGCGGGCGGGCATATTGAATGGGAATATCATCTTGACCCAAATGAACACCATCTGCATCCAATATCATGGCGAGATCTACGTCATCATTAACAATAAAAAGCACCCCGTAGCGGCGTGTTAGTTCTCTGACCTTAAGGCCAAATTCCAGTCTCTCCCGTTTGCTCATCTGCTTTTCCCGAAGTTGAATCACGTCAGCCCCGCCCCGTATCTCCTGTTCAACCACCTCCAATGGGTCTCTCCCGCCAGAAAACGGGCCGGGCGTGAAGCAATACAGGTGTAGACCCTCGATCAGCTTCATTTAAACCGCCAACTCCTTGATCAAGATCTCTGCGGCCTTTTTGCCCGACAAAAGCATCCCACCGAATATCGGCCCCATGCGGGGCCCACCGAACGCATTGTTTGCTGCCATACCAACCACATACAGGCCAGGGAACACCTCAGCAGTGTTTTCCACTGTGAACTGTTCGCCCTTTTCCGCCCATAGCGGCATCTCGCCCACCACCTGCCCTGTCTTTGTCCGCAGTTTCACGTCCAGCTTTCTGCTGACTATTTGGCAGATCTCCGCAGGATGCCCTGTGCCATCCACCACAAATTTGGCCTCGATTCCTAAGGGATCCACATGAAGGCCTAAGCTTTCCACTGGTGACCAGCTCAGCACGAGCCCTGATACGCGTGGTGTTCCGCCATCATCCCGGAAAAGTACATCAGTAGCCTTTATTAGGTTGAACACCTTGGTCCCTGCTTTCACACACTTGGAAATAATTGAGGAGGTTGCCTCAACACTGTCCATGGTGAAGTATCCTTCTCCCTTGTCTCTTGTCTGTATGCCCAGCTCATCAACCACGGACAAGGCATCTTGCTGCACCACTACCTCATTGAACATCATACCGCCCCCCCACATTCCACCGCCCGGGGCCAACTTGGACTCAAAGATGGCTGCCCTCAGTCCCGCCTTCCCCAGGTAATATCCAGCAACAAGGTTTGCAGGACCCGCACCAACCAGTGCTACATCCAAGCTGAGTGATCCCAAAAACTTTTCTGTGTATCCTTCAATAATCCGTTTGGAAATCTCAGTGTCGCTCAAAAGCATGTCCATGACCTCCTTCATAGCGTAAATTAACCTGCTCTCAACAACAGCCTATAGTAGGCATTGCATAGGTATCAACATAAACTTTTAGCACAATTAGATTTGTCCACACTCTGTCAATCAAATATCCTTGTTGCATACAACAAGTATCACCACGGCCAGTTATCCTCAAGCCATTTGAGGCTGGGCCAAAGATCTTCTTCTCTATGGGGCTCCAATGTAATAATGGGCGGCTCTGTGAAATGATCCCTTAGCCATCCAAATAGAAGCCCAAAATCAATTGTCCCACTCCCAATCGCCCTGTGCTCGTCAGCCTTACCGTTATTATCATGGAGATGAAGCTGACCCACAAACTCACCAAGCACAGAAAGCCACTCTCCTAACGGAGCCTGTGAAAAGGCTGCCTGGTGGCCCGTGTCCAGGCAGAATTTTATACCTGAGGCTCCAAGCTCCTGCAAAAGCGGTAAGAGGTATGACGGATGCTCCTCATACACGTTTTCAAGGCATACCATGGTATTTTTTTCAGAAACGGCCTTTGCGACCCATTGCCAGGTAGCCAGACTGTTTTTAAACCAAACCTCCCTTACAAACCCATAGCGCTTCTGTTCATAGCCTGCATGGAGCACGATTGAAGCAGGCTCAAAAATCTCCGCAATCCTTATCACAGCCTCGAAGCGCTTCATGGTCAAAGCCCTTACTTCAGGGTCGGGAGAGCCCGGTGACATATCAATGAACGGGCCATGAAGCGTCACCCGCAGCCCTGCATCTGAAAATATTTTTTTCACAGCCCGGAACCGCCCCATATCAGTTCCCTCAAGTGTTTGGGCATCAAGGCCAATTTCCGCATTTAGACCCTGACTGACAAATGCTGATATATAATCTTGCGAAAGCATTTGGAATGGGATGTTCACGTAAATGAGCCTTTTTATTGTTTCTTTACGAGTCATTTGCTCCTACCTATTATTCCTTTTCCATCACGATATCATCGTAAGCGGCAATGGCCTCTTTCTTGGTGTTATCAGAATCTGTCATAAGGCCAATGAGCTTGATCTTTTTTAGTTTCTTGCCCCAAAATTTTTGATAATCGTCCCTGACGTTGACCTTTTCTTCTATCCATTGGTTCAGCGGGGACGTCTTGTTTTCCAGGACTATTATCTTGGTCTCCGACGCATATGGACTCTTTGTTACATAGCCCTTTGGAAGGTCACTGGCGCTCCATACGTACTTTATGGCTCTGGGATTCCATTTCTTCCATGTGGGAAATACCACATATATCCCTGCAGGGCTGTCCCCTGTTTCCTTGTATCTTTCATCCCCTCCATCGCACACCTTATTTACACGCCACCTCCATTTTAGTACCTGGAAATCCTTGAGCTCGATCTCCACCTCCTTTCCCAGCTGAATCGCCTCTCCCTTTGAATGCGCCGACAAATAGGCGTTGTCCTCCTCAACGACCACTCGGTACACTGCTCTTGCTTTTTCTGTAAGATCCTTATTTCGCGATTTCCAGCCCTCGGGGAGTTTGCCTTCATCGCTCTTATTGAACCTATCCACCACCAGTTGCTGACCGGAAAAGCACAAACCAGTCAAACCCAATACCACCAAAAATAGCAAAAGGACTTTAACGAGACTCCTCATTTCCTGAACTCCCACCCCCTAGTAGTTCTTTCCTTGATTCTAACCTCTTAAGGAATTGACTTAATCCCAGCCAATAGATATATTTTTACATCTACTGAGTGGTCTTGCTTAACTCGAAACATCTTACTCATATTGTTATGAAAAAAACACTTCTTTCCCCGCTATGCTCAGGCCTTGTAATACCAGGATTAGGGCAAGTACTCAACCGCCAACTCAAAAAAGGGCTAATACTCCTTGTGGGCATTTTTGTGGTCTTTATCGGCTTAGTCATTCAGCTTTACAAGTTCCTGATATTTGTGCTTGACCGCCTTAACGAGTACCCATTAAATCCCGAAGGTATCCTGAAGGCATTCGCTGACTATGACACAACGAAAATATATGTAGCTGCTATAATATTTATGGCCATATGGCTGTACTCGGTTCTAGATGCACTAATTTACGGAATCAAACTGGATAGACAGGAGAAGGCTGCAGCCGATGAGAGCCTACCTGATTGACGAGATCTCCTCTTCTGACATGAAAAAGATAAGAGGATTTCTCAGCGAGCATGCATTGAAATCCTCTCTTAGTGCAATCTTTTGGGTCAAGATACCAGATGACCTTTTGAATTCAACCCAATTTGCCCATGCCAACTGCCGACCACATGTTTTTGCTGTGGAATTGGGAGACCATTGGGTAAAACTGGAGTTATATGTTCGCAGCCTCAATACAATGCGTTGTTCATGTCCTGACTATTGCACTGAAAGCCAGCGCAACTACGTAATACAGTTCGCCAATAACATGCTGGAGCAACTGGGAATCAGGACCTAACAAGTATTCTCCTGATCTTCTCTTTGATGACCTTGGAGGCCTCTTCATCTCCAAATATACCCACCCGGATTCCGACCTGGGTTTTTTGAGGTGTCTTGTACTCCACTTCAATGGTCACCATCTTGTCGTCAGCCCTTTTTGCCTTTATGACACCCTTGGTTAGATCATGCTCGGATTTCTCAAGGCGCAATCCCATCTCGTCCACTGCCTTGACGCATGCCTCCCATGTTTTGATGTAAGGCGCCTCGTAATCTACGATCAACACACCGTTCTTGTATTTATACCCACCTATTCCAGCTGCAGCTCCAGCGGCAAAAATGCCTACATATACACAACTTGTAAGAAACAAACTGGTTATTCCCAGGACAATCAACTTTAACTTAATCATCACATCACCTCATTCTAAAAGAGCAATTTTCAGGACTGTTTATTTATTACTCCTAATGAGGAGTGGATGTCAACGTCTTACATTGCGTTTGACTTGGATATCCTTATCTGTTAATTTGGCAGATTATTATTGAATTGGAGGCTAGTTGCGCATGGATTACAAGCAAACCCTCAATCTTCCCAAGACAGATTTTCCCATGAAGGCAAACCTTATCAAGAAAGAGCCTCAAATCTTGAAAAAGTGGGAAGAGATCAAACTGTATGACAAGATTCGTGAAATCTCCAAAGGCAGACCTAAGTACATGTTGCATGACGGTCCGCCATACGCCAATGGTCACATTCACATGGGCACGGCCTTTAACAAGATCCTGAAGGATATCATCATAAAATCAAAACAGATGGCCGGCTATGACTCGCCTTACGTCCCGGGTTGGGACTGTCATGGGCTCCCCATCGAACACAAGGTGGACAAAGAACTTGGTGAAAAGAAGGCCCAAATGAGTCAGGTGGAGATCAGGCGGTACTGCCGCAGGTATGCCGAAAAATACATTGACATCCAACGAGAGGAGTTCAAGCGCTTGGGCGTGCTGGGCGAGTGGGACAGGCCCTATCTTACCATGAACTACCCCTATGAGGCGACTATTGTCAGGGAATTCGGAAAATTCGCTCTCAGCGGCAGTCTTATCCGAAGCAAGAAGCCTATATATTGGTGCATCTACTGCAAGACCGCCCTGGCAGAGGCTGAAGTTGAGTACGGTGATCATACGTCTCCGTCCATCTATGTAAAATTCCCCATGATCTCTGACCTTGGACGCCGATTTCCCCAGTTGAAAGGGAAAAATGTTTCTGTATTGATTTGGACCACCACACCATGGACTCTCCCGGCTAACCTGGCCATTGCTGTGCATCCTGAGTATGATTACGTGGCAGTGGAAACCAAAGAACACGGGGTACTCGTTCTAGCTGAAGGCCTTCTTTACATATGCATGGATAGTTTCGGCATAACGCAATTTGAAGTCCTTGCGAGTTTCAAGGGGAGGGAGTTGGAAAACCTTGAGGCAAAACACCCATTATACAATAGGCCCTCTCTCCTAGTGCTCGCGCCCTACGTTACACTTGATGCCGGAACGGGTTGTGTTCACACCGCACCGGGCCATGGTAGAGAAGACTACGAAACCGGGCTGGAATACGGGTTGGATACTTACTCACCCGTGGATGATGAAGGCAAGTTTACCCGGGATGTGGAGTTTTTTGCGGGCCAACAGGTGTTCGAGGCAAATGAACAGGTGAACAAGAAACTGCAAGAACTTGGTGCCCTTGTCAAGGAAGAAGCCATAACCCACGAGTATCCTCATTGCTGGCGATGCAAGCAGCCGGTCATATTTCGTTCTACAGAGCAATGGTTCATCTCCATGGAAAAGAACGATCTTAGAAAAAAGGCGCTGGAAGCCATCAATCAAGTGCAGTGGATACCGTCGTGGGGTAGAGACAGAATTTATAGCATGATCGAAAATCGACCTGACTGGTGCATATCGAGGCAGAGGGCATGGGGAGTGCCCATAACGGTCTTTTTTTGCAAGGAATGTGACGAAGTTTTAATTACACAAGAAATCATCGACCACGTGAGCCAAATGGTTGAGCAATCTGGAGCCGATATCTGGTTCATTGAGAATGAGGAACGGCTTCTGCCACCTGGCACAAAGTGTCCGAAATGCGGTTCAGATCAATTCAGGAAAGAAACGGATATCTTGGACGTGTGGTTCGACTCTGGCGTCAGCTATGCTGCGGTCATGGAAAAAAGGGAATACCTTGAGAGTCCAGCTGACCTCTACCTCGAAGGGAGTGACCAGCACAGAGGCTGGTTTCATTCTTCTCTCCTGTGTTCAGTTGGAACCCGGGGCACCGCGCCATACAAAAGCGTCCTTACCCATGGGTTTGTTGTGGACGGCCAGGGTAAAGCGATGCACAAGTCTGCGGGCAACGTTATTGCACCTGACGAGCTCATAGGCAAATACGGTGCGGAAATATTGCGGCTTTGGGTTGCAGGAGAAGATTACACGGATAACATCAGGCTTTCCCAGGAAATTTTGCAGCGTCTTACCGAGGCATATCGGAGGATTCGCAACACCTGCAGATACTTGTTGGGAAATCTGCAGGACTTTGACCCAGAAGTTGATGCAGTACCTTACGAGCAGATGCACGAGCTTGACCGATGGGTCCTGAATCGCCTCCAGGACCTTACCTCACGGTTGCTGGCGGCATACGAGAGGTTTGAGTTCCACGTGGTGTATCACAACTTGCATAACTTTTGTGTCCTGGACTTGTCCTCATTCTACCTTGATATAATCAAGGACAGGCTTTACACGTCGCCCAGGAATTCGCTGCCACGCAGATCAGCCCAAACCGCCATGAATGAAGTCCTAGAGACTCTGGTGCGCCTTATGGCCCCGGTACTGTCCTTCACTGCCGATGAAATATGGCAGCACATGAAAGGTAAAGACAGGCAGGAGAGCGTGCATCTGGAATGCTTCCTTCCTGTCAATGAACAGTACAGGGATCCTGAGCTTGCCGCAAGGTGGGAGGCCATCATTTCGGTAAGGAGGGAGGTCACAAAAGCCCTTGAGCAAGCCCGGAAAAATAAGGAGATCGGTCACTCCCTAGATGCTTCTGTAGAGCTAGGTCTTTCCGACGAGCTAATGACAAAGCTAGCTCCTTATAAGGACGAATTGCGTACCATATTTATCGTGTCCTCAGTGAGATTAATGCCCTCCGAAGAACTTAAACAAGGGCAGGACAGTGATTCGGTCCCGGGGTTGAGAATCAATGTGTCCGCCTCGAAGGATCCGAAATGTGAGAGATGCTGGGTACATGATCCGAGCATTGGCCAAAACAAGGAGCACCCCACCCTTTGTCAGAGGTGCGTCAGTGCCCTTGAACAGATAGGGGAATAGTGGCACTGCAAAGAACCTACAGGCTTGTCATCTGGCCTGCGATCGGGATTTTTGTCCTTGATCAATTAACAAAATGGTTGGTTGCCTCCCGAATCCCAGTATACCATAGCATGAGCGTCATCCCGGGCCTCGTGAACTTTGTGCACATCCGCAACCGGGGTGTTGCCTTTGGGATCATGAATCAGCAGGGTCACTCTCTGGCCTTTTTACTCATAACAGGTATCAGCGTGGTGGTGGGGGTTTGCCTGGTGCTTTGGTTCTTGAAGACCAAGGAAAAAAGCCTTTTACACGGAATTGGGACATCTCTTATAATAGGCGGAATAGCTGGCAATGTTACGGACAGGATAAGGCTGGGAAGCGTTATAGACTTCATAGATGTTTATGTTGGCAACTTTCACTGGCCCGCGTTTAACGTTGCAGACTCTGCCATCACGGTTGGTACTTGCCTCTTAGCCATTTACCTTGTCACAGATCAGAGGTCCGGGCATGTATCCTAAGCTATTTTACTTGGGATCTACTGCAATTCATCCATACGGTTTATTTATAGCACTTGGACTTGTCAGCTCCTTTGCAACTGGATTGGCCTTGTTTAAGAAGCACGGTTTTCCATTTGAAGAAGGGCTTCGCAGCGGACTGTTTATGCTTGTAGGTACAATCGTGGGGGCAAGGCTGATATATGTATCTATTCATTGGGCCAGATTTTCCTCCGGATCCAGTAGCCTTTGGAACATCTCGGACGGGGGAATGGTGTTTTGGGGTGGTATTACAGGATGCATTTTGGCCCTTTGGCTCTATGCCGGTTTCAAAGGTAGTTATTTTTGGCGCTTGGGGGATCTTTGGGCCCCAGCTGCCACTGTGGGGATTACCATTGGGTGGATAGGATGCCTACTTGCAGGTTGTTGCTATGGGCTTCCCTCCTCTGGTTCCATTGCCATTACCTTTCACAATCCCAACTCCTTGGCACCTCTGGAGCAGCCCCTTTACCCGACCCAGTTATATTACATAACGGCTGAGCTGGGTATCTTGTGTGTATTGTTTTGGCTTAGAAAGAGAAAAAAATTCGAGGGCCAGATCATGTTGTGGTATCTGATACTTCAAGCCAACACCAGCCTGTTTGTAGAACGGTACAGGGGAGATTTCCGAGGCCAGGTATTGGGGATAGATATGAGTCCCGGCCAATTCCTTGCCACTCTGATTCTTGTATTGGCGGTGATTGCATTGTTAATAAGGGCTAGGACAAAGATTCCACGGAGTACGCCCACGAATTAGGTGCTAATCTTGCCGAATATAACTTACAGGCCTATCTCCGCTCCTGGTGCTGTCCTGGATTTAAAACATTTTCCGCAAGCCTCATCACTCAGGACTGATTGATGCCCGCCACTGGTATAGGGCAATACCAACCGCCACAGCCGCGTTTAAAGAATTAATATTCCCTTCCATAGGTATTGAAAGCGAATCAGTATCTTTTACTGTGCAAGGCAAACCGGGGCCTTCTAGCCCTGCCAGTAGTCCAAAAGCCCTGGGAAATCTATACGTTCTTATGTCCCTTCCTTGGGGATCGAGCACCAACAAAGGAAAACCATGGATAGAAAAGTTGTTGATGGAAGGCCCCCTCATCAACTTCACTTGCAATACCGTGCTGCCCGCTGCCCTCAGCGATTTATGATGGTATGGATGGGCAGCTTCCTCCATTAAAACGATTTTCCTCACACCGAAGGCTGCTGCTGAGCGGATAGCAGCCCCAACATTCGCCGGGTCTTGGAAGGGGATAAAAAGAGCACATCCTTCTTTGTGAAGCGCCTCATCCCATTGTTGCAAAGGATCAACCTTTAGGAGCGCAATGGGTTTTCCTGTGCCGTGGAAATCCAGTGAAGCGAATAAATTCTTTGCGAGGAGATAAACCGGGCAGCCTGGCTCAATGGGCAGGGATCCTACGAGATCAATAGAACATGTAACAATACCCCTACACCTACCAGGTAAAAGGTCTAGCAGTTCTTTTACGTTTTTCTCTCCGGAAAGCAGTGCGAGCCCGTACTTCTTTATCCCTCGAGAATTCTTGAGTCTCAGGAGTTTCTTAAAAAAGGGGTTTTGCCAGCTTCGAATCTCCTTTAGCTTCAATGACCCTGTTCCCCCGGCATGGATCCGCTCCCGTTCGCTTATCCCAGCCCCATCAACCGACTAAGACGATCCAGCAGAGGCCTGGGCCTGTTCTTTTGCTCTTTGTTTCAGCCTCTTGCGTCTGCGTCGGCGGCGTCTTTCCAGCTCACGCCTCCTTTCTATTTTCTTGTGTCGTGCCATATAATCCTCCCTTTGCTTTACAACAAAAGCTTTCAGTGAGTATTCAGCTTCTTCTAACGAGTCGAAGGTAGGAGCCAGCTTTTCAGCTCAGAGATCTGCGGCCCCTCTCTCCCATAAAAAAACATAAAGAGATCAACGTACCGTCGATAAAGATTATAATCCTCCAGCGCCTCCTCAAGCGACAGTTTGTCTTTTAAATCGTAGAACTCTTTGAGGCGTAAAAAAAGCTCTTTAGAAAAGACCGCCTGCTCGTCCCTGAGGCGCCTGTACTCGGAAACCCGCTCCAACAGCGCTACAAGAGGCTCTATGTACTGCCCGAGAATCCTGTAATTGTAGTAATACACCTCTCTTTCCGAGCGGTATTTCCGAGGGGCAAACTTTTCTATTTTCTTGATTAAGATATCCAGCCTTTCTTCTCCACCCGTTGCCGGGGGTCGCTTTCTCGAAAAAAAACCCATTTTCCCTCACATTGGAATCGGTATTGGCAGCTCCAGGTTATGCTTTACATGCGCCTGCATTTCTTGGCTGAATTCCGCCATTGACGCGCATCACACTTTCCAATATTTGTCTAAATCTCCTTCTCATGTCAACGAGAAATCTTGACCTCCCCCTGCCCTATTTATGATTAAAGCCGAGTGGATATGTTTCCGATTAGATGACATACGCGGGAGAGCAAATTTTCGCAATGTGCACTTCAGGTACAATGGAAACGAAGCCGGATGATTTTCGTTGACAAAGGTTGTAGGACTAGCTAAAAGACTTGTCAAAATAGATACAGTAACCCTTATAGAGGAGGTGGCTATGTATAAAAAATACTTTACGTGGTTGGCTGTTATATTTCTCCTTGGAGCGCTGCTGTCCCTCAGCGGCTGCTTGGAAAGCCAGGTGCAGCCCAAGGCAAAGGTAGATACTGGCCTTGAACAGCTTTTGCCTCCCTATAATGGACCAAAGGCAAAGGTAGCAGTGGCAAAGTTCGAGTGGAAGGTTGGGGGCTCTTCGAGTACCACCAAGATTGGTTTTGGAGGCCAGTCAATCACTGTTCAACACTCCGAATACGACGGGTATACCACCGGATTGAGAGACATGCTCACCACAGCTCTCGTTCAGAGCCACCGTTATAGAGTATTGGAGAGGCAAAACCTTGACGCCCTCAAGCAGGAAATGGCCCTTACAAGAACCGGTTATACTGACAAGAGTGGTATTAAGAAAGGCGGAATCAAGGGGGCAGATCTTCTCATTGTAGCAGCCGTTACTGGCTGGGAGCCTGGATCATCCGGAGCAGGAGGCAGTCTGGGGGGAGGGCTCTTTGGAAAGGCCTCGGCTATACTCGGCGCAGTTAGAGGGGCATATAAGAAGTCCAGTATGGCGATGGATATTCGTATAATAGATACCCATACCTCTGAGGTGCTGGCCGCTACCAGGGTGGAAGGAGAGGCAAAGGATGTAAACATCGGCGGTGCCCTTGGGGTACTCACGGGTGGCGGCGCCCTGGGCGGGGGTTTGGGCGCCTTTGCCAAGACCCCTATGGAGAAGGCAATCCGAACTTGTATCTATGAGGCGGTCAAATATATTGTAGCCAACACTCCCAAGGAATACTTCAAGTACTAGTGTCCATTCCCTTTTAATCTCATAGATTACGAAAGGCGGAGCTTCAAGCCCCGCCTTTTTTGGTTGTGCTATTATTGCAGTTTTGTAGTTGACAACAGGCAACCACTTGGTGGTAATGTGGCATCGAAAGGGGGTAGAGATGACAAAGGAAGAATTCGCAAAGGCAAGAAAAATCTTGGGAAAGACTCAAAAGCAGCTAGCCCAGCTGTTGGGCACATCCCTTAAGGCTGTTCATAGCTACGAGCAGGGGTGGCGCCATATTCCACTGCACGTGGAAAGACAACTGTATTTTCTGCTGTTCAACCAAAAAAGCGCATCCACCAACAGAAAGGCTTGTTGGACCATATCCCATTGTCCGCCTGACAGGAAGCAGGTTTGCCCCGCATGGGAATTCAATGCAGGGAATCTTTGCTGGTTTATAAATGGCACCATATGCCAAGGCGAGGTGCAAAACTCGTGGAAAGAAAAAATAGAGATTTGTAAAACCTGCAGTGTGCTGAGCGGAATCGTGGAAAAACTTCATGGCCTATGACACGAGCTGATTTAACAGTTGCGGTGGGCCTGAGTGGTGGGGTTGACTCATCAGTAGCAGCTTGGGTGCTAAAACAAGAAGGCTACAATGTGATCGGCCTCATGATGAAGATATATGATCCATCCATAGGAACGCTTCCTGCCCTCAAAGACGCGTGCTTCGGGCCTTCTGAAAACAAAGACATGGAAACCGCCTCCAGGCTTTGTGAGTTCCTAGGAATCCCTTTCCACTGCATTGATCTCACAAAAGAGTACAGAAGCATAGTGCTCGAATATTTCAGACAGCAATACCTCTCAGGAAGGACGCCCAACCCTTGCGTAGTATGCAATAGAAGGATCAAGTTTGAATTCCTAATTAAGAAGGCCCAGGCTGCTGGCATCTCTTTTGATTACTTCGCAACAGGCCACTATGCCAGAGTGAAAAAGCTGAGAGACCGCTTTGTGCTGATGAGGTCCATGGATCCGAAAAAAGATCAAAGTTACTTTCTCTACGCCCTTTCCCAAGAACAGCTCTCAAGGATACTGTTTCCACTAGGCGAACTTAGCAAGGAAAAGGTGAGGGAATTGGCCCGCTCTATAGGGCTACCAACTGCTGAGCGGCCAGAAAGCCAGGACTTTTTGAGCGGTGGTGATTACAGCCTACTTTTCAGAGCCCAGGAAATAAAGCCAGGAGATATTGTTGACATCCACGGAAATGTACTAGGCAGGCACAAGGGCATTATTTTCTATACCGTGGGACAGAGAAAGGGTCTTGGAATATCCCATCCAGATCCCTTGTACGTCACCCGGATCGATCCCCAAAGCAACCGAATCATAGTAGGGGCAAAGAAGGATTTGGAAAGCCGGAAGGTATTGCTTTCAAACCTCAATTATATCAGTATCTCCTCTCTTACCGCACCTATGGAGGTAACAGCGAAGATCCGATACAGGCACAGAGAGGCTCCTGCCACCCTGTATCCCCACGGTAAGAACAAGGCCTTGCTTGTTTTCCACTCGCCACAGAGAGCCGTAACTCCTGGCCAGTCAGCAGTATTCTATTCGGGAAATTACGTAGTAGGAGGGGGAATAATAGAGCAAGCAATCCACCAATAAAGGGAGACTCACTTATATTGATCATTGCATTATCTCGTGTTTTTGCATACTATTGTGGCGTATGTCTTAGCTTGAGCCACACTTACCAAGGGGGAACACAAAATGAACGACAAACAAAAACAGATAGCACTAGTTGATTTTGATCCTGAAAAAAACCAGATCCTGGAATTATGGTTCCATGACAGCATAGAATTCGGCCATGGATGCAGGGTAAGCATCCGCATCAAGAATGTTTTGTGTTTTTACCGTTCCAAGTACCAGGAAATCGCTGTTTTTGAGACCGAAAAGCTTGGCCGTATGCTTGTGCTTGATGGAATAACCATGCTCACGGAATTCGATGAATTCGCCTATCATGAGATGATTGCTCATGTTCCCCTCTTGGTCCATCCCAACCCAGCCAATGTGTTGGTGATCGGTGGTGGTGACGGTGGAACAGTGCGTGAAATCATCAAGCACCCAGAGGTAAAGAGCGTACAAGTTTGCGAACTTGACGAAGAGGTTGTCAAGGTTTGCCGCCAGTACTTGCCCTCTCTTGCCTCATCCTTCGACGATCCCAGGGTCAATATACTATACGAAGACGGCGCAAAGTTTGTAGAAGACAATCCAGACACATATGACGTAATAATCGTTGATTCCACTGATCCTATAGGTCCCGGCCAGGTGCTTTTTCAAAGGAAATTTTATGAAGACATGAAAAAATCCTTGAAGCCCGACGGTATTGCTGTG
>Ga0164318_10001066_pt1 | contig 23531 bp, 22 predicted proteins | sample GuaBasSedimGuay9_FD_113734 | JGI IMG/M metagenome (GOLD analysis project Ga0164318, IMG submission 113734) | Subseafloor sediment microbial communities from Guaymas Basin, Gulf of California, Mexico - Guay9, Core 4571-4, 0-3 cm | ecosystem: Environmental > Aquatic > Marine > Hydrothermal vents...
CGAAATAAATAAACCTGAAAGTGCAGAAAAAGCTCGAAACAACGCAAAGAAAATAGAAGAAAAAATTGAGGAAAAACGAGTACCACAAGAAATTAATAAACTAGAAGAATTAAGAGAAATAGCTTTTCAAAAAGCTCAGAAATACGAGGCAGAAAATAAACTTGCTCAAGCTTCTAAATATTATAAAGAAGCCGCAAAACTTTCAGAAGATTTAGGTGAAAAAGAAATCGCTTTTGGCTATCTAGAAAAAGCAAAATATCTTATTAAACAAATCAAAAAATTACAAGAAACCAAGGAAAAAGCAAAAGAAAAAGCTGAAGAAGAAGAAGAATTGGTACCTAAAGAAATAACTGAAGCTGAAGTCGAATTAGCAAAACTTAATATTAGTGATTATCTGAAAAATGCGAGAAACGCATTAAAAGATGAATTATATGCCGTTGCACTTTATTTTTATGAAAAAATAAGGGATGCTTATTTAATATTAAGGGATTCAACAAAAGCAACTAAGACTGAAAGTAAAATAAAAGAAATTAAAGCTAAAATGCAACTAGAAAAAGTATCATCAGAACAATTACGGTCAATCCTTCCTCGATTATCCTCAAAAGCTGAAAATTTATTTAAGAAACAAAAATATAGTGAAGCTTCGATATTATACTATCGAATCGCCGATATTTTCTTTAGATTAGATGATACTGATGCTGGTGAGCACTATTTGTCAAGAGCGGAAATTGCGCATAAAAAATCCGAAAAATAAGTTATCTCTTTCTTATTTCTAATTTTTCTTTTAAAATCACCAGTGAATTTTCTGGTATATCTTCCCAAACATTAATATTTGGTCCTACGATTGAATTAGTACCTATTTTTATACCTGGTAAAATAGTCGTCCCAATACCTGTCTGGACATAATCACCTATTATCGTCCCTAACTTTTTACGCTTAGAACTAATCCTTCTTTCTTTAATTGTCATTTTTATATGCTTTTTATCAAATCTTAAATTTGCCGTAATTGTCCCTGCACCTAAATTACAATTTTCTCCAATAATACTATCTCCAACATAACTCAAATGTGCTATTTTTGTATTTTTCATGATAATACTCCCTTTAATTTCACAAGCATTTCCAATCCTTACATTATCTCCGATAGTGGCGTAATCTCTAATATAACAATTTGGACCTATATCACAATTTTTTCCAATAATTATTGGCCCTTTCAAATATGCACCACTTCTAATTATTGAATTTTCACCAATACTAACATTTCCATGTAGATATGCCCCTTGCTCTACTGTCCCTTTAACATTATACTCTATTTCGTCCATTAATAATTTATTTGCGTCCAACAAATCCCAAGGACGTCCAACATCGACCCACCAATAAGGTAAAATAAATCCGTATAATGGATTTCCGTCGTCTATAAACATTTGAAGTGAATCGGTAATTTCATATTCTCCTCGTTTGGATTTTTGGGTTTTTTTAATATGATCAAAAATCGTGGGTTTTAAGATATAAATACCTGCATTTGCAAGATTACCTAATTTAGGATCATTTGGTTTCTCTATTATTCTTATTGCTTGGTCGTTTTCTAATTGGACTATTCCATATTTTTCAGGATCATTAACTATTTTTAAAGAAATAATTGATTTCTTATTGATTTTATTATATTTTTTCAATAATTCATCGTATGTATTCTGACTTACAATAATATCTCCATATATTAGAATAAAATCATCATCGATATATTTTTCTGTAAGTCCTGCTGCATGTGCAGTACCTAATGGCGGATATTGTGTAATATATTCTATATTTATTTTAAATGATGATCCGTCTTTAAAATAATCTTTTATTAGCTCCTCTGAATGCCCTACAACAAGAATTATATCTTTAATTCCAATTTTTTTAAGCATTTCAATTGTATACTCTAATAATGGTTTACCAGCAATAGGTAGTAGATGTTTCGGTCTACCAAGAGTTAATGGTCTTAGTCTTTTACCTTCACCAGCAACTAATATCACAGCTTTCATCTTTTAGTTCCACTCATCTATTATTTTTCAATTCTATTCAAATTGGATTAATAATTTTTTAAAAATTTGTATTACTAAATATTAAATTTAACAGTTCATATTATTTTTTTGTAATACGATTTTAAAATGGTTAAAATGTCTGATGAAAATTATGAGCGCGAAAAACTTATAAGTATAATAGATGGGCTTGAATTGGAATTAAAAATTAAAGAAGAAGAATTAAAAGAACGAGACAATATTATTAAAGAATTAAAATCAAAAATAAAAGAATTAAATCATAAAATTTTTGAGTTTGAAACAAAAATAGACATTTTCCAAAACCAAATAACTCCAAGCGTGGCGGAATCAATTAAAAGATATAGAAATACCATCGCAGATTTTGAATCACTATTAAATAATAAAAATAAAATTATTCAAGCTTTAAATAAAAATTATTTACAATTAAAAGAAGAAAATAAGGAATTAATGCTAAAACTTAATAAAAAAGAGAACCTGATTGAACAATTGAATAAAAAAATAGATTATGTCCCCATTATTTGTGATAAATTAAATAGTGAGATTAAAAAAAGAGATTTAAAAAAACAAGCATTAAATCAAGAGATTACTCAACTTAAACAAGAATTAAGTATACTCTTAAAAGCTAAGGATTTACAAGAATTTAATGAGTTTCAGGATAAAATTCAAAATCTTTTGAATATGATTAATAATAAAAATAAGACTATCAATTTTTTAAAAGAGCAAATAACCAAACAAAAAAATGTAATATCAAAATTAAAGGAATTAGATAAATCTTCAATAATTAAAACAGAATGATGGTTGTAGATTATATTACAAATTAAGAGGCATTAGTATTTGGTTCTACTAATAATTTACTTTTTAAAATTTCTGCTCTTCTTATAGGTACAATTTCTTTTGATTTCTTGTATATTTTTGATGCAGTTTTTCCATAAACCAAATCACATACAAATTCATTAAAATTCAGTTTTGCAGATTCTTCCTCTAAAATTTCTTTGATGATTTTACGAATAGAATATTTTTGTTTATGTGAAATTCTATGTTCTGTAAACACTAAAGCTGTTATTCTCAATACATAACCATCTTTTGTCGTAATATTGTATATTCCATCTATTCTAGTCGTCAGTCTTCTTACCAAGCTTCGTAAATAATCTCTTGTAAAATCAGAACCCACAAATTTAGTATAGGCGATGTTTCCAATTACTTTTTCAACTTTAAATTTCAATTTAACATGCATTTGGGAAAAATCATTAGTTAAATCTGATAAAGTAATTTCAACTACCCTCGATATTACATGCTCTGGGGTTTTTGCAGGCGTCATCCCAATTTCTGCTTCACCAAAATATTCTGGCGAAATTAATGTATAAAACTCTTTTACTTCCATGTGTTTCTTTTTATCTGATGATTTTTTTCTGCGGCTTGACATATTACCAACTATTCGATTATTATATTGTAATAAGGTTAGATTTTTTTTTAAATTAAAAGTTTTTGCTCGTAAAATTTTTATGTGTTTATTCAATCTGTTTTTTTATAATACTTTCTAAAATATCAAGATATTCTTTTATATTAATCTTATTTGAAATTTTTACTATAGCTTTTTTTCTATTTCCAATAGTTTTTGTATCAATTTTTAATTTTTTGTTTGTTTGTTTTATAACCTCCCAAATATTAATTTTCTTATTTTCACCTTGAAATGGATTAATGCCATAAATAATATTGACATCTTTTTTGTATTGTAAATAACCTAAGACAATTTTATTTGGATTCAAGATATGATTCTTTAATGCAATTGATATTATCGGAATTATAATTCTATTGGTAATAATAGAACCACCTAAAATACATTGTACTAATGATTTTTCAATCAAATTATCAGGAGTGCTAATCCAATCTAAATAAAATGTAATCGAATCTCTATACTTTTTATATAAATCTGTTGCTTCCCTCAATTGAGTACCACGATCTCCCAAACACACTCTGAGCCCAGTACTCGGAAAATTCAATCTACCACATGCATTTAATAGAATTGCATATTCTCTTGCATCTCTTAATACTGATTTAGGCATTTCATTTAAAAAAATATAATTTATTCCGACTATGTCTTTACGAGCTGGCGTATATTTTATCAATTCTGAATTCAATTCACTTATTTTCTGATTACTCAAATCTTTTAAAGTGATATTTAAAGGGATGTTAAGTTTGATAAGTAAGTCGCTAATAGCTTTTTTATTATTAGTTAATCCATTAAGATATGGTTCAATAGTTTCTAATAACGAATTTAAAATATGACTTTCTTGTCTAAAAAATCTTGGGCCTTTTTGTTCATCAATCAACTTCAACTCTTTGCAGTCGTCCAATATCAATTTATTAAGTCCTAGCAACCCATGCATTTCTCCTTTATCTTGGTTATCTCCTAATGCCCCAATGATCCCAAATGGTAGTAAGTCTTCAATTAATCCCAAACTTCCTAATTCTATGTTTAATTGACAAATTGCTCTTGCAACATAATATGTAATTCCTGAAGTAGATATCTCTAATTCCCCATCAATATTTAACTCCTCAAGATTAAAATACAAAAGATCATAATTTCCACTTTTACTTCTTAGATAATCGTTGTCTAAAACAATGACTTTATTATGGGGAAAAAGTTTGTTTAAATAATGAAGTGTTGTGGACCCAATATCTAGAAAAACAAAGTATCCTTCTTCTATTCTATTCTTGAATTCATCTATATATTTGATTATCCATTCTTTATCTATATAATCAACAAATCTTAAATGAAATTTACCCTCTAAATTTAGAATTAATTTTATTAAAATTGCTGAAGCAGCTATCCCATCCGCCTCATAGTTACTTATTATATAAATAATCTCTCCACTAGTTATCCATTCATTTAACTTTTTTGCTATTACATTGACTCTATCAAAAAATTTGGAGTATTGCTCCAATACATTTCCCCTTTTCCGGGTATAATTTTAAATTAAAATCCAGTTATGAAATAAGAGTGGCTGCTTTATCCGGGCTATATTTCCAATAAGCCGGTAATACTTTTTTACGACGATAGTATTTTGATAACCGATGAATTTTACTCTCTAACAGAAATAAACTCCTTTTACTCCTGAAGTCTTTTGGATTTTCCTCCATATGCCTCCTTAAATTAACAGCTTTTTTAATAAGGTTATAGAGGTCTTCTGGTATTGCCATAGCAAGATCATTTTCTTTCAAAATTTGAGTAATTCTTTTTCCAGTGATTAACCTTGACAATGGTACCCCATAACTATCCCTTAATATCATTCCAATCATTGCAGGCTTATGCCCTTCCCGCGCCAATTTAATTATCATATTCTCGACTTCTTCCTTAGACTGCAGACCTGCCCATGAAGGGTAAGTAGGATGCGGTGGTCTATGTGATGAAGATTTTCCATGTTTTGGTGATTGCATTCTACCCATTATTCATCACAATAACTATTTTTAAGATTTAAATTATTTTTTTCTTTATTAATTTTGGATTATCAATTTATTTTTATCAATTTTTAAAAATCTTGTTATTATGAATTAGAATTTGAAAGATACTTTTTAAAATTTGTTATTTTTTATTTAGTCAATTTTTAAAACTTGTGGTTAAGGAGTGTGTTTTTTTGGTTTATAAAGTTTGTTCAAACCCCAAATTTTTTAATGTAATTTCCTAATTTTTTTAATGCGTCAATGCGATGTGAATATTTATTTTTATTTTCTATACCCATTTCTGCAAATGTCATTCCATTCCCTTCTATTGGTATGAATATCGGATCAAACCCCCAACCTTTGTCTCCTTTTATTCTATCTGAAATTAAACCATGGGAAATCCCTTCGAATAATACGTTTTTATTGTTTTTAAAGTCATAATATGCAATTACCGCTTTAAAATAAGCTTTTACTTCATTATTACCCCTAATTGGCTTAAGTAAATTCAAAATTCCTTGATTTCCAATAGTTTTATAGACATACGCTGAATATGGACCTGGAAAACCATTTAATATTTCAATAAATAATCCTGCATCCTCTACAAATTGTGGCGCTTTATTTTTTTGTAATAAAAAATTTAAACTGAATTCCGCAATTTCTTCAAGTTTATCGGATTGAATTTCAGGGACTTCAATACCTTTTATCCTCTCAATTTCAACATTATAATTTTTTCTCAAAAATAATTTTGCTTCCTTAAATTTTCCATCATTACTAGTGATAAAATATATCATTTTAATCTAATAATTCATTTTTTGTGAAAAGAACCGTTTATTATCGAACCATTAATTAGATTTTCTTCCAATAAATTAGTGATTATAATATAAACTTCGTCATAATCTATATCAAGAATATTTGCTAATTCATCAATCGGAAATTTATCTTTTTTTTCTAAAAATTTTTTAATGGAGTTATATACTAATCTAACTTTAACATCTATATCCTTTATTTTTGTTTTTTTTGTATTATTCTGTGTTTTTTTGTCCATTTTTTCTAATTTTTCCATTTTATCTTTATTTTCATAATGTTCTTTTATTTCCGATGCTAATAACCAAAGAATTATCCCAAAATATAAGGGAGTAATTACTATAAGTATTATAATCCTCCACCAATAATCTAAATTGAAAAATACCAATATCCAATAAACTTCTGGAATAATAAATAATATAAAAACTAATGCTAAGATTACTGCAAATGTTATTATCAATATATTTTTTCTATTAATCATTTTTAGTCTAATATCCAATATTATTCAATTTTAAAATAAAATTCATATTAAATTATAAAATGATATTTACTAATAAAATATTTCCCAAATAAATTAGATGTGAGGTTATGAATATCGATATCAGCTCGTGAAATTAAGCATTGTTTGATAGCTTTTATTTCATTTACTAACAAGCTGAAATTAAATTCACCCGAACTTTGTCCATGGCCTCTAAAATTGAAAGTAACTATGACAAATCCTGCACAGGCAATTTTAATAGCATAACTTTTCATAAATTCTTTAGACGCCATACCGCCATGTCCTATTATTACTGCTTTTCTCTCATTCTCATGTACTTTCGGTCCTATTACATTGAATATTATGTTTGTTCCATCATCTGTTATTGTTGCTAAATAATATGTGACTTTTATGTTAAAAGGGACATTTAAAATTAACATAGTACCTGTAATAAACATTAATAAAAGGATACTAAAATATATTATCCTTTTTTTTCCAAAATCCAATTTGATTATCTCCTTTCTATTATTTAATATATAATAAATTATTTTACTTAATTAGCTTAAATTTATTCCTCTATTATAAGGTAATGAACCAATTCAAAATATTTTTTCATTAAGTTATATTTAAAGAAAAATTATATATTCATAAAAATCAATTCAACATAATTAAGATTGAAAAATTATGTCCAAAAATGGAGGTAACAGATTGAAGATTTCTGATAGTGAGCGTGTAAATATAGAGGACGCAATCAAACGAAAAATCCGAGCCGCAAATCGAGCTGCAAAAATGAACAATATTAGGAAAGTTATGTCGTTATATTATGACATCTCTGGTCTATTCTTAGATTTAGGTAATGAAGAAAAAGCTAAAATGTTCAACAAAACAGCAAAAAAATATGAAGCAACTTTAAAAATACAAGAAATAATTGAAAAATATATAAATATCGCTAAAAATGAATATTCAAAAGGTAATTATCAAAATGTAGGTCAAATTTATATTAAATTATCTAATATTATTAAAAAGATTGATCCAAAAAGAGGAATAGAATTTAGGAATTTTGGCGAAAAAATGCTTAATTTAAAACAAGGACAATCTATTTCTCATCAATCAAAGAAATCAAATCAACAAGAGGATATTGAACAAGTATTAATCGATTTAGTTTTAATATGCCCAAAGTGTGGGCGTGATTTAGACCCTGATTCAGACATTTGTAAATATTGTGGTACAAAAATTGAATAATATTTAATTATCTTTGAAAATATCTTCCCCTACTCTCTATTTCGGTAATTTTTACTTTAATATTTTGAAGAAATTCGGCACCAACTATTCTCTTATATCCTGTCAAAATAGCATCAAAACATTCATCTGCAAATTTATAATGAGTACTTTCTAATGCTTTTTTAATTAAATGTAAATCAACTCCTTTATCTTCTAATGAACTGGAAAAACCTCCTAGCCCAAAATCAATAAAATAAATGATACCATTTTTTGCTATAATTATATTTGAAGTGGTCAAATCTCCGTGTATAATGTCATTTGAATGGAGTAACCCGATTTTCTCCCCAACTTTCTCACAAATTAAATTTTTATTTATCAAATGGTTCATATCTTTTTTTAATTGATTTCCTTCTATATAGTCCATATAGATAGACGTATTTTTAACATCTATCATATATATAAAAGGCGTAGGTACTCCTATCTTTCTTGCTTCAAGCAATAATTTTGCTTCATGGAATGTCCTTGATCTTCGTAATTGAAAATCTAACTCTTCAATTCTATAAGCTTTTTTATACCTGTATTTTCTAATAATTTTTTTACCATACCAAGTTTCTAAATATAAATTTGCTTCAGCGCCTTTTTTAAATAGCATTTTAATCGCCATCAAATTTTAATTAATCCATGGAATTTCTATTTCATCAATTCGCCATTTTGGCAATACATTACTCTCATCAATTTTTAGAAATTGTCTATAGTTAGCTTGTAATAACCCTGTCCATGCAATCATTGCTCCATTGTCCCCTGCAACTTGTTTTGGGACAACATAAAAAGTGGCACCGTGTTCTTCAGCCATAATTTTAAGCATTTCTTGTAAACGCAGATTTGCTGCCACACCACCAGTTAATAACACCTCATTTTTTTCAGTATGGGCGAGAGCTCTTTCGGTAACTTCTACAAGCATTCCAAATGAAACCTCTTGAATACTAAAACACATATCTTCTAACTTCTCTCCTGCTTCTAATTTATTTATTGCTGCGGTTAAAAGTCCTGAAAAAGAAAAATCCATTCCTTTTACCGTATATGGTAATTCCACAAATTTATTGGACAATTTTGCTAATTTCTCTACTTTTGGGCCCCCAGGATGTTGTAAATGAGCTTCTCTTGAAAAAACATCTAACATATTTCCGATTGGTATGTCCAAAGTTTCTCCAAACACTCGGTACCTTCCACCATCAAATCCAATAATTTGTGTATTGCCCCCTGAAGTATAAACACATATTGGGTCTTTAGCATCGCAAAATAATTTACCGATTTCTAAATGCGCCAAACAATGATTTACTCCAATTAATGGTATATTTAAAGTCTGATGTAGTGTTCTAGCTATGACTGCACCTACTCTTAGGCATACTCCCAATCCCGGCCCCTGAGAAAAAGCCACATAATTTATATCTTTAAGATTAAAGTTATTAGAATTCTTAACCTCTTTTATTAATTCTCGGGCATATTTGAAATGATGTTCTGCAGCTTTTCTCGGGTGAATACCACCACCAATTTCAGGTATAAATGTTTTCTGTACCTGTTTTAGTATTTTTCCTTCTGAATTAATTACTCCAATTCCTAAAGTATGTGCTGTTGATTCTATTCCTAAACAAATTTTCATATTTTCCAGTTTTAATTACTTTTTTAGTTAATATTATTTAATTTTGATTTTAGAGATAATTTTGATATTTTTATATAAATTGTATCATCATCGCTTTTAAAATAACAATTGATATGGATTATTTTTTTTAATAGTTTAAAGATCAAATAAATAAATAATAGAAGATATAATAGAAAATATTGTCGTTTTTTTATGAATAATCCATAAATTTAAATCTTTATCTCTTAATTTTAAATTATTTTAATATATAATTTCTAACATATTTACAATTTACATGAAACTTTTTATAGATATTAAAATTTTTTATTATTTTATTTAGGAAAGATTAAAATTTAATATGTTGGTTGTTAATACTTGAAAAATGAAATGTCAATTATGTGGTAAAAAAGAAGCAGAATTTGAATGTATCGATTGTGGAAGATTAATTTGTAAAGATTGTGCAATATTTTGCGAATTCAAAGAAAGAGGATATTGTGTTCAGAAATTAGGGGATATTGTTGTATATGAATGCAAAGGAATCTTTTGTAAAAGATGTGCTGATTTTACCTTAGTACATAGATGTTATGAATGTAACGTCCAATTTTGTAATGCAATTTTAGATACTTTAATTTATGAGTGTGATAAATGTCTGAACAAAATTTGTCCAGATTGTAAAGAATATCATATTTCGCATTGTGATGTTGTTTTTGACCGAGAAAAAGCACTAGACAGATTATATAAAAATATTCACAAAGATAATGAAAATAAATAGCTGTACCGTCCATTTATATTTTTATAAATAACCAAAATCCTCTAAAAATATTAATTTTTTCAATATATCCTATTATTAAATCAAAAACTTTTTATCTTAATATTCAGAAAAATATCAAAAATCAAAGATAATTATTTCTAAATATATTAAATTTTAAAATAAGGATAGTGATGTACTGTAAATGGTAAAAACAACAAATAAAGGAAAACAAAGTGAAATAAATATCGGGCTTGTTGGGCATGTTGACCATGGTAAAACTACTCTTGTAGAGGCAATGTCTGGTGAATGGACTGATAGACACAGTGAAGAAAAAAGAAGAGGAATTTCTATTAAATTAGGATATGCTGATACTGTTTTTATGAAATGTCCGAGCTGTCCAGAACCCGAATGTTATACAACGGAATTTTTAGCTAAAAAAGGCAATAAATGTCCTAGGTGTGGTGAAGAATTAGAATTATTGCGTCGAGTCTCATTTATTGATGCTCCAGGACACGAGATTCTTATGGCAACTATGATTAGTGGTGCTGCATTAATGGATGGTGCTGTCTTAGTAATAGCTGCTAATGAATCTTGCCCACAACCTCAAACTCGAGAACATTTTGCATCGCTTCAAATTACTCAAGTAAACAACTTGGTGATTGCTCAGAACAAGATAGAAATTGTTTCAGAAAAAAAAGCGATCGAAAATTATTTACAAATTAATGAGTTTATTAAAAATAAAATAGAAGCCCCAATAATTCCAATCAGTGCAATTCATAAAGCAAATATTGATTTATTAATTCAATTTATTGAAAAAACAATTCCAACCCCTAAAAGAAATGTAAAAGTCCCACCTTTAATGTGGATAGCTCGTTCATTTGATATTAATAAGCCGGGTTCTCACCCATCACAGTTAAAAGGAGGTGTTTTAGGTGGGTCAATTAGTAGAGGAAAACTACGTGTTGGCGATGAAATACTAATTTTACCTGGTTATCCAGATAGAAAAAATCCTGGTAAGTATATTCCATTAACAACAGAGATAATTTCACTATATGCAAGTAATTCGTTAATTGATGAAGCAGGTCCCGGTGGGTTAATTGGAATCGGAACAAAATTAGACCCAGCTCTTACAAAGGCTGATAGCTTAATAGGTAATGTCATAGGATATAAAGATAAACTCCCTCCATTAAGATATGAACTTCAAGTAGAAGTTAAATTAATGGAAAGAGTAGTTGGGATAAAAACTACAAAAGACGAAAAGTTAATGGTAGTTAAAAAATTACAAAAAGGGGAACGATTAATGATTAATATTGGTGCAGCAACTCTTGTAGGCATTATCACAAAAATACATAATGATATTACGGAAATGAAATTGATAAAACCTGCTTGCGCGGAAAAAGGTGATAGAATTGCTATAAGCAGACTTATAAATAAACGCTGGCGCCTTATAGGCTATGGAATTATAGTAGATTAATTTACTTTTTTTGGTCTGAAAATATATGAAAAATACTGATAGAGAACTAAATATTTTACTAGACACTAACTTTTTAATTGTTCCATTTCAGTTCAAAATAGATTTAAAATCGAGATTTGATGAGTTAATTGACAGGAAATATTCCTTAATATTATTAAATGAAGTATATGAAGAGCTAGTAAAGATTTATAATAAGGCGCGAGGCAAAAGAAAACAAGAAATAAAAGCAGCAATCACTTATTTCAAAAATAAAGAAAAAATTACAATTCTAGAGAAACAAGATAATGAATCTATTGACGATCTTTTGATCAGAATCGCAAAAAAATTTAATTATGTTGTTGCTACTAATGATAAAATACTAAAACGCAGACTAAAAAATTTAGGGATAAATTTTATTTATGTACGGCAAAAATCATTTTTTAGAGCTAATCGTTTCTTAGGATAAAATAAAAGGTAAAATCAAAAGTAAATTAAATATCATCCATAAAATTTTAAAAATATAAATAATTCAAAAATCATATTACTTAAAATATAAGAATAAAATTTTTAATGATTTATTTTAGTCTTATTAACATTCTCATTTATTGAATTAAGGTTGTAATAAAAAAATGTTTAAACTTATTGAAGTAGAGAATACTATTTCCATTCCTCCAAATAGGTTCTATGAGGATATCAATGAAGTAACTCTTGAACTACTTCAAAAAGAATATGAAGAAAAAATAACTTCCGACCTTGGATTTATTATTGCAATCCATAGTGTAACTGAAATAGGAATTGGAAAATTAATTCCTGGAGATGGATCTGCCCATTATCGATGTAAATTCAAAATGGTCGTATTTAAACCCAATTTACATGAAATTATAGAAGGTAAGGTAGTAGAAGTAGTCGATTTTGGCGTATTCATTCGGTTAGGTTGCATAGATGGGTTAGTACACATTTCACAAATAACAAATGATTATATTTCTTTTGATGGGAATAAATCTATGTTGATCGGAAAAGAAACTGGGAGTTTTTTAAGAGAAAATGATATAGTACGGGCTAGAATTGTTGCAGTTTCAATAGGAACTGGTGGTACAAGAAGTGGAAAATTGGGTTTAACGATGCGCCAAGATTGGCTGGGCAAAATTGATTGGATTCAAGACCGCATTAAATTAATTAAAGAAGGAGTTCCTCCAGAAGAATTAAAAATAAAAAAAGCCGCCCCAAAGAAAAAATCCAAAAAAACTACAAAAAAGACGACAAAAAGGACTACAAGAAAAAGTACCAAACAAACTACTAGAAAAACAACTAAAAGAACTTCATCTAAAAGACGATAAAGGAAGTGAATTAATATTCCTGAGAAAGCATGTAAAAATTGTAGGTTTATTGAAGAAAATTCAAATCAATGTTCAAATTGTAAAAGTTTCAATCTGTCTTCAGAATTTTCAGGTTTTGTGATAATTTTTGATACTGATTCTTTAATTGCGAAAAAATTACAAATTAAAAATCCCGGTAAATATGCATTGAAGGTTCGTTAATGGTGATAAAGTGGAAAAAAAGGGTAAAAATGTAAAAATAACTGATGAATTAATTATTATTTTAAAAAAACCGTTGGGAAAATTCTTTGTAGGTTCTGTAGAGGAAACTACTGAACAAGTAAAAAACTTATTTACTCAATTTGGCGAAAAAAATAAACCACCATTAGTTATTAGTGTAGGTGATGTCTGTACCAGGTCTCTTATAGAAAAAGGTATCAATATTGATGTTGCTATTATTGATGGAAAAACTTTAAGAACAAATAATGAGGTTGTTAATTTCCCCGCTAAAAATATATTAAAATTAAAAAATAAAAAAGGTTATATTGAAGGAGCTGCTTGGCATATTATTGATAATGCAATCAAAAGAAATGATAAACCTATATTGATTCAAGTTGAAGGTGAAGAAGATTTGCTAACATTAATTGCAGTACTTGAAGCTCCATTAAATTCAATAGTATTTTATGGCCAGCCTCCAATTAAATCATATAATATGGAACAAGGTTTGGTTATGATCACTGTAACTCCTCCTAAAAAAGAAGAGTTTATTGGTTATTTAGAAAAAATGGAATTAGTTGATGAAAATAGTTAGGTGTAAGAAAAATGGCTATCAAAGATATGTACGAACATAACAACATTTTATTAAATCGTCGTGAATTAAATTTTATTTTATTTCATCCAGCTGAACCTACTCCAACGCGGCAATCTGTCCGTAATAAAATTGCGTCAAAATATGCTGTGGATATAGACCTTGTGTATGTCTACAAATTACAACCTGAATTTGGAAGAGGTTCAACAAAATGCGAAGTATATGTTTATGATTCAAAAGAAATAGCAGATAAATTGGTACCTGAGTATATTAAAAAAAGAAATCAAATAAAAGAAGAAAAAGGTGAGTAAACTGTCCTCTAGAAAACCTAAAAGTAAAAAGAAAAAAGTATCGGTACGCGTTAGTGATTATTATAAAATAGATGGCGATAAATTAATCCGAAAAAATCAATTTTGTACTCGGTGCGGTCCTGGAGTGTTTATGGCCGATATGTTTGATAGATATGTTTGTGGTAAATGTGGTTTTACTGTTTTTAAAAAACAGCCTACTCGTAAATCTCATAAATAAAAAAGAGGGACAATAAATGAGCAAATCAAAGTCAAAAGTAAATGTTGTGATTTCCGATCCAAAAATTGGAAAATCAATTCAAATACAAATAGATGATTCAAAATTTAAAAATTTATTAGGCTATAAAATTAATGATGAAATATCTGGGCAATTATTAGGATATGACCAAAAATACAAGTTTAAAATTACTGGTGGGAGCGATAAAGATGGATTTCCAATGCGCAAAGATATTTCGGGCTCTGTTCGTAAAAGAATTTTATTAAAGGGTGGTGTTGGATACCACCCTAAAAGAAAGGGGCTAAGAAGGAGAAAAATGGTACGGGGCAATACAATCAATGAAGATATAGTTCAAATTAATCTTATTATTACAAAATACGGTAATAAGCCAATAATTGAGCCGTCCTCCGAATAATTTATCATTTAAAGACCCCAAAATTTATTATTTTTCCGTTTTATTTTTACTAATTCTTTTAATGCTTTCAACTCACTCTCATTTAATTGGTCTTTAAATTTCTCAGTTAATGTTTTAAAATTGAATTCTGACATATCTATATAAAATAAATCTCCTTCGTTAATCTGGCGTCCAACAGTAAATGGACTTTTAATTGAGATAGCTACTTCCATACCCTCATTTGCTTCTTGTATATTTTGCCCTTTATCTTGTATTTGCTGTATTATACCAATTTTTTTCCCATCTTTATTAATTAGCGTCATTTTTGGTCTAAGTTTTCCGCTTATTACTTTAACTCCTATAACAATTGGTGATGATTTTCTAAAAGTATAGCCCGGTAAAAATTCAATTACTGCCGGTAAAATCATATTTTTAAGTTCAAGTGATATTAATCTGTCTATCTCTCCCTTATGCCAAAATTCAAAATCTTCTATTAATTTATAGATTATTTTATTTTCAAAAATTTTAATATCATTTTCTAAAATTTCTTCTTTTGCATCTGGTAAAATTTTTACATTAAAAGCTAATATTGCAGACCATGAAGGATCTTTTTGCTTGACGATGTTTGCTTCTGTAACATCCCTTTTTGATACATTTCCGACATCAGCTATTCTGATGGGTATGTTTCTATTCTTCAAATAATTGACAATAGCTTCTAAAGACCCTAATGTATCTGCTTTTAATATTACCCCTAAATTTTCAGTGCTAATAAATAATTGTTTCATTTCTGATTGTACATCTGATATTGCTTCTTGAATTTCATCATCATTTCTTGCAACAATGACTGGGGCTCCTGCGACAACTCCTTCTTTTAAATCTGGGGAAACAATTTTTACACCCATTGCAGCAATTACCTCATCTATCTGCTTGAACTTTTCTCTAGGGTCTCGAATTTCATCTAATGGTTTAGGTACAAGTAATGCTTTTACTTTTGTAATTATAGGCTTGTCTTTACCCCCCACCACAATTGTATCGTTTTGCCTAATTATCCCATCATATAAAATAGTGTCGATTGTAATTCCTAAGCCCACTTCTTCTTTAACTTCCAGAATTGTGCCCTTCCCGCTCCCTAAATTTACATTTAACCGCTTTTTGAGGAATCCCATAGTTAATCCTGAAAGGACCATTAATAATTCAGGTATACCATCAGCAGTAACAGCACTTGTTGGTACTATTGCAACGGTCTTAGTAAAATTTGATATTCTATCAAACCGTTCCGAATCAAACCCTTCTTCTGATAGTTCTCCTACAATTTCATATATTTTTTTATCTAACTCTCTTTTTACATAATCTGCTTGTAATGAAATGGATTTAAGTAGAGTATTACCAGTACTTTTCCAGCCAGGTATCCTGTCAAGTTTATTAGCTGCAATTAAAAATGGCGTCCTTCGTTCTTTTAATATTTTAATGCATTCATAAGTTTGTACTTGAAAACCCGTATTAATATCAATGACTAAAATTGCAATATCTGCAACTGAATTACCCCGTCTCCTTAAATTCATGAAAGCTTCATGACCTGGTGTGTCTATTATTAATAAACCTTTAATATCTAATTTAATATTCGTGGATTTTAATAATTCTCCACATATTTGAATAATTGTTTCTGCTGGAAAAAAACTTGCTCCAATATGTTGCGTGATTCCACCTGCTTCGCGGAGCTGAACTGATGTTTTTCTTATTTTATCTAGTATACTTGTTTTTCCACTATCTATATGGCCCATTATAACTACTATGGGAGATCTTTCATGTTTAACTGTTGTATCATTCATTTTTATAACCTAATAATAAAATCCAAAAAGTTCTTTTCTTTAATATTTAAATTAATCCATCTTTTTTTGAATTTTTTTCGCTTATTTAATCTATATAACCCAAATAGACCATTACATTTTACTATTGATTTTATATTATTTACTTGTTTGTAAATGGTCTATTGAAACTATTCTTATTAATATTAAAATGTTATTAATTATTTTTGAAAATATTACTATATTTTTTTATTTCTACACGAAGGAGTTTTAATTCTATAAGTAAATAAATAATAAATCTCTCTAATACAATTAAAAAGTCGAATAGTAGTATAAAATTGACCAAACGAATAAATAATTTTCTAATCGTTATTTAAAAAACTGAAAACTATAATATTTTCAAGTAAAAAAAGAAAAAATATAATTAAATTATTTAAATTCAACAGGTTCGATTATTTTTCGCTGAATTAAATTGTATATTCCACCTATTATTTCGATATCCGGTTCAGTTCTTGCAGCTTTAGCCATTGAGATTACTAATGGTATAAAAAAGTAATTGATCCCACGGGTTTTCATTATACTACTTATAATTTTAATTAATGCAATTTCCAATTTGGACAGGTCTTTAATAGGTTTGTTATTTTCAATCATTTGTAAATATTGATTTCCAGTTTGGGTAAAGACTTGTGGATAAGTTAAATAGAGGTCAAATACCTCTTTTACAATATCACCAGCTGTCTTGAAGACTGCGACATTGCCTCTAAAATTAACAAGTTCATTATAATATATTTGTTCAAATTGTTTTTGGAATTCTTTAAGTTTTTGTCTTATTTCCTCGGATGCCGTTGCTTCGGTTATCAATGCAACTCTTGTTAAATTACCGTCCATTACCAAGATTTTATATTTTGAATAGCTTAATTCAAATCCTTCGCTTACTCCCTCTTCCTGACCTTTTTTGGAAAGTTCTGATTCAAAAGCGCTTATTGCGGTGAAAAATCCGCTAACTAAGACCGGGTCAAATTCTGTTTCACTTATTGGATAATTAAAAATGGATGCACCTGCATTTTTATGTACGACCATTAAAAATTGTAAATTAGCAATATCTTTAAATTTGTTTGAGATTTTGGTAAGTCTTTTAATTTTTCGCGCTATTCTTGGTTTAGAAATTGTATACTTATAGGTTATTACCATTGCTGTTAGAATAGCTGCTCCAATTATACCCCATAATAAAAATCTTCCGAAATACTCCCAGATTGAAATTATATTAACTGTAATTGGTGAATTATATGTACTACTATATGTTTCGACTGAGCCTTCATATTCAATGAAGATATCTAATGAATTAATTCCTGAAGGTATTATAATTTCAACCAATGCCAATCCATTAGCATCTGTCTTAGCGATTCTAGCTGGGATTTTACCTCCAAAAGAGAATTTAATTGTTTTGTTAACTAACCCCATGTCATTTGTGCTATTTATTAGAAATACACTAATTGATAATGATTGCCCTTCAATTTTCTCAGTAGGAATTACATATTGTGGGTTTAGAATTATTTTTGTTTGGGTCTTTTCTTTGATCATTAAATTAATCGAAATCGTGGCTGTACTACAATTTTCTGCCGTTGCAATTACATTTATTTTATAATTCTTATTTCCTGTAATATTTTCCCCAGTTAATGTTATTGTCCCTGATTCATAGATACTTTCACCAGGCATAGCCAATGTAAAATTTCCATGTAATGAAGTATTTTCAATTCTATATTCTATGTGCCCCCAATCAATATCTGCTTTATGAAAAGTGTCCTTAAAACTACATTTAAAGTTAATTCGTTCGTGAATATATTGTGTTATATTATCAACATCTGAAATAAGTTGCACAGGAACCGGCTTAATCTGTAATGGTATATTTTGAATTAAACCCATATCATAACCTGTTTTCTCCGCTTGAACTCGGATATAATATGTGTTATTTATTGGTAGATTTGTTGTATCTATTTTTATCTTATATAAACCTCGTTTCGACTCATTTTTCGTAATGCTATAAAGATCATCCCATTCTAATACTTTTTTCCTTGGACCAAATATTGACACATTCAATAAAGCACCTGAAATATTATAACCCCGTATAGCATCTTTATAATTAATAATGATAAATTGAGTTGTGTCATTAATATAAGGAAATCTCGTAAAATTTTCAATTATTGTTAAATTTGTTGGTGTGGGTAATATATTTAACATAGTGGCTTGAAATGAAATTTCTGTCCCATTTTGCCATTCAATTATTATTGAATACCTTCCACCTATTGCAAGTGGGTCTAATTCTGGGTCCCAATCAAATGTTGCATTTCCATTAACATCTAGTTGTTTATATGTTTCATAATGAGTAAAATTATTCGGACTTGGGTAATAAATCCCTAATTTAACTGTCCCCGAATTCTGTCCATATATTGTTGCATTTATTCTGACTTTATCATATATTTGAATTTCTGAGGCAGGTATATAACTTGTCCCAGTATTTTTATATATTAATATATGTCCCATATAATTATTACTTTGGGCAAGTACTGACCAACTACCATTACTTACATCTTTTATTATTATAGATTTATTGTCTGATGATATTTTATAATTAGAATAATTATTTGTTTCTTTTTTTATTAATAGAACCTTCCAATCTAACGGTTTTGTAATATTAATGGATGATTCAACGAAATTAGCTGGAACTTCTAAATTAGTGCTAATATTCCATTTTATTTTATTTTGTAGGTCATAATCAAAGGTATATTGAGAGTCCATAGTAAAAGTGGATTTAATTGTATTTGTAATGTTTAAATCGAAGGAAATACCTCCCATCCATCTTGATTTTATCGTGTAATGATATTTTTTGTCTTCACTTGGATATAGTGGTGTATCATTCACCCACCTACCTTTTGGAGCACGTTGCCATCCAATTGTACATGCATAATCTACTGATAATTTGCTAAAATTAGCACAATTTTCTCCTATACTCCCGTTTAATGCAATTGCATTATCACCGTTTATTGTATCATTCACTCCAAATATTGTTATATTGTTCATTGGATCGGTATTATTAGTATAAGCGATTAAAACCCACCAGTAATTGCCACCTTCTACTCCATTTAAATATTCGAAATTAAAAGTATACCATATTTCGGATGTAGTCGATGGTAATCCTACAGAATACATCAGTAGTTTTTTAATGTTTGGCCCATTTCCAGTTCCATTATCTGGGAATACCATCATATTCATTGGTGTATTATTATAAGTGCTTTTAATTCTAATTGTTATATTATTCAATAATGCATTTTTAACTGGAATTGTAAAGTTTTGAGCTGCTACTGAATATTTTCCTTCAGTAGATGTGATATTTCTGATACTAATACATTTATTAGAAATCTGGTCTTCCACAGTGATATTTTGAGCTTTATATATAATATCTTTAAAAGGAATTACATCAAAACCTGGATGCCACCCAACTTTACATGCAAAATCTCCATTCAATTCGTGCCAAATCATTGTATTATTTTGAAATACTGTTCCATTAAGTGCTATTGCATAATTACCATTCGTATCATTACGACCTTTAACAGATATATTCGCCCCATTTGTAGTATTTCCAAGAAGTAGCCACCAGTATTTTCCTTGCATTAATCTTGGTTGCTCAAACATTGTAAAGGTAATCCATTGATCTGTATATCCATCTGTAGGAAATAAATAGGCACCAATATCTATTATTGGATTACTATCTGAAATCTCTGGATAACCCAGTCCAGTATCTGCTACTATTCCCACATAAAGAATATTCTGATATAGATATGAATTATTAAAAGACAAATATAAACTAATATTGTTTAAAACTCCCTTTTGGTCGAATGTAAAATTCTGGGAAACACATTTGCTTTCTCCTGATATATTATAAACATATCCTAAAATTTCTGTAGTTTCATTTTCAATGGTGTCTATTCTCGTAGATGGTCTTAAAAGGTTTTCAATTCCAAGCCCAATTTCGGATGGTGCCGGTCTATTATTTACTGGTGATATATTTACTACTAAACATAAATCTGCCGGCTCATATTTGACATTACCCAGTGTCCCAGCAAATAAATAACTTTTATCTTCATCATTTTTGTCAGAATTAAGATATAAATATCTTATGTCGAATACGCTAGTTTTTCTAGGCATTATAACACAAATGAAATAATAACCATTTCCATAAGTATCTCTATAAGTATTATTAATATCTAAAAGAGCATTTCCTCCTGTATTATCACATGGAAACAGCTCCCAATGTGCTGCACGCCGCTGATTTAAATCTGGAATTGATGGATTATATGCTATTTTCTCAGATACAAGTGAAATAAGCGAGTCTGGCATTACTAAAAATGTAACTGGATCTCTTGATGCATTATATGTCAAAATATACCAAGCTGGGCCGTTTGTAACATTAGTTTCCTGAACAAAAATTTCTACACTATTTAAAATACAATTTACTGGTATTTTTATCGAAGTCCAAACGAAGGTATTGTAAATATTATTTTCTATAAATATTGATGGATAATTGTCCACTATATATTTAGTAGAATTCGATTTAATATTCTCTATTGTAAAATTGTTAAATGTTAAATTCCAATTATTATTATCTACCTCAAAATTGAATTTTCTGTCTGGATTCAATTTACTGTCTTTAATTGTTCCACTTATTAAATGGGTCTTATTACTCTTTATAATAGTTTTTAATTGACTTCCTATCCCATAAATACTGTGATTGTTGCTGAAATCTTGTTTCATAAATGAGTTCAGTGTATCTTTATTTGAATTATTATCCAAATTTATATTATTAATAAAATTAATTTGGTAAATTATACTAAAGAATAAGGAGTTTAAGATTAAAATCAATAATAGAGGTATGAATGTTTTTACTTTTATTTTGTGTGTCAACATCTTAAATTTCATAAAAAGTCAACTCTTTAAATTAATTATTAAAATAGCTGTAATTACAATTATTTATGAAAATATTAACCTAATGGTTTTAAAAAATAAAAAATGAGAATAATTGAGCTAATTTATTATAATAGAATGTTTTCAATTATAATATCTACAAATCTATCAAGAATTTTACTATCTTTCTCAATAAATTCTTTACAATCGTTCAATAAATCACTTTTAAGTTGATCTCGATATACATTTATGTTTTCAGGGTCGGATTTTATTTTATTACAAAGTTCTCTAATTTTACTTAAATCAGTCTTTAATTCTCTATCCCATTTATTTATATAGTCAATAATTTTTTCTTTTACATTTGATTTTTCGGGTAATAGACCAAGATTTTCTCCCCATAGTTCTAACTCTCGCTCTGCACTTGCTAAACTATCTGATGCATGGATTGAATTTACTCCGCCATAAATTCCATATTTTCCTCTCAGTGTTGTTTTCTCTGCTTGGTGGCAAAAAGTATTACCGATAAAATTTCTTATACGATCTGGGTCTTCTTCTAAGATCATTGCAACAACTGGCGATAATTGCAACATTTTACAAAGCCAGGGGTAGAAAAATTTTCCTTTATGTTCCTCATAATGTTTTTCTGCTAAATTATTATTAACTGTAACTTCTTTAAATGCAATAATTTTAAAATCGTTATCAATGAAACTTTTCAATACTTTGGCACTAACTGGTCTTCTAATTGTGCAGTCTGGCTTTAAAAAGACTAAAACCTTTTTTTCGTTTTTGTCTTTCATTTTTGTCAAGTCAAATAAATTATTCAAATAATTAAAATATTACTATAAGGTAAAATTCCATTGAATAAAAAGTTTAATCTTATCTAATATTAAAAGATATTTAACAATTTTTTAAAAAAGTGGAAATAACATTTAAAATTAAATTCTCAATAATTTTTTACTAATATTTGCAAAATTAATAATTTACAAAAAGTTTATTCATAGTTTCTAACCCATTTCTCGCCTTTTTTAACCCATCGTTTCTTAGATATTCTATTCAAATATTCAATATATCTACTATCTGACCCCCAACCATAATCATCGATTCCTTGTGGATTGTTTTGTTTCAACCTTTTTGTAGGCTCTACAACAATTTTTATTTCTCCTTCTCTTCCTTTAATTTTAAACTTTTCTTTCTTGTTCCAAAAGTTTTCAATAGTTCTCAATCGTTCTTCTCCTTTTTTTACTTCCTCATAGAACCTAATACGGGATAGTAAATTTATTAATTTTCCATGGAGTATATCATAAATATAATCAGGGCGTTCCGAAAATAGATTTATATCATCGTTTTCCTTCCATTTTTTCAAAAACTCATATCCCTTTTTAGTAGCATTAATTATTGCATTTGATACAAAATACATCGGATATTTTTTTGATAATTCAATTGGTTCATAAAGTTTCATAAAAATACCAAGTTTATTGATTTTTGACTTGAAATATTCAGTATACAAATAAGTACCCAAATTTTTTTCCTCAAATTGGATTAGTAAGAAATCATTCCTTAAGGATTCATTCTCTTTAATTTTTTCATTACAAAGATTATTTACGGCCTCAATTAAATTTGAAAAAAGAATAATTACTTGTGTATTAATATTATCCGGTGTTTTTAGTTCATCTTCAAATGGTTTTTTCTTAAAAAATTTTGCTGGTAATAATTTGATATCCTCGATATTGCCAAATAAAATCACTGAATCAATATCTGTAATAATTCCGCTATTAAATAATTTCTCTGAATCAATTGGTATCGTAGCGTTGATTGCTATTAAATCACTTCCCCCATATTGTTTTATAATTCCAAGACTAGGTTTAGAGATTATCGACAACAATTTTTTAAATTCTGGC
>Ga0164318_10001067_pt1 | contig 23529 bp, 24 predicted proteins | sample GuaBasSedimGuay9_FD_113734 | JGI IMG/M metagenome (GOLD analysis project Ga0164318, IMG submission 113734) | Subseafloor sediment microbial communities from Guaymas Basin, Gulf of California, Mexico - Guay9, Core 4571-4, 0-3 cm | ecosystem: Environmental > Aquatic > Marine > Hydrothermal vents...
CTATTTCTTCAAAGAAATTGTTATGTGCATTAAAAAAGAAAGATAATCGGGGAGCAAAATCATCCACATTTAGTCCTCGTTCCATTCCTGCTTCTACATAAGCAAAACCATTCGCCAACGTAAAAGCCAACTCTTGAACGGAGGTGGATCCTGCTTCACGAATATGATAACCACTGATGCTGATAGTGTTCCATTTAGGCACGTGATTTGTACAGAATTCAATTGTATCTACAATTAATCGCATTGAAGGCTCCGGAGGGAATATATAAGATTTTTGGGCTTGATATTCTTTTAAGATATCGTTTTGAATAGTTCCCGTGAGTTTTTCCATAGGAATACCTTTTTTTTCTCCTACGGCAAGATACATTGCCAGTAAAATCGAAGCAGGGGCATTAATCGTCATAGAAGTGCTTATTTTACTGAGGTCAATTCCGTCAAAGACTACTTCCATATCGGCAAGTGTATCGATAGCCACACCTTCTTTACCAATCTCACCCGCACTCATAGGAGACCCGGATTCATGTCCATATAGAGTAGGTAGGTGGAAAGCCACCGATAATCCAGTTTGGCCGTTCTTGATTAAGTATTTAAATCGTTGGTTTGTTTCTTTCGCAGTACCCAAACCCGCAAATTGCCTCATAGTCCAAAAGCGCGCCCGATAGTTTGTGGGTTGCGCCGCTCGAATAAATGGAAACTCACCTGGAAAGCCTAAATCCCTAAAATAATCTAGATCCGCAATGTCTGCAGGTGTGTAGAGAGCTTTTACGGGGATATTAGATAGAGTTTTAAATTTTCTTTTCCGTTCTGGCACTTTTTCCAAGGATTTTGCTACGGTGGAATTAATCCATCGTTCCGTTTCTTCTACCAGCTTTTGCTGGAGATTTTTTTGAGAATTTTCAGTCATATTTCTCACGATTTGATTAAGGTTGATTAGTGTTATAGTTCCAAAAAAACATGTTTAATGATATAATGTCGGAGGTATCCATTTTGAATATTTTCTTTTTGCTCAATATTCGATGCCTTCTCTCGCTTGAATCCCTTGTTGAAATGGATGCTTAACTTCTTGCAGATGAGTGACATAATCTGCGATTTCAATAATTTTTTCAATAGGCTGATGCCCAGTGATTATAATCTCTGCATGGGGGTCGCGTGAAGCCAAAAGAGCGAAAATTTGCTCTTCGGAATAAAGGTTCAGTTCAATCATCGAACCCAATTCATCCAACACAATTAGATCGTAATCGTCAGAGTGCAAAATTTCTTGCATTTGTTGGAGGGCATCTGCTGCCATTTGACGGTTAGCCTCAACTTGTGAGGTAGTTTTTACAAAATGATAATTTCCGAATTGCATAATCGGTACATTGAGAAGTTCAGTTAATGTAATATATTCTCCATAGAAAAAGCCTTTCTTCCCAGAAGGGTCATGTTTCTTTAGAAATTGGATCAAAATTGGTTTTAATCCATGACCTAAAGCACGGATTATCCGACCAAGTGTAATGGAAGTTTTTCCAGGACCCATTCCATAATAAAAATGCATTTTCCCTATTGTATTAGAGTTTTTAGTCATAGTTTGTGAAAAAAGTAATGCCGTAATTAATAAAGTTTGTGGGGATCTTATTCTCTCAATTGAACTTTAAATTCCACTTTGCGCTCTGAAGTGCGAAAATTTGTGATCATTTCTGAACATTGTTTTGCACTTTCACGACATTTAATAGGTGAGAGGAACTACAAAAATTGATTGTATAAATTTTTGTATAATTACTTCATTATTTTTTCAAAAATACTTAACAAAAAGCGTGAGAATCATGAAAGAAACTGATGTATTAGTGGTTGGAGGCGGTCCTGCTGCATTGATCACCTCTGTAGTTGCTGCCCAGATGAATCCGAACAAAAAAATTATGACTGTTCGCAATTTTCCAAATGTTCCGATCCCATGCGGGATTCCTTATGCCTTCGGACAATTAAAAGGCATTGGAAACAACGTAATGCCAGACGCTAGTTATAAAGCATTTAATATAGATCTGGTCATTGATGAAGTTGTCGATGGCGATAAATCTAAGAAAATTATGGAATTGAAGAGCGGTGAAAAAATTAAATATGACAAACTTGTACTTGCAACGGGTTCAAAACCAATTGTTCCAAAATTTATAACTGGATACGACAAACCTCATGTTTATTATGTCTCCAAAGATAATTCCTATTTAGAAAAAGCCTATGAAGCAACTAAATCTGCGAAAAAGATAGTGATTATTGGAGCGGGTTTCATTGGAATGGAATTTGCTGATGAATTACTCCGAGAAAGAGATAAGAAGATTTCAATTATCGAAATGCTCCCAAACATCTTAGGTGTGGCATTTGATCGTGAAATTTCTGATGTGGTTGAAGAGAAATTTAGAGCTACTGGTGTTAATCTCCTAACAGGCAAAAAGGTTACTGCAATTGATGATAATTTCGTTCATCTTGAAACAGGAGAACAAATTGAAGCTGACATGGTTATTTGTGCCATTGGAGCGAGACCTAATACTGAACTTGCAACCAAACTTGAGTTACGGGTTGAAAGAAATGGTATTTGGGTTGATGAATATTTGCGAACTTCTGACAAAGATATTTTTGCAGTAGGAGATTGTGCGGCTAAAATTGATTTCTTCACTCGACGTCCTAGCAAGGTGATGTTAGCATCTACTGCTTGTGCTGAAGCTAGGATAGCTGGAGCAAATCTATTTGGATTACAAGTAGTTCGGGAAAACAAGGGAACAATTGGTGTGTTTTCAACCAATTTACAAGGATTAACTATTGCCACAGCAGGATTAACCCAAAAACTCGCAGAAGAAGCAGGTTTTAATATAGTTACTGGCACTACATCTTCAAAAGACCGTCATCCAGGAAAATTTGCTGATACTTCTGATGTAAAAGTAAAATTAATCTTTTCAAAAAACTGTGGAACAATTTTAGGAGGTCAAGTGATTTCTGGAGGTAAAAGCGCTGCTGAAATGATTAATGTAATTTCTGTAGCGATTCAGCAGCGAATGAGCATAGCAGAATTATTTACCTTACAATTTGGAACCCATCCCCTTATAACCTCAGCCCCAACCACCTATCCAATCATTACTGCAGCACAAAAAGTGCTGGTCGAATTAAAGAATAGATAATATTTTTTTTTCAATTCTTTTATTTTTTCATCTTTTTAACATCCTAAAATCATAATACGACATAAATAATGAAAAAGAAAGAAAAAAACATTTTCCCCCTTAGGGGATGATGAATATTTTATTTTTTAATGAGATTTCGTTTTTTACTCCAAATTAAACCTGCAAATGTAAAAAGCATAATTCCAGAAATAATTTGCAACGAATAACCAGGAATTCCGCCTGAAGCTCCAGAATATGTTTGTAAACTCAGTTTTACTCCGGTTTCTTTGCCGTCTGCAGAAAGACTGCTGTTTTCATAAGCGGTGAGAATCCCATCTTTATTGTATTGAATCTTTTGATATGTACTGATTTCTTGGGTCATATCCCACCACTTAATTTCCCACCCATATGACAATTGCTTTATTCCATAGCGGTAATGTTGATAATCGCCATAAAGTTCGAGGTATGAACTGGTCAAATCCTTCAAATACGTACCGATATGGTTTTTAAAATCAGCAAATGTTTGTAAATCATACAAAACAATCACATTAAATATAGATAGGTAAAGATTGTTACCGCTGGCTTGTTGATCGGATACATCTAAAGAAGCAGCTAAATTAGTTGTATCAGTCGATAGGTCGGGTTTAATTGAATACTGCATCGTTTCTGCAACAGTATCTATTGCATCAATACTAAGATTAAAAGTTCCCTCATTAGTTATTGCGCTTGCATCTTGAATTTTGACTGAATACAGTAAATAATCCCCAGATTCGACAGTCCACTCTGTAGCTGCAAAAATTGGACTGATCAAAATTGCATTCATGCAAAAAACCATCAGAATTCCAATAGTAAGATAAGTTTTTTTCTTCATCATTTGTTCCCTCCTTTAATCCTCCTCATATTTATCGCGCAACTCGGCCAATTTCTTCTCAGAAAACTTTTTTGTCTCACCTCTTTTTACACGGCTGAGAAATACCATAGCAACTAATTCCCAAAACACCAAATATGGGAATAACATTACATATTGAGTTCCTTCAACTGCATTTGTAATGCTTTTATAGATATCAAAGGTCACTCCAGCAGCTAATGGCCCAACTGTTGCTGACATTTGACTGAAAAAGTAGTAAGCACCAGTGTATGTCCCTAATTTACCTTCGGGAGCCATTTGCCATATAATTACAATGGTGTTAATATTTATCATTCCATAGAAAACCCCCACGATGGCAATGAGAATAACCACTAAGATAAAGGTTTTCACAAACATAAGGACTAAAATAGTTGCACTCAATCCGATTAAACCGATAAAGATGGTTCGCTTTCGGCCAATTTTTTCAGCTAATTTTCCCGAAAATACCGCGGTGATAATCATGGTTATTGGAGCAACCATTAAAGCTTGTGAAGCACTAGACTCTTCCCAACCCAATAATTGAGTAGCATAGAGAGAATAATACGTATCCATGGCGTTATAACCCAAAAACCAGGTAAAAATCACTAAAAGCATGAAGATCGCACTTTTTTCTTTTTCAGTGAAAATTGCTTTCAGACTCTGCCAAATGGTTTCTTTTTGCTTGTTCTCTTCAACATTTTCTCCGATATATTCTAAGGTAATCGGATCAACAGCGATAGGATGATCTCCTATTTCCATGAATTTTTTACCTGTAGGTGTTTCTTTAATGGTCAAAAACAAAATAATTAATGCAAGTGCTGTCAAAATGCTTACATAATAAAAGCCACCAGCGCGTGACTTATTTTCAAATGAAATCCATCGAACATCATAAATCATTCCCATTAATGTTGGTCCAATTAAGGCAATAACCATAGCAAATGCACCCATCAAATTAATAATGGCATTTCCTGTTGAACGAACCTCCGGATCTGTCAAATCAGGCATTAATGAAACACTGGCACTACGGAAAAATGCCATGGATAAATTAAACCACATCACCACAGAAATAAATCCGACAAAAGCGGCTACTCCTCGATTTTGGGATAATAATCCAATTACTGAAAAGGCAATGATTGCGGAACTTGCACCTATCAAGATATAAGGCATTCGTTTACCAAATTTCGATTTGGTTTTATCTGATAGAGCTCCAAATATAGGCAGCAAAACGATAGCGATAATGTTATCTAAAATCATAACCACTCCGATTGCAGTGTCAATTCCTTGTATCAATCCCATGCTTTTATAGTAATCTTTTAAAAGTATGGGCATTATGAAATTGTAATAATTCCACGCCAACGATGAACAGAAAAACGCTAGCCCGATTAAGAAAGTGCGCCCATATTTCAATTTTCCAGGTTTATTTGGGGACATTCGAGGCTTAAAAATAGGTTCTTCGGTAACTAGATGACTATCTTTTCCTTCTTCGGTCATTTTTTATCAACTACACTAAATTTCACCACTTCAAGTTTTAATTAAACTTTTACATCTGTAAAAGCAAAAACCTTGAAGCGGGGTTAAATTTTCACTCAAGTAAGAGGTAATAATAGCTCGTTCTGAAAGTAGATAAAAATTATGATTTACATTTTTGTGATATTTGAAAAAATAGTATTTATTAGGAGGAATATTTTAGCTTAAATTGCAGAAATTTTGGGAGTAAAACCACCTTTTTCATGGAGGGAAGACGATGAAAGAGCTGCTCACCCACCCAAAAGTCATTATCAAGTGGATATTCTTTCAGATTGGGATTAACATAAGCATCATGAATATTTTTTCGAACTTGAGAAAGATCATTGATATTTTGAAGATACACATCCCAAATTGAAAATGGTGGGCTCTCACCGAATTGATAAAATAATTCTTTAGCCATTCTACCTGCTAAAAGATAACGCTCGCTAATTTCGCGATTTACACGATCCTCATAGGATTTTAAATTGAAAGAAGAGAAATTTTCTCCGTTTTGCAATATTGACTGTAATTCTTCTGCAAGGATGTTTGTTGAAGCTCCAATTCCTAAAGTTCCTTCGAAATACATGGAGTAGAGCAATCCAGCAGCATCTCCAATTGCTATAACGCCGTCTTTAACTATAGAAGAAATTTGCCCTACGCAAGTAGTGCCATAATGAAAATCCTTATCGGTTAATGTGTTTGGATTGGGTGTGACATCTTTGAAATATCTTTGAATGGGTTTATAATTTCGAAGTATACGATGAAATTTGGTGGACATTTCGGGATAGGACGCATCGTCAACAAACCCTATTGTAAAGAATTCCACCGTACGGTTTAAAAACAACATTCCCTTCAAACTAACTTGTGGATGAAGTCGATAAATATATTGTACAGGCAAATTTTGGTCGAGAATCTCAGGCGATGCCGAAAATGAGTAGCTAATTGAATGCAGCTGTTTTAACGGTTCAAACCCAAAAACACTTTGAATATTATTGGGAACTTCTAATTCTGTGGAACCTGTTGCCAAAATCACACATTTAGCCAAAAAAACTATAGTTTTAGATTCATCTGTTTTATCTTTTGGTCGCAAGGTGGATTGACTGATTATTTTCCACTTTTGGTCACCGACTTGAGTAGAAGAAATTCGTTTTGCCTCAATGCATTTTTGATTCCAGAAAATTTCAAAATTATTTCTGTCTGCATGACTCAAGTACCAATCTCGCAGTTCATATTCATTAAACACCACACCTAATTGCTCTTGAAATTCATGACCGTCAATAATGGCTTCATGTTCTCGGCTGGCATAAATTGTCTTCCAATGAGACAAAGTAGAAATTTGACAATTGCTTGAATTACCAATATCTAATTCAGAATACCAATTCCAAGAATGTTTGCACATAACTTTCGCATTTAAATAGGGTTTTATTGGTGAGGATTGTTCTATTAGGACGCAAGAAGCAAATTGGGATAGATGATATGCAATTTTGCAACCCGCCATTCCCGCTCCTATAATGGCAAAATCAACTTGAGTTGATGAGATTTTTTCACCCATATGTATTCATATTCATGCAAATATTCTTCCCTTTTGAAATTTTCTCCTCATTCTGTTTCGGGCAGTATTTATCTTTCAATCCATCAATAATGAAATGATCCTACGATGGTAGAAAATCTACCTTTCCAAATTTTTAAATAGGATTCGATTTTTTTATATTCAACTTCTCTGACATTACTACTAAGGGAGGATACTTAACAAAAATACAAAGAAGGAATTATCAATGTCAAACAATTCAGGTACAAATTTCTTCAAATTATTTCGTCGACGCGGTTTTTCTGAAACCTTGGAAATTTTAGCAGAATGTCCAAATTTTGAATTACAACAATCCCTTTTCTTCAAACGATTAACAAATTCTAATTCTTATCCAAATATATTCTTCCGGGTAAAAAGTGATTTATTAAAACATAATTTAATCGCTTATAAATTAGATAAAGAAAATAATAAAGTAATTTATTTAACTGAGAAAGGTGTGAAAATTTGGAATCGGATTAATGAAATTGAGAAATTATTATAGCTTGATTAATTTTTCTGCATTGTTTATCTCTATTTTTTTTTAATTCACTCGAATCTTAAAAATTCACTCGAATCTTAAAAAAGTGAAGTCTTCGCCTACATTCGGTGAAAAAAACAGTCAAGAAATTGCTAAGATACTATGGATTACATCGAACTAAGCAAATTATAGCTTCGTGTTGGATGATTACAATTGGCAATTTATATGGAAACACAGTTGAGGCTTACCGTCATCGATTAATGGGGGTACAGTTACAGCATGGAAATAGAATTTTGGAAGCGTTATTGTATTATTCTTCCATTAAATTCTTAAATCGTTTGAATAATAATTAAAGAGAAGTAAGAAATGAATAATGAAAATGAATGGTAACAATTACTGCTTCCAATTTTTATTTTCTAATTCCAAAAAACGCTCTCGAGCCGCATCGTCCATAATAGTTAACTTAACTTTTACTTTGGCATCAAATACGGCCAAAGGTTGAGTTGCAGCTTCAATTAAAACCCTTTTTACATTCTCATAAATTTGCGCAAATGGCATGGCCATAACCATGTGTATTTCACCATCTTTCACTTGAACATCTTTGATAATATCAAGATCCAGCAAAGAAGCATTAATCATAGGATGCATTACTGGTTTTAAGACTTGTAACACATTTTCACGAGTAAGTTCCATAATTTTTCTCTCGAAAATTCAAAATATTACTTCTGCTTTAAGTGTTGTTTTTCTCTCGAAAATTCGAAATATTCTTTTGCTTCAAGTGTATTTCGCTTTTAATCAATGATTTTCCCCGTAATCTTAAATAAAGAGCACTTAAGCCCGCCATGATGCTAAAAAAGAAAAATGGAATAATTACATTTAATTCTGCCAACCATCCTGCAATGAACGGTGAAAATACCGTGCCCAACCCTACAATACTCTCGAAAAGACTTGCTTTTGAACCTTTCCCATGGGAAACATATTTCATGAGCATTTCTAACCCAATATAATAAACTCTTCCTGCAAAATATCCAACTATAAGAAGTTCACCCACTAAAAGCCAAGAGTTCTTAGTAAAAGCCATTGCTATCATGAAAATTCCAATTATACTAATATTCTGAATCAATTTATGAAAGGAATTAGGAATCCATTGACCCACTAAAAAGCCCAAAAATCGACCGATCCCAAATGCAAAAATAATTTGACCAGAAATTAAATTCGATAAGCCCAATCCTTCAGGAATCACGGCATAATTAGGAACATATGCTAAAAGTCCTTTGGATATAATGGCAAACACCAATGTTCCTGTCAATGTCAGCCAAATCACTCGAGAGGAAGAATTTTCCGACTTATCTGAATCTCCATCTTGCATAAAGGATGATTTGGGATGGTGGTTTGAGAGATTATCGGCTGCACTATAATCTGCCCCAGAATTAATATTTGAGTTGATTCCAAAAAATACGATTAAAAAACCAATTCCATAAATCAGCGTTGTACTGATAAAACCACCCAATATGAGCCATTCCCCAAAAATTCCTGCGAAAGAAGTTCCCATAGCCGCACCCAAAGACCAAGAAATACAAAATATGCTGATAAAACGTTCATGTAATCGTTTGTTTCCTTGAGCAATTTCTGAATATAGCATTTCGATGGTGGGCCAAAAAAATGAATATACCAAAGCACGAATTACCTGTCCGGCTAAAATCCACAACAAAATATTAGGAAGATGCGTTGAAAAAATAATTAAGAATATGTAACTGCTGGAAATTACCACTTGTCCCCCTGTAGCAATCAGAAGGCTTGTTTTATGAGGCAATTTATCGATTAATCTACCGAAAATAATGGCCCCGATAACATAGGAAATACCGTAAGTAGAAGAGATTAAACCAATTGGTCCAGGTGCAAATCCGAGTTCTACCGTATAGAAAATATACAATACATCCAGTATCGAATTGCAAAAATCACCTATCCACGCCAGGATCGAAATGCTAATTAAAAAACGAGTGGTAATTGGCTTTGTTAACATACGCTTATGAAAATTTAATCCAACGAAGTTATAAATTTTAATTGAAATAATCGTTTTCCGTTTTCGTTATAATTCGGAAAGAATTTTGAAAAAAGATCACTTGTGAGTGAGTGTGTATCATAATGAAAGGAATTCTAATTTTTATAATTAAAAATTGAAGCCATTATGGTTGTAACCTTTCAAATACATTGCTTAAATGGCAATTAAGTTAATTAATAACTCCAAAGAGTTAATACAGTGAAATACCGGATTACAATTAAAGCAAAATATTAATAAATTATACATTGTTACAAAAAAGTAAGTCGGTTATACCTTATTATTACACACTAATACACAACATTTAAATATTGGAGTGTGTATCACAATATTAGGAAGAAAAATCTTAAATCCTTATTGCTTCATATCTGCAGATTTGCAAAATCTTCTGCAAGATTTTAAAATGTGGTAAATATTTACATATAACTATAATTTTATTGAGAAGTGGATTTTTGATTCGTTTTTTCCCCATTTAAGGTGAAACATCAAAATGGAAACTACAAAAAATTTACAGCTCACCACAATTGTCAAAAATTCTGACACTTTTCGCCAATACATTTTCTTCTGGATTGGTCAACTTGTATCTTTATTCGGAAGCTCTATTGTTCAATTTGCTTTTACTTGGTATCTGACTTCACAATCTGAAAATGCAATGCTGATGGGAATTTTCATGGTTATTTCATTCTTTCCCCACATAATCCTAAGCCCTGTTGCAGGTGTGGTTGCAGATAAATATGATCGTAAAAAACTTATAATAATCGCCGATGGATCGCAAGCTTTTGTTACTTTAGTATTAATTATCTTAGCACCTTGGTTACTTTCCAATATGATTCTTTTTATGATCTTATATGCATTTAGATATATTGGTAATTGTTTTCACTATCCAGTTACATCAGCTGTAGTGTCGACTATGGTTCCTGATGAGAAGCTTTCCCAGCTGAATGGAATCAAAGGACTTGTAGACACGCTTGTTCAAATGAGCGCACCTTTATTGGGAGCATTATTATTGAATTATTTCAGTCTCGTGCAACTAATGTGGTTAGATGTGATTACATTTGGCTTCGCGATGATCCCACTATTTTTCATTACAATTCCAAATGTTTCAAAAGTGCAATCTTCACCAAAAGAAGCCATTTTAGCTGAAAAAAAAGTTTCTTCCTTCTTAATTGATTTAAAAGAAGGAATGCGGGCCGTAAAAGAAACACCTGGATTATGGGTACTTATTGCAACCGCAATTTTTAACAATTTTCTAATCACGCCAATCAACGTGCTAAGTTCATATTTAATTCTTTATGAACATAATGGAACTTCAACTCAATTTGCCATCGTCGGATTTTTCATTCAAGCTGGTATCATTGGTGGATCATTATTGATGTCAATCAAAAAGAATTGGAAAAATAAACGCTTTCACTTTATACTATGGCATTACATTGCTTTTACAGGGTATTTTATAATAGGTTTAGCACCAAAAGGCACCTTATGGTTGGTTTCTGCAGCGGGTTTTGTTTTCTTGTTCGGCATTCCTGTGATAAACACCTTTTATCTCACCTACATCCAACTTGCTGTGCGAAAAGAGTTACAAGGGCGCGTATTTGCTTTAGATCGGGCTTTAAGTTCCATTGCCAGTCCTGTTGGGATGTTATTGGCCCCAGTTGCCGCCAGTTGGCTTGGAATTGGTAATTTATTCTCGGTTTGTGCTATTACAGCAATGAGTGTAATTACGATATTTGTGCTTACAAAACAGATTGCAAAAATTGATTTTAGACGCTATGAAAACATTGTAGAAGACGATTCATCAAGCAATGTGAAAATTGAATCGAATTGCACAACCGAAATTGAAAAGGAAGGCGAAATTTTAGTAGAATAACCGCCCTTAATGCATTTTCATTTTTCTTTTCTTATTCTTTTTTTTTAACTGACTCTTAATTCACTTTTCGTTATATACATGATTAGAGAGAAATCATAAATTACTTTAATTTACTAACAATGTGTGTAAAAGAATATCCCAAAATTAATAAAAAAATAATTCTTAGGTCGAAATTTTTCGAACAATTGTCATAATTAAATCTTTAAACGAATCTTCAACTTTCTCACCAGTCGCAGCTGAAGTAAAAAGCACATCAGTATTATATTTTTTCGCATATTCACGCGCTTCTTCATCGCTAATAACGCGATCTGGTTCCAAATCTATCTTATTTCCAATTATAATCATGGGAACCTCCTTGCCACGAATCTCTATCAAAGATTCAATCCAATCCTCAAGCGCCTCGAAGCTTTCACGTGAAGTAACGTCGAATACCACCAGTGCACCTTGAGAACCTTCTAAATACAATTTTCGGAGTTTTCGATACGCACTTTGTCCTCCTAAGTCCCATAGTTGAATTGATGCGGATTTTCCAGCAAATTCATCTTCCAAGGCAACTTTTTTTTTCAAGAGGTTTACTCCGAGCGTAGATTTGAAATCTTGACTGAAACGATTTTCGATATAGCGGTAAACGAGAGAAGTTTTTCCAACCCCTCCTTCTCCTAATAGTACAATTTTTAAAACGAAGTCAACCATGGTGTATTCGATCCCTTTTTATTAACTAGTGCAAAAACTCTATACTTTATATTGTGATCATTTACCTTAAAATGATTTGGGTTATGGAGACTCAAATTTTTTAGTTACTCTTGAACGCTTAAAAGAAATATGTCTCTCAGAATTTTCAGCCAATCAGTGGTGGTATTTTGTATTTTTTCATACAATTCCGAATCAGGTATTGTTCTGTAAACGTAGAGATACCCTTTTTTCGTGCTAGGCGCTAATTCTTCCCGCTGATTTTGAGAACATCGATCTTGAAATTGACTCAAAGTAAGCTGAACACGAGTCACCAAGCCAAGTTCACGTAATTTGTTAAGTTTCTTTTGTTCTACGCTCCGATCGGTATTGGTTTGATTAGTAAGATTCTGTACACATGTTCCATCGGACCCGAATTTACGCAGTTTCATGAAACATTCGACATCTTTTTTTGTCAAGTGGAATACGGAACGTAGGATTTGCTCAAATTCGTGCATGGCGTGGTTATCGTTCATCTTGATTTCTAAGGTAACCATAACGATCTTCCTAAAAATTTCTTTTCATTTTCTGATTTTCTTAATTAAAAAAATTTGCTAAGTGCAGGTAGCGTGCAAACAAATGAATCGGTGTAAAATTCTCTATTTGATAGAATTTGAAAAAAAAGGGATTCTGCTCAAATTATAGGTAATATCGATTGTTGCTTATTGCTTAATTTTCTTCAAAACTGCATCAATGATCTGCGCAAATTGCGGCTTTGGTGCCATTCCTACCTGTCGATGCACTAATTTCTTATTATGAATAAATAAAGTTGTCGGAATGCCCGTCACTTGGAATTGCGCAGCTATGTCTTGATGGTGATCAACATTCAGCTTTGCAAATATCACGTCTTTATCATGATACTCTTTTTGAAGGGCATCATAGGTTGGGGCAAAAGCTCTACATGGTCCACACCATTCTGCCCAATTATCTACTATGATCAAGCTATCTTGGTAATCATTTACCAATTTATTGAAATGATCGACTGATTCAATATTGATTACTTCATTTGGGATGGTTTTTTGACTCATTTTCATCATCTCTTCTATTTTTTTTCTTCGGATAAGTTCTAATTCCATATCGTCTACCATGATTCTCACCAAGGTTGGGTTTAGGGAGTGCAGTTGGAATTCCAACTCTAAATAACCATAGTTTTCGTTAGTTTATAAAGGTTGTGCAAATATTTTGCCATGTTTTTTTATTAAAAATTTATGGAAAATAACAGTTTGGGTATCTAACTACTTTGATATCAAGATTTTTTGGTTAGGAATGGTTAAAGTTACTCGGTAGTGTGTATGGAAATATCACCAGAAGTATCGGATTTCATCAAAAAAAAGGTGCGGATGCACAAACTAAATGATCCAGTTATATTGATTATACCACGTATCTATAAGGGCTGATGCGGAGAAACTAAGGTGGCCATAACCAATTTAGTTTCGCGCTCCACTATACACGAACAATTCATACCAGATTTAAGAGAAAAGAAACATTCAGAAATTCCCGTTCCCATTTTGATGGCGCAATCATTAGAGTCATGGTGGGATGAGTCTAAGTTGGTGGTAAGTGGCTGGGCATCGTTTCAGAATTTGTTCTTAATTCCCCCTCCGAATAAGCGTGGTAAAAAAAAATGAAATTTAACACTAAAACCCATAGAATGATATACATCCAAAAATCAAATTTGAAGGGATGTATGGACGCAACGCCATTTGAAAGGTTTTGAATGAAAATTCTAAAAAAAGAGTAGAAAATCTAAAAGGAAATACCAACATGAACTCATTACCAAAGGAATATGAAGGCAAATCGGAGAAAGAAATTTTTGAAAAGGGCCTGTCATTATACAGTAAAGGTGAATATCAAGCAGCACTTCCATTTTTTTATCATATAAAATCTAAGGATTTCGAAGTTCTCAAGTATTATCATCTCGGTTTAACCTACGTGCAGTTGGGAGATTTGGATACAGGTTTGAACTATTACCGTAAAATTAGGGAGATTCCCCATCAAATTCAAGGTGTGGAATATGACCGCATCATGTACGGGTTGTATTTAAATATGGGTTCGACCATGCAAGTTTTAGCGAAAAAAAAAGGAAAAGTGCTCTATCATGAAGCGATTGAATGCTATAAACTAGCTTTGCAAATAAAAGAAGAAGATCCCCGGGTGTGGAATAATTTAGGAAATGCATATATTGAGCTTGATGAATACACCCAAGCTATTGATAGTTTGAAGCGCGCACTTGAATTGGATGAAGAATATTCCGAGGCGCATTACTCAATTTCCTTAGCCTATGAATTCAGTCAGCAGTATAAAAAGGCAATTTATCATCTCCGCCAAACCTTAAGGACAAAACCTCACAATAAATTAATTTTAAATCGAATTACCGCTTTAGAATTTGGAACGGGAAATTTTAAAGAAGCTAAAGAAATAGCGGAGCGGGTATTAAGCTTGGATGAAAATAATCCCGTTGCTTTGAAAAATCTAGCTTTGATCTGCTATAATTTACAAGAGTATCCGACTGCCTTTGCCTATTATCAAAAATTTATAACATTAGAACCCGATTTTAATGATAAACAAGTAGTTGGGATATTTCGTGATTTAGAAAAAAAAGTAAAATTCACCACCGTGAAGCGTAAATAGCACCGCAAGTTTTTAAGGAGAATATCATATTAATTAGGTTATGGAGAGGGAAGAGAAAATTGATGTGGAATCGTTGCGCCTCTCTCTATTTAAATACTTTAAAAAGCGAAGCCGATGGCAGAAATTTCTGCATTTCAGAGAAAAATGGCGGAATATAGAACAAATAACCATCATTGAACAAAATGCCAAAAATGCCATCTTTGACTTAATTCTGGCGTATAATACCATCGATAAAATTCCAACCAGCCGGAAATATAAACTGATTCTATACTTAAATGCTAAAAAACATAATCAAATGGGCATTGATCTACGTCAAATTAAAGAAATTAAAAGTTTGCAGATCTATCCATTAGGAAAAGTACTGTACGAAACTTCTGACCATTTTATTGGCTATCCTTTCTTAATACTCGAGGAACTACCCCATGAAAATGTATTTCAAAATATTAGAACGAATTTGGGGCTCCGAAATTCGCGTGCGGTGGGAAAACGAATTGAAAAATATTTACAGCAACGCATCTGGTTTCGTAAACGCGGCCAAAACTTAATGGCACCTGGTGAAAAATATCTCCAAATGAAAACTTGTAATGAACTCGCATTTGGATTAAATAACGCCGTTTTCGAGTTTATTGTGGAATACCTTGATAAGGAAGAACAGAAACAAATTCGTCCATTTATTCTCCGTGTATATCCTCGCAATGAAAATTTGATTAAAGCCCAAAATGAATCCCAGAATTTGCAGAAAATTCAAAAATTAGATATCCCGAAAGCCAAGTTTTATCTCTATGAAGAAAACACTGATCCGCTCGGTTATCGTTTCTTAATCTTAGAAAAATTAGTAGGCCAGCCGGTGCTAGAAACAATTCATACTTTCACACCGGAGCAAACTCGACAATTCTTGGCAGATTTAGCACACATATTGGGAAAATTGCACAACATTCGCACTCGCAAGTTTCAATCATATTATTTAGATCCCAGATCCACACGCAGAATGATATTTTCGGATTATATTTTCAGCGAAGTGGCGCAAGTTCTCAAATCTTTCAAAGAAATGAAACTTTATGAAGAATTTCATACTGATATCAAATTCTTGTGGAAATGGTTTAAAGGTCATAAGCCCTTGTTAAATTTAACAGGATATTCCTTTATTCATGGGGACATTAGACCCAGCAATATTATTGTGAATGAGACGAAAATTTCCGGCTTAATCGATTGGGAGATGAGTTGTTATTCGGATCCAGCACAAGATTTAGGTTGGACATTATTCTTTTTTAAGTTATACAAAAATTTAGAGAAGGAAAGGGGTTATTTCTTTCAAGAGTATTGGAAATTCTGTGAAAAGTATGATTTTGAAGCGCGCGTTTTTTTCTATGAATTTTTAGCAGCCATGAAATTGTATATTTATGCGCGTGCCAACCGTCGAGATAATCCAGAAAAATACAAGAATAACCGTGATTTTTTTACCCGGGTGGAAAAAGCCTTTCCTCAATATCTGCAAACAGTAACTTACAATATAAATAAAGAAGTTAACGACATGCCGGATATTATATACGATGAGGATTCACAGCGTGAGTTGAAATTTCGGATAAGACAAATTCTTTCTGATTATTTGGCATCGCAGATGGATGTATTTTTACCAGAAATGCAAGATAAGCTGGAAAAAATATCAGATGAAATCATTCAAATGTTTAAAGAATATACTTAAATTACATTATCAAATCCAAACAATTTATAGGACTAGTAAACAATTATGTGGTAGTAAAAAATGAAATATATGTAGAATTCATGAGGGTGTTTAATTGAATCAAGAAAAAAATTTTGAACTATTCAAGTTCAACGAACTAATTCAAATGGTTGATGCAATATCGCGCACTAAACATCGATCTCGGCAAAGTGTGTGGTCAGATGGGTATGGATTGCAATCTCTTGAGCATTTGGAAAAACATATCGATGATATATTAGAAGAAATGGCCCATCGGATCCGACAATCATTCAATATCGTCCGGATTCAATCGAATTTTCGACATAACAAAGAGCCATTACCCAATGAAATCTTAAATTTTAATAATTTAAATGCCACCCAATTGAATGCCATGCTTTTTCGCGATAGAGGTTGTATCGGCGCGGATGTAAATGAACAAGGCGAAGAAGAAATCTTCGTGGTAATAAAAGGAATAAAATATAAAATGAAAAAATCAGGCCAAATTTCGATCGAAAATACATAAATTAATTAAGTAAATTAAAAATCAATTAATTCTATAGCAGATTTGACAATCGGAATGAAATATTCTGCAGATAGAGATGCTCCGCCAATTAAACCACCATTAATATTTTGAAGTTCTAACAATCCTTTACAATTTGCAGGCTTCATCGAACCTCCATATTGTAGTGGGATATTTTTAGCGTATTCTTCCCCAAATTTTTTATTCAACCAAGATCGAATAAAGTTATGGGCATCCTCGGCTTGTGCGGGTGTGGCAGTTTTAATTTCCACATTTGGATTTAGAAATGGATTATTTATTGCCCAAACTGGTTCATAAGCAATCACAATTTGGCTTAACTGCTCCGGGGCAATATCAGCTAAAGATTCTTCCAATTGAATGCGATTTACTTCTTCCATTTTACCATCCATGCGTTCTTGTGCAGTTTCGCCGATACAAAGCACTGGTTTTAAACCTTTTTCTAAAGCTTTTTTCATCTTTTGGTTAATTTGGGCGTTAGTTTCACCAAATATTCGACGACGCTCACTATGGCCCAAAATAACATATTCACATCCAGCATTTAAAAGTGAATCAGGTGAAATTTCGCCGGTGAAGGCCCCTTTATCTCGGAAATACATATTCTGTCCTGCTAACTTCAACTTTGTTCCTTTAATTGCTTGTCCCACTGCATAAAGTGCAGTATAAGAGGGAGCAATAAAAACCTCCACATTTTTCAAATTCAAATCATCTAAAGCGAAAGATAATTCTTTAGCAATCTTAACTGCACTCTCTACTTCCACAATCTGCATTTTCCAATTTCCGCCTAAAACAAATCGATTCATATTTAATTTCTCCAAAGCCAGTAAGTAGTTAACTATTAATTAATAAAATCAATTACCCAAAAAATTTTCGAATAGTTGAAAATGTAAATTAAAAGATTAGAGAAAAAATTGAAAAAATTACTTGCACCTTAAGAAGAAACAGGCGTTTCCACTGGTTTTTCCCGAATTGAGGTAATTATAGGGACACATTCCAACAAATTTACAATTGGAAGGGCAATTACTGCACCTAACCCAACTTGGAGTAAATTCGGAATTAATTCAGCTGCGGCTGCCCAACCATAACTAAGAATAAAAAATTCAGCCAAAAAGTAACCCCCAACCATGAAAGGCGCGCCACAGATAATCGCCAATAGTTTAAAACTGAATTTTTTTAATCCGTTAGGATTGGTGCGGAATTTTTCATATATCCAGCCAACAACCAGACCCTCTAATCCTTTCACCACGAAAGTGATAGGGGCATACATATAGTATCCTAAAATGACATCTGCTAAACCCGCCCCGAAAGCTCCAGTAAATCCACCAATATAGGCACCAAAGAGGAGAGCAGTAATAAAAATTACACTATCCCCTAAATTGAAGTATCCGTTAGTTTGTGGGATGTAAATGCTTAAGAGAATGGTGGAAACGGTTTCCAGGGCAGTCATTAAAGCGCCAAGTGCAACTTGAAGAGAAGTAAAGCTTCCCTTTGTCAATATTGCATTTCTTTCTTGCGAAATTATTTTTTGATCTAGCTCCGATTTTAAATCATCTGACATAATTTTCACTTCGGATCTTACTTAGTAAAATAAGCTTAAGTTACTAAAGTTACTACTATATATTAAAGTTTCACCTTGTATATTCTTTTATATAAATATCATTGAAATAAATCTTCCCTTACTTTTTGGCTTTAATTTCCATTAATTCCCTCATCCGTCGAAATACTTGCAGTCCTTTTTCTGTAAGTTCGTATTGTGCTCGTTTATCACTTGGACGAGAATTATAAATTAGATTTTCTTTTTCCAATTGCGATAAATGTTGGTAAATTGATTGAATACTGCGCTTTTTTCCCAGCATACTCCAAATACCATAACCGTGATGAGCTTTTCCTTCAGCAATGATCCTGAGTATTTCAAATTTTTTGGTTGAAGTCGCTGTAACCCCCCATAATGCCTTTTTCACTTCACGCATTTGCGACGCAAAAAGATTCATAGCATTGATTCCTGAACCGGTTAAAACTGTGATTGTTCGAGATAAATCAAGGGAATTCTGCTCATTTAATTGCTTAATACCCACTAAAACCGAAGCAGATGCAGGTTCAATGAAAATACCTTCCAGTTTTGCCAATTCTAAGGCTTGTTCTACCATTTTTTGCCCTGAAATTGCAATCTCCTTTCCATCAGTTTCTTGCAAAATACGGCTGACTTCTGAGAGTAAAATAGGATCATTAATTTCTAACGATTCAGCCAACCGAGCATCAGCAGATTCCTTTAAAGAAACAGAATAAATATGGGGAATTTGATCAATCCAACCAGATTCGCGTGCATCTAGCAACCCTTTGTAAATAGAATATACTAATGTCCCCGATCCCCGAGGAACAACAATATTTTCAATTTCTGGATTTTGAAGGGCAATTTCCAAACCGATAGTTTTCTGACCTTCAATGGTAAGAATGTTTTGGTTGGGTAAAGGAACATAAATATTTCGTTGGGTTTCGGTTTGTAAAAATTTTTCAGCAGCTTCCATGGCTTCCTTAATACACTTTCCACTAAAGTGAACTTCAGAACCATAAATCTTCATCTGTTCTATTTTGGTTAATTCTAAATTCTCTGGGAGAAAATTCAAAGATTTTAATCCAGCTCGACTGGCATAAGCAGAAATACTAATACTAAATGAACCGGTGCTGACTGTGATTATATCCGATGATTTTCGGGAAAGGGCATCTGAAACAAGTAATGCAGCTGCGCGATCCCTAAAACTACCCGTAGGATTACGAAACTCTAATTTCATTAATGTATTACGCAACTCTGGAATATTGTGGATTTTTAAAATGGAGGTGTTTCCTTCTTTCAAAGAAACTTTTTTAGAAAAATGTGGAAAGAAATCTGTAAAATCCCAGAATTTTTTAAGATCGGGTTTATGATCAATGTGCAAAGGTTTGATTTCAAGTAAATTATTACACTCTGGGCACCATAAAAATGGAGTATCATATTCTTTTTTGCATCGAGCACAATACGGGCGATTTTTCCATTGTGTCTCCTGATGTTTTTTTTTCATTTCCATTTACCCAAAAAAGCTAATGCTTACTTTAATTAACAAAGCCAAATAAAATAAATTACATTTTTCATATTCTCAATTACCAATAAATCTCTTATACTTTATTCTTACTTGGAAGTTTACATAAGATGACGGAACCCGTACTCACAAATTTAACTCGGAAATCATTAATTACCCCAAAAATGGGCTTTAATCAAATGCGGAATGCGTTATACTGGCTTCAGAGAATTATGAAGCAGTTTGATCTGAGTGAAGAAGAGATCTTTCACAGATTAAAATCCATGGGAGCAAATATTGGTGCAACTTTTTTCCAGGAATTATCCCCAAATTCTTCAAACTTACCAAATTTAGTCAAGGAACTATATAAAATCACCTTGAATAGCAAAGTATCTGTATTACAGAATGAAAATAAGTTGTACGTTGAAGACAAGAATTGTGCGCTTTGCAAATACAAATATGAAGATATACAAATTCCCGGATGCAATATTAGCGTGGGGATGATTCAAGAAATTTTAGAACGAAGTGGTTATAAGGTTATAAGTGGTGAAGTTATCGAAAGTAAAGCTTTAGGTAATAAATCTTGTATTCATGAATTTCAGATAGAACAGGAGGTAAAATCAAGTGGGCAATACTTTTAAGTGGATTGCATTAAAGGCAGGAACCGCTTTGGGCCGTCATGTTCCTTCATTGTTTTATCAACTCTATTATCGCGAAATTTATCGCCAGCTATTTGAAATCACAAACGATCCAAAAATGGCTGTTGACTTAAGTTATAAATTAGGGTACACCGCAGCTGATGAAAGTGCTCAAAGACAAACAGCTGTTTTTCGAATGTTTCCCTCAGATCCTGTAAAAGTCTTAGAATACATCCCTCTTATGTGGCAAATTTACTTTGGAACTCCCATGCAGAAATATACTACTGAATGGGATCGTAGTGATCCTGAGCGACCTATTTTGAAATATAAAATTGAAATTGATCCAATGACATTTGATATTGGGAAGGATAAAGTTCGTGATAATTTACCGTTTGATCAATTTTGGTACAACCAGAATTGTTATGGAGCTCTAATGGCAGGATTATTAACTCAATGCAGTAGTTTTGTGTTAAAATTAAAGGGAAAAGATCAACGGATAATCTTGCATAATACTAAAAATGCTTTACATGGCGATCCCTATTTTGAATTTCACTGCCAAATTATCCCACAAGAGGAGTTTCCCAGTTTTGAATTGATTGAAGGTTTTGATAAAGAACACTATTATCAACAGTTTTTAGGAGAACGCAGCGCCTTTGAATCGCAAGCTGATAATATTTGGAAAAAGATCACCAACCAAATAGATATTGATCAATTAGACGAAATGATGGAAGATTCCGCAGGTTTAATGCGTGTTCCGTTGCGAAAATTGATAAAAAAAACAGCGAAAATGAGTCCATTTGAATTATTTGATCATTTTACGAATGATGAAGATAAATTTTTCCAAGTGTTAGGATTTCTCAGTGTGCATATTTTTAATGAAAAAGGGCAATTACTGGAAAAATTGTTTAGTAATGATGAAATTCGCAGAGTCTATGGACATATTTTTCTCTTTATGAAAAACAATGCTGCTAAATTAACTCCTCTTTCAGTGATACATGATTTAAAAGACTATTTTCTGCAAGTCCTCTCCGGAATAGCACCAGAAGTATTTATTCAGAACATCGATAAATTGTCAGCTGAAGAAATCCTCCAAAATTATTATCAAGGAGCGCAAAAAGCCCTAACAGATCTAGGAATTCCTTTCAGTGAATTAAAATCAAATTTATATCAAGAAATTGCTCAATATGGCCGAAATTCGGATCAACAAACTACTTCAAATTTCACCGAACAGCAATTGATTAAAAGAGAACAATTATACGGAGAATTGAGTCAACAAATGATGATTATCTCTGGTGCGATCATTAGTGTGCCAATGCAATTTAGCTTGATGCTTTTCTATAAAACTCTTGCTGGATCCACAGAATTATTAACAGGATTGTTTAAAACATTGCGAGAAAGTGGGCAAAAAATCGTGGATATTTTAGATAGCCTCAAGGATCTATAGAAAAGAATCAGATATTATCCAGAATCAAAAAATTTTTTTTAAATCCCTTATTACTTTTTACTATGTCTCAAGAAGATATGGATGAATACGAATTCTACGAAGAAGATATTCGAGAAAAACGACAATTACCATATACAATATCCGTTGAGAAAATCGATGGCAATATCATCTATACTCATAATCAATGGGGTAACAATGTAGTTTATCGTCGCTTGGAAAACGGTGATTATAAACTGGTTAAAGATGATGATTAAGTTTCCTCAAATTAATTATTTTTTTACGAGATTTTGCAGAATATTTTCTATTATTAATTTATAGGGCATTTTTATTTCATCAAGTTTGTTAATTACATCTGAAGCATCAAATTTTTGCATTTTCAGCATGATATAACCACAATAGAAGATAATACTTACAATACTTATACTTAGAATCCCAATTGCAAATCCACTTACAATAAATGAAAAATCAATAGAATCTTTAACCAATTGAAGATGTAATTGAAACGAAAAGATCCCGATTGAAGATTGATTCCAGTTATTTATCATTGAATGAACAGCAAAGAGGGCTAAGAGTAGAAAATTTATGAAAATTAGAGTTCCCGAAAGATACTTGCTCCAAAATGGGAGAAAAAACCTTGAAAAATTATTGATTTCAACTTTGGATTCTATTTCATTTTCAGGAATTGTTTGAGTAAATGTCTGATCTTCATCATGAATATGAAATTCGGGTGAATAGGCGCTAAAAATTAACGTAATCAGCATTCCACAACTAAAAATTATGACTTCTAAAATAAAATAGTAATCTCCATAAAGTTCAATGGCTGGTCGATAATTCTTTAAATCTTGAACCCAAGCAAAAATTAAAAACATCTGAAGTAAAGCGCATATAACATTAACCCGAGCATAGACAAGGGTTCTCCCAAAAGGAGAAAAGGAGACTACAGGTGTGTAAAATTGAGAATGGCAAAGATGATCATGTAAATTGTAAAAGAAAGTGGCTATAAAAAACGAGCCTAATGGAAAAAGATAGAGAAAAATCGTTCTTTGACCCGAATATAGAAGGAAAAAGAAACATGTGATAAAAATAAGGGTGCTGAGGAAAAATTCATTGTCTCGGAACTTTTGCAAGAAGAAATTCCCAATTCTTCTCCACTTCATGAAAAAAATAAATGCTTGATCCTTCAAAAATCACATGCAGAATTAATGATTGATAAAAAATTCTATTAATCAGACAAGCGTATTTAGTAACATATTTTGAATAGAACATATATTGCGATTGGATGGAGGAATTAATATTATTTCAAATTTAC
>Ga0164318_10001068_pt1 | contig 23523 bp, 25 predicted proteins | sample GuaBasSedimGuay9_FD_113734 | JGI IMG/M metagenome (GOLD analysis project Ga0164318, IMG submission 113734) | Subseafloor sediment microbial communities from Guaymas Basin, Gulf of California, Mexico - Guay9, Core 4571-4, 0-3 cm | ecosystem: Environmental > Aquatic > Marine > Hydrothermal vents...
GCCAGTAGTAAAAACAGAAGCTTCAAGAATATATTTTCCGGGTATAGCATGACATGTAGTAAGAATTCTTCTTTTAGGATCACGAGTTAATTTATCAATATATGCCAAAATAAAGCTCCCAGTTCCAGTAGTAACTTTGACCCGTCCTTCTTTTATTACCCCATTTCCAACCGCTGCACATTGTTGGTCGCCGCCACCTGCTATTATCGGAGTACCTTCATTAAATCCAGTTTCATTTGCTGCTTTTTTCGAGACCTTACCAACAACTTTACTTGATGGAACAGTTTCAGGTAATTTATCAATATCAAGTTCTAATTTATCACAAATTTCTTTACTCCATTCGAATTTAGTTATATCAAATAACATAGTCCTGGATGCATTCGACCAATCTGAGACAAAAATATTTCCTAGTTTATTAATTAAGAAATCATGGACAAGTAAAAATTTGTGTGTCTTTTTGAAAATTTCGGGTTGATTTTTTTTAATCCACATTATTTTAGGGGCAGAGAAATAAGGGTTAATCGTAAGGCCAGTAATTCTATTTATTTCTTCAAAACCAATTAGCTTTTCTATATCTTTACATTCATCAATAGTCCTTCTATCCTGCCAAATAATTGCATTTCGTAGAGGAATGCCGTCTTCAGATACGGGTACAATGGTTTCTCTCTGATTGGTAATGCTAATTCCAATTATTTGGTCTTTCGATACACCAGACTTTTTTATTACAGCTTTTGAAGTTTCTTTAACTGATTGATACCAATCATTAGCATTTTGTTCGACCCAATTTGGATTTTCAAAGTAACTTTTATGCTCTTTATAAGCTTTGCCGAGTTCTTTCCCAGATGAATCATAAAGAATAGTCCTTAATCCGGTTGTACCTGCATCTATAACTGCAAAAATTTCCTTTTTAGCCATATTTATCATCAAATATTATGCTAGTTTTTTAGTATTAGTTATTTTTATAATAATTAAAACTTTAGCTAATAATATTTTAATTGAAGATTCTTAATCAAATTAAATTTAATCTTGGAAAATTAAATTAAAAAGAATTAAAATAAAAAATTAGCCTTCAATTTTTTCAATAAACATTAAAGGGAAATTTAATTCTTCAATAAATTTTATACGAGAATAGACGATTATATTTTCATATTCAGATATTAATTTTACATCAATTATTTCGCTGTTTAAAACAGAGTAGTCATAAGGATTTTCATGATTTTTCAATTTATCAAAATTTATTTTTACATCTACGGATTTAATGTAAGGTTGCGTTGATATTGATTCTTCTATCATTTTTTCGACATTTGAAATAAAAATTTTATCTTTTTTTAATGGCATCCCTATAAATTGATGAAATAATGCGCCGAGACTAATTCCTGCCTCGAATATAGCCCGATCTCTTGCTAAAACTTCATTTCCAAAAAATTTTTTGATAATTTTTTCAGAATCGTTCATATTGTTGATATAGGTTTATTTTAAATTTAATAATTTGTATTATTTGGAACTTTAAGATTAAAATGTATTAAGATATATTTTGATTACAATAGGAAAAATATTAACAAAGTTAACCAGTTATCTTTCATTTTTATCTAAAATGAAGGTCTGCTATTGCTTTTGCAATTGAGAAACGCATTAATCTGTCTTTCTCGCTTAGATGGTCATATGCATGTGTTAAATCTTGAATTATCATCTTTTTTATTTGAATATCTACAGGTAATTCAAATCTCTCTTTATTATTTATTATTTGTTTCATGAATAATATTTTAAAAAGATTCATAACATATAATCGAGTAATATATGAATATTATCAAAAAAAAATAGTGATTCAAAATGTCATGGATAAAATCATCCTTTTTGTCAATAGATTCATTTGTTGACAAATTCAAATTACAAAAATATGCAATTTATGAGACGATAGTTTCAACTTTTAATAATAAACCGGATTTTCCCCATGCTGCACCAATGGGAATAATATTTAAAGATGATTATATCTCAATAAAGCCATACAAAACAAGTAGGACATATAAATATATGGATAAAAATAGGTGTGCAGTTATAAATTTTATTGATGACCTAAAGTTATTTTATATTTTTTCCCAAGAAGATAAAGATATGAGTAAATTGATGGATTATTTTAAAGTTGTTTCTGAATTTACGACGCCAATTTTTAAAAATTCCAATCTATCAATTGAAGTTAAAGTCTTAGAGGACGTCAGAAAAGATGATATTCGGGCTGAATTCAAATGTGAGCCATTGAATTATATTTATAATATGGATTATCAAAAAGAATTTGAACCGATTAATAGAGCCACTGGATGTGTATTAGAATCAATCATTCATTCGACCAGAATTTCATTATATCGAAGGTTAAATACTCCAGAACTAATTTCAAAAATAGACGGACTAATATCACTTTTAAAGCATTATAGAAGAATAATAAAAAAGGTCTATCCAAATTCGGTATATTCATGGATTATAGATGATATTTTCAATAGATTAAAATTAGAATGATTAAAATTTATAGGTTATTATAAAATTATTCTCTGTCCATTAAAGAAATAAGGTCAATACCTTTTTTAATATTAGCACCGCAATTTCCGCAATAATTAGATATTTCTCTTAAAGGCGCCCCGCAAACAAAACATGATACTAAATTACCACATCTGTCGCAAAATAACGCGCCTTGATTTATAATTTCATTACAAAAAGGGCAGTGCTGAGTTTCTAATTGTGAGATATTAGAGAATTCTTCTATTTCTTCGCCACAATGAACACAATATCGAGATTTTTCTAAAATGAAATTGCCGCATTTTTTACATATTATCTCTTTATGACAGTTAGGACAAGTATTTTCATCGTAATTGTTAATCTCATAGCCACAATAAACGCATTTTATTTTAGGTAATTCTACTTTTTTAGGTAGAATTCCTCTAATGTCAGATAGGATATCATAGGGTATAATTTTTGTTCTTTCTGTTTTACAATTTTTACAAAGATAAACAATTGTCGCATAATTAATTGCTTTCCAATCCCATCCAAACCGAGCTCTAATTGTTTCTAGTGATTTTTCTCCACATAAATCACATCTTTCAATCATCTCTTCAACGTGCCCTAACCAGTTATTTTTTTCGCTTAACGGTAAAATAATTTTTTTTCGTTTTTTACATTTGACGCAACGACTAATAATAATTAATTGGTTCTTTTTAATTACACCCTTAATAAAAATAGTTTTTCTATTACAAAAATCACATTCTAATGCTTTACTCCAATCACTATGTTTGAAATTGGGAGTATTACTTTTACGAATAATTAAGCAGTCATCTATTACTTGGAAATTTAATTCTTCTCCTCTTTCCCATCTTAAGATATGTTCAATAATATTTTTCGGGAGATATACATGAAAATAAAAACGTCCATTTCTTTTGATTACTTGGAGTTTCAAAATTTTCACCTAATAATAAAAATTCTTATTTAAATAAAATGAATTAAACATTAAATAAAATTTTCTTTAATTTTCAAATAAATAGTGGTAAGAATTTATGACAGATTTAGAAGGAATGTCACGGGCACTCATTAATAAGAACATTTCAAAAACAAAAATCATTGATAAATTGGTCGAAGAATATTTAATATATAAAGACATAACAGAGGAGAATGCGAGAAACTTAGCCGAAGCTGTATATGAAGAAGTTGTGAATAGTTCAATTGAACCGCGAGATGATTTTGTAAAATCATTATTGTTTTACCCAAAGAGTAATGTAACTATAGGTGAACAGGGAGTTGGATGCCGAGGATGGGGCGATTTTTTTGTCCATAATTTAATTGCAAAATTATCTGAAACATCAAAAAAAGCATTTTTATCTCCAACTTCATTAGATGATGCAGGGGCTGTAGAATTTAATTCTATAGAAAAGGAAAATAAAATTTATATAACATCTAAAATGGAAGGTATGCATTCTCGATTAAGTGATTTTCCCTTTATTGCTGGATTTCATGTAACTAGAGCTGCTCTAAGAGATTTATATGTAAAAGGTTCAGAACCAATTTCCATTTTAATTGACATACATTTGGCTGATGACTGTGATATAGGAAAACTATTTGACTTTATGGGGGGGGTTTCAGCTGTTGCAGAGCTGGCAGAAGTACCAATTACTGGTGGAAGTACACTAAGAATTGGCGGAGATATGGTCATTGGTACTCGAATTACAGGTGGAATTAGTGCTGTAGGAGTTGCAAAAAAAATATTAGCAAGAAAATTTATTACAGACAATGATGTTATTTTGATGACTAGTGGAGCTGGAGGCGGTACTATAGCTACAACTGCAATATACGGTGGTTTGCCAGATGTGGTTAAAGAAACAATTAATATAAAATTTTTAACAGCATGTAAAGCCATTTTTGATAATGGTCTCCAAAATGTCATAAATAGTATGTGTGATGTTACAAATGGTGGAATTCGTGGCGATTTAAATGAAATTGCATATGAATCAAAAGTAGGAATGACAATTGATGAAGAGAAATTTAAATCTTTAATAAACCATAAAGTATATAAAATGCTAGAGAACTTAAATGTAGATTATTTAGGTGTCTCTCTTGATACATTATTAATATTCTGCCCGAAATCTAGTGTAGATGAAATTATTTCAACTGTAAAAAGAGCAGGAGTAGATATTGCAATCATTGGTTCTACAAATAATAATAAAGGTAAAATTCAGATGAAAACAAAAGATGGAAAAATTGAGTTGTTAACAAAATATAGAGAAAGTGCATATACAAAAGTTAAAAAAATAGTTGGTGAAGAAATTGACAATGAAATCAAGAAAAAATTGACAGATAAAATTAAGAAATCAGCCGATGATGCCTTACTTAAAAGAGAAAATATAGTAAAATGGATAAAACAAAATAAATAAGAATGTGCTTTTTAATGGTTAAAGTTATTGGAATTGATCCTGGAACAAATTTATGGGGTATTGTAGGACTAGAAAATTCTACTATTATATATGAAAATGCCTTTCCAACAAAAAGAGTCATTAACAAACCAGAATTGTTAATAGATATCTTAGATTCAATTGAGGATATTGATTTAATTGTTGCGCCCAGTGGATTTGGGATCCCGTTGACTTCTATTACTGAGCTTACCCATGAACAAATTTTCGAATTGACATTAAAAAGACAAAAATCAGGGTCTGAGTTAGTTGGTCTAGGAAGAGTAATTGACCTTTTATTAAAAAAAGATTATAATGCATATTTTATACCAGGTGTAAAACATTTACCAACAGTACCTTTATATAGAAAAATAAATAAAATAGATATGGGGACTGCAGATAAAGTTTGTTCGGCAGCTCTCTCTATTTTTGATCAATCAAATTATTATAATATTGATTATGATAAGACGAATTTTATTTTAATTGAACTAGGAAGTGGTTTTACTGCAATATTGGGAATAAAAAACGGACAAATTGTTGATGGAATAGGTGGTTCATCTGGTGGATTGGGTTTTATGGGTGGTGGCGCATTAGACGGTGAACTCGCATATATATTAAAAGACATAAAAAAGTCAACAATTTATCAGGGAGGAATAACATCAATTGTTGGTTCATCGCAACTAAGTCCTGAAGAATTTATGTTGCTAATAGAAAAAGATGATAGATGTAAAATAGCATTTGATGCATTAATAGAAAGTATATGTAAAAGCGTGCTAGCAATGACTATTTCAGTAAATAAACCTAAGGAAATATTATCGTCTGGAAGATTATCACAGCAAGAAGAAATGTTTGGTGCACTAAATAAAAGACTATCATATATAGCACCATTAAGAAATATATCTGGACTAGCTGGAGCAAAATATACAAAAGAAGCCGCCCAAGGAGCTGCCTTAATTGCAAATGGCTTGGCTGATGGTCAATATAAAAAATTGATTGAAAATATGAAAATTAAAGATGCATCAGGTTCAATTTTTGATAATATTTATTATGATTTACCTGAATAGGTGGTGTATAAAATTTCTGAATTACCGGATATACAAAATCAATTATCACTTATCCCAATTAAAATAGATAAAGTCGGTATAAATAATGTTAGGACTCGAGTAAAAATTAGATATGACCATAAAGATTATGAATTTACACCTTTAATTTCTGCAGTTGTTGAATTACCCAATAATCTTCGTGGCACGCATATGTCTAGAAATAGTGAAACTATCGAAGAAGTCATTGACGAAATATCTCACAAACCCGCTAGAAGAATTGAAGATATTACAAAAAATATGGCATTTAGACTATTAGAAAAACACGAATATACATCAAAAGTTGAGGTACTTTTAGATGGAATATTAGTTATTGATGTATTTCAAGAGGGTAAAGGCAAAGTCCAGAAAAGTCTTGAAATACATATTAAAACAGAAGGATTTAAAGACGTAGAAAATGAAAATAATAAAATAATACGACAATATTTGACAGTTTCTATTATTGGAATGAGTGCTTGCCCTTGTGGACAAGAATTATCTAGAGATTATGCTAGATCTATCCTGGAAAGTCGAAAAAATGAATTTCATATTGATGATAAAATAATAAATGATATTCTTAACCTTGTTCCTATGGCAACTCACAGCCAAAGATGTATCGGAACTATAACAATTGAAATTCCATCAAATTTCGACATTGAACTTTTAGATTTAATTAAAATTATAGAACAAAGTATGTCCGGAATTACATATAATATTTTAAAACGTACGGACGAAGGAAAATTAATTAGATATTCACACCTTAATACAAGATTTGTTGAAGATTGTATTAGAATAATGGCTTTGAATTTGTTTAAAAAATATATAAATCTTCCAGATAATACGACTGTTAATTTCAAAGTTGAAAGCCAAGAAAGTATTCATCCTCATAATGCTATAGCCGAAATACATTCAACTATTGGAAATTTAAGATATGCTTTTAAAAATAAGGTATAATTATATGAAAAATATGCTTGCATGTGAAGGGTTCTTTATAGAAACTTATGATGGACTAATATTTGATGTTAAAGGACATATTCATCCAGAAAATAAAATTATTTCATTTATCAGATATTTCCCTGCTACTGATGGAAATAGAAAAAGAAATGGAGTGAAATATAAAAAGGTCTATTCTATCTCAGATAGAACAGAAATATTGCGTAAAATTCACCCAGAATACTTGTTTTATGACCCTATTTTGGATACAAATCTTCAAGGTGTTCTAAATAAAGATATAAAATATATCTATAATCCTGTTAATTTTAGATTAACTTTAAAGAAAAAACAGAATTTGACCAGTTTACAAAAATCTGCACTGAATTTTACAGATATCCTCATAAACTCGACAAATTGTGATGAAAATAAAATTGGAATTTCGGGTTCCCTCATGGTTGATTTGGAAACAAAAAATTCAGATATAGACATAATAATCTATGGCGCAAAAAATGTTAGAATGGTATATGATAATATGTCAAAAATTTTTTCTGATAAAAATGATATAAATAGATACTCGATAGATCAATATAAAAAATTATATAAATTTAAACGAAAAGATACCAAGATATCATGGAAAGATTTTATTAAAATTGAATCAAGAAAACTTTTTCAAGGAATATTTAAAGGAATAGATTTTTATATTAGGGGAATTAAAGACTGGGATGAAATAGAATATTCATATGGTGATTTTAAAATCAAAAATTATGGATATGCAACTATAAAAGGACGTATAAAAAATAATTCAGAATCTATTTTTACTCCTTGTATTTATAAAACTTATGAAACTGAAATACTGACTAAAAATTTTCCAGATCTTCAGATTGATGAGATTTTTTCATATCGGGGCAGATTTTCTGAATTATTAAATGAGGGCGAATCTTTCATTGCTCATGGTAAAATTGAAAAAGTTATTACAAATACCAAAAGTTCATATTATAGATTAATTGTAGGTTCCAGCAAAAACGATTACCTAAAATTAGTAGATTAGGAGGCTCTAAAATTAAAGATTTAGTATTTAAGGATCGAGACTTTATTTTGACTAAAGATAACTTCTTTTTTTGTATTGTTGGGTATGACCATCCATCAGATCGAATTATTTCTTATTTAAAATATGCACCTGATACTGTTGGAAAATGGAAGATGGACGAACAGCCGCTTAAAAGAATGATCCCATTTTATTCAGCAATATCAGTCCAGAAAAGCTTAAAATTTCTTGAGAATTATCCAGATTACATTTTTAATGATAAATTTAATAATGTTAAAATTTCAGCAGTACCACTCACTTATGTTAAAAAATATTATGAAGCTGATAAAAAAATTGAAGAAATTGCTAATTTAAAAAAGCGAGATGCCCTTCAAGAAAAAGTTATTGCTCTTGTAGATTATTTAAAGGATAAAAGTGGTGTAAATAGGGATAAATTTGGTGTTACAGGTTCGATTTTAATAAATATTCATAATCCGAAATTTTCAGATATAGATTTAACAATTTATGGAGTTAATAATGCTAAAAAAATTAAAAAAACATTAATTATGGAATATGATGAATCCAAAAGAATTAAACAATTTAAATCCAATCACGAGATCGAAAATTGGATAAAAAGAAAAACAGAGCAATTTAATTTTAATAAAAAAATTGCAAAAATCATATTATCAAGACAATGGTCATTTGGATATTTTGATGATACAAGATTCTCAATTCATCCAATAAAAGAAATAAAGAATATAAACAATAATTATGGAAATGAGCAATGTAAATATTTAGGGCTTGCAAAGATAAGAGCAATGATAAAAGATTCTAATAATAGTATGTTTTTGCCGTCTAAATATGTAATTGAAGATGTTGAAATAATCAAAGGTAAAAAATCAGAGAATTTGAATCAAATTATTTCCTATGAAGGTATTTATTCTAATATAGTAGAAAATGGGGAAAAAATTGAATCATATGGAAAATTAGAAGAAGTATTTGATTTAAAGACAAAATCGAAATATCAGAGATTGCTAATAGGTTCCTATGAGGCAAAAGGTAATGATTATATGATCCCAATTGACTTTTAACTTTAATTTATTAAATTAAATAATAGTTTTACATTAATATTCCAGTTAATTTATTGTGTATATAACAAATTCTTCTCCTTATAACATCGAAAATTTCTCAAAATTTGTTCTATTAATTGCCTATTAATTTTTAAATAAATTTTTGGATAATTTAATACTAAAAAAGTACTTTTTTCCATGAATTTTTACAATAAAAAATCATAAAATTATAAAAAATTAAAAAGTATCTTAAAAATAAATTTATATAAGAATTAAATTAAGTAAATCGACCTAAAATATGGAATAAAAATCGTATAATACTAATAAAATATGATTTCTTAATTATTGTGTTGAATTATTAATCAGAATTGACCATAAAATATTTAATTAATAATAGAATATAATGAAACAGGTATTAAAAATGTGCGAATTTCGAGTAAAATTAAAAGATGGAAATGTTTTAACAGATATTACAGAAGGTATTGTATTTTGTACAATAAAAGACGGTGAAATTATCTTTAGAGGCTTAGGAGTTGAGAAGAAAGTATCCGGTGGAATTATTACTGAATTTAATGTTATAGGAGAAGAAAGTGCATACATACATATTGTGAAATCACCCATAATTAGTGAGTTTCTTAAATTCATAGATAAAGAGCAAGAAAACAAAAATGGAAATTTGTCCAAAACAGACCTATTAAATGAATGGGAAAAAGTTAATGGTAATATTAAAAATTTCTTGATGAATTTGGAATAAAAAATATGTATTATATTATTTTACTTGTATTTTTTTATAATTTAATATCTATTTTCTTTTTGTAATTTCAAAAATATTTTAATGATATGATTTGCCTCTAAACTTAAATTTTTTAGGCATCTGGCCCATATTTGGAGGAATATTTCCACCTAAGAACATAGAAGGCATTCCTCCTTTTCTTAATTTGCGACTTTTACCAAATTTTTTGATCATCTTTTTCATCATGTCGTATTGGTCGAGTAACTGTTTTACATCACGATAAGAAGTACCAGAACCCCGGGCAATTCTCATAATATGCGACTTTTTAATGATGCTTGGATTTTCGCGTTCTTTTTTCCGCATAGAATCCATTATTACCTTCCATTTTTTGATATTATCATCTGCAATATTTTTATATTCATCAGGCAATTGACCTGCAAGCCCCATCATGTCCAGCATTTTTTTCATAGAGCCAAGTTTTTTAAATTGTTTGATTTGGTTCATCATGTCCTCTAAAGTAAAATTTCCCATTAGGAACTTTTTCTTTAATTCTTTTTCAGGTTCAATTTCAGCTCTTTTAACGCGTTCTAAAATTCCATCAAGATCTGGAATACCAATTAATCTACCTACAAAGTTTTTTGGATTAAATTTTTCTAAATCATCAATTTTTTCTCCAGTACCAATAAATTTTATGGGAGCCCCAGTTGCAGCTACAGCTGATAAAGCTCCTCCGCCCTTAGCCGACCCATCTAGCTTTGTAACTATTATAGAACCAATATCCGTAAATTTATTAAAAGCATGAGCTTGAATTGCTGCTTGTTGGCCAATAGTTCCGTCAATAACAAGAATAATTTCAGTTGGATTGATTATTCTGGCTATTTGTACCATTTCTTTTATTAACCCTTTTTCGTCTTTATGCCTACCTGCAGTATCGACAATTATTACTTCATATTTTTTAGATTTAAAATGTTCAACGCCCTTTTTAGCAATATAAACAGCATCGTTATTTCCAGGGTCTCCATAAATTGGAACGTCAATAGATTTTGCTAATTGTGAAAGCTGGTCAAACGCACCAGGTCTGTAAGTGTCAGCACAGACAATAGCAGTTTTTGAAGTTTTCTTTAAATAATTAGCGAGTTTAGCAGTTGTAGTCGTTTTTCCACTACCTTGTATCCCAATCATCAATAGTATATTTGTTTCTCCAGAATTAATTTGTAAAGGATAATATTTTTTACCTAAAAAACTAGTAATCTCATCATAAACTACCTTAACGATGTAATTATTTCTACTTATCCCCATAGGTAATTCGTCTTTAAGCGCTCTTTTTCTTATATTTTCAGATAGTGCATTAATAAGTTCAACATGAATATCTGCTTGGAACATCGCCCGTTGTAATGTCTTTATAAATTCTTCAACAGCATTTTTGTCGATTATTGGTTTTCCCAATAATTTTTTGATAGCATCTCTTAATGAATTTCCGAAATTTTCAAAAACCAAAATAGTTCGCCAACATAATTTTAATTAATCATATTTTATATAAATATTAAATTTATTATAATAGAATTAATAAATACCTTAAAATATAAATTCAAGCAATTTAATCAAGATTAAATTAATTTTATTAGAGTGGAAACAGATGAGTATTCGAGAAATTGAACAAAAAATTGCTACTATTCTTGAAAGAATAGCATCAGAAGTTGCGCTTCATACTCTTGCACTTATCTCAAGGGATGGTCGAAGGATTGCATATTATTCTCAGACATCCATTGACCCGGATTTGATGAGTGCAGTAGTTGCAGCTATTCTTAATAGTGCTGAAATGGCAATTAACTCGATGGGGCAGGGTCCACTATGGGAAATAGTACTAAGAGGCCAAGCGGGATTTACTGTAGTTAGTTGTGCAGGTACGGGCTTCTTATTGATTGGGTCAGGATCTCCAGGAGCTGATCTAGGTCTAATTGTTGCTACATTAAGGGATTATGCTCAATTAATTACTGAAATTCTTGGTATGACTTAATAAAAAATAAAAATTCTCTCGAAAAAATAAAAAATAATTAAATTTTGTTTTTTTATTAATAATAAAAGTTATGAAAAAATTTTAATAATAAAAATGAATTAGTTCTGATCATTACTTTTTAATCCGTCTAATGGTTTTTGGGCGCTTTTTTATTTTTGTACCACAATTTGGGCATTTAAAATCTTTATTAGGAGATTTAATTATTGTTCTGCACTCCGGACAGTAGAATTCCCAATGTATAAGTGATTTAATTCCTAATTCTACAAATGAGGTATATTTTATATTTATTTTTGAGAGAATATTTTGCATTGAATAATCCTCAGTTAAAACAATAGGATCAAAATTTAAATTATTCTTTATATACCAAGCTAATGCCAAAATTTTTCTATCAATTTTAGATAAATTGTAAAAATCACCAGTTTTTCTGCTAATTTTTTCAATATATTTTTGTGATTTTAATGATGGTTCTATTAAATTTAGTCTGCCATTTATAAGAGCTACATCAAAAAGTAATTTTGCTCTTTCTGAAATTAATTCTTGTCCTAATTCGTTAATAGTGAAAAGTGGATAATTAAGCTGCAGAATTTCGATATTATTAATAAAAATACTTGAGTCCAGAACTAGTACAACAGATTTTTTATCTTTCAATTAATCTACGCCTAGAATTTTAACCGGTTCTTTTAATTTGAGAAATTTAATAGATTTTTCCTTAATTTCAGGGGTTGTCCCATATTTTACTTTGATCAATAGTTGTCTAATTGTAAAAAAATTTAATCTTTTTATCTCATTTGATGTCAATTTATTGTCAAAATATATATTTAAGAATTCCTTTGAATAAATCTGGTTCATTAAAAGGTCAATAAAAAAATAAACTATATCTTTAAATGGATCACCCATAGATGAAGCTTCTAAATCAATTAATGAGATTTTATCATAACTACAGATGAAATGTTCAATTCTAGCTCCACCATGTATAAATGTTAAATTAAGAGGTATATTACGATAGGATTCCATATCATCTAAAATTTTACTTCTCAAATTTGCGTTTAATATATTTATATATGATTTTCCTCTATCAATTTCAATATCATGATAATTTTTAATATTTTTATCTCTTAATCGTTCATCTAAATGAATTTTTTTAAGTAATTTAATAGCTTTTATAATAATTTTTTTATCAACGCTTTTATCCATAGATTTACCCTCTATATAATCACAGAATAATATTCCTAATTCCCGTTTTAAATTGCCCCAGCCCCAATTTTCCAAGATATTACCTTGTATTGGAATATATTTTAGAGGTTTCGCAACTGGATAATTATATTTATACAATTTTTTATGGTTTTCAAATTCAATTTTATTCCACCCTCTATATCCTATTTTTGCAATACCTCTATTTTTTTCGCCTGATATTAAATAAACGACATTTTCACTCAAACTCAATAATTCAATTTTATTAACTTTTCCAAAATAATTAAACAAATAATTATCATTATTAATTATTTTTAAAATTAAATCTTTAGTCAATACAATCACAATAAGATAAAATAAGAAATTATGAAAATAATGAAACTAAGAATTAGCCTTTCACTTTTTCAATATGATAACGCCCTACAATATCCCAATATTCTACTTGTACTCCTTCTTTTATTTTGCTTTTTATTTCTTCATCAGTAGGCATCTCTAATTCAAATGTATTATAAGATTCCATATCCATTAAGCTTATTGTATCACCCATAATAGAATTTACCATTGCCGTCCTTTTATCTATTATTGGGACTTCTACTTTCGTGTCTACTGGAAAATTTAAACTTGTTTTCTTATTTGTATATAGATTTACTGCTACGAACCTAACACGAGCAGAGCCATGTTTGCCCGGCTTTGATTTTTCTGCCGAAATTATTTTAAATGGATCATTATTTATTAATATATATTTACCAGGTTTAAGCGACCCTGCTTCAACAATATTTTTTGACATCTCAATCGACCATATTATTTCAATTTATTTAATTTGATAATCTTTAATTTATTTAATTTATTTAAATTTTTAAAAAATCATTTATAAATTTTTTAATATTATAAAATTAGGCTAATGATATAATTTTTCGTCTGATTAAAATATGATGATCTCTATGAGTTTTGAAGCCAGATATTATTTGGTTCAATATTTATTGAATTATACTACCTAATACTTCACTTTTTTTTGTATATTTAGCAATAAAATCATTTATTTTTAACTTAATATCATGAATCATATTATTACACCTGTCTATTTTATCTGAAAGAACCTCATATTTTCCTTTTAAATCATTAATTTCTTGTTTAATTTTATTAATTTCATTATTTTCAAAATTTTTATCCCAATTAGTCGTTTTATAATCTTGGTTCATTTCAATAATTTCATCAATCATAATCAATTCCTTTTTCAAGTCATCAATTGTCAATTCATTCTCAGAAGAGATTTTAGCCATCTTTTTCAAAATAGCATCTTTAGCCAAATTAATATTTTTATTTGAGTCTAACATTAACACAAGGACTTCATTTTTATCTTTATTATAATAACTCGAGTATATTTTGTTTTTATGTTCCATAGTGAGAAATTCAATTGGATTTTGGTCCATTACATGCGAGATATAAATATTTAAAATTTCATTGTTATTTAAATTGATATCAGGGTATTTCATTTTAATATATGGACCAATAATATTGTCCCACTTTATTAATACTAATCCTTCTTCATTTAAGATCATTCTATTCTGTACCTGTTTTTTATTTGATTTGTAAACATTATTTAATTAATGCTCAAAATCGCTATTCTTTTTATTTATTTATATTTAAATAATTCTTTATTAAGATTTTTTTGATTAAATTCTAATTTCCTAAAAAATACTTGAAAGTTACTTTACAAATTTATATCATTTTGATTATGATTCATAACTATAATTTTAAAGAATTCATAAAATTTAAAAGAAATGAATTGGATTAAAAATGAAACTTATTTTCTATTTAATAATTAGTTAAAATGCGATTTATATCCAAACTTTTCATCGAATTTTTTTCTAAATGAAAAAATAGGTAAAAAATTTATATTTGAATTCTTAAATTTCAAATAATCTATTTAGATTTGTTGGCTTTTATCAAATTCTTTAAATTGAAAATTTTATAATTATAAATTTCATGAAAAAACTTATTTATAAAATTAAATTAATTCAATTGAATTCTTAATTTAAAATAAGGTAATAAAATTGATATGGAGTAATTTCATCATATATCCAGAAATTCAAGATTATTTAATAAGAGGTAAATGTATTTTATCAGATAAATATAATAACTTGGATGATGAATTACCTTTTATAAATAAATTTATTGAAGTGATGCCAACTTTAAAAAATTTGGATGAAGGCTATAAACAAATAGGAAAAATTAACTTCATATATATTTCATTTAATGATTTAATTTTTGTAACATGTGCCGATTTGAATGAAGATGTTCTATCAATTGCTCAAAAAAGCGTTAAACTGATTAAAGATTTTTATAACAAATATAAGAATAAATTAGGGGATTTTCCTTCAGATTTATCTATTTTTGAACCGTTTAAGTCTACAATCACAGAAATTTTCTTTAAAAAGGAGGAGGAAACCGCGAAATTAGAAGAGGTAAGCAATGAAGAATTAATACAAATTAAAATTGGGGTCGTTGGCTTAGAAAATGCGGGTAAACGGTCATTGGTCCATTTAATTTTTGGGAGAAAAGCAGACTCAATGACATTAAAGAAAGAACCTCAAGTATTTATGAAAAAAGGAAGGATTACCCAAAAATATAATGCGTTTGTAATCGCAATTCCATTAAAAAGTTTAGAAGACCAAATTATGCTTTTAAAAAATTCGGATTTAATTTTTGTTGTAGTAGATAGCAAATTTCAAAATGTAATAACAACTCAAAATTATTTAGACAAAATTCAGGAAATTATTGATAAATCACGAATTATTATAATTGCAAACAAACAAGATCAAGCTAATACTGTTAAACCTGATGTTATATCAAAGATGTACACTATTCCAACGATTGGGTTTGTTGCAAATAATCAAAAATATTATACAAAGATAATAGATATAATTGAAAAAAAATTGAATAAATAAACTCAGGTTAAATTTTTATTTTTTAGGCCTATTCCTTTAACTTTTATTTCATACAAATCATTTTTTATTTTATTTACATTAAACTTTGTTTTTGTAATATATTCTGTAATTTCAATATTTGTTCTTAAATGCTCTGTAATATTTCTTACTTTAATGATAGATACGCCATCAGCAATTGCAAGATAAGGGATTATCATATCACTGGTATGAATATCAAGTAATGCATGGGATTTTATTTCATTTACAAGTTTTCTAGCAGCTTCAATACCTACTTTTTCCGCAGTTTTTCCACGTTCACCATATGAATCTCCACTTAGCGGTATCTGATTATCAGGGGTACACCAGAGAAGAATTCCACTGCCAGGCCCTAAATGAGGGTCTACTTCGGGTTTATAAAATTCTATTTTTATTTTTGGTTCGGGTAAATTGTTTTCTCGTAAAAATTTTTTGGCTGCGTTCATTTGACGGACGGCAACATGTTTAGGAAGCTTTACACAATGTGAGATCCCTTCGATTTTCTGAATTTCTTTATAATTTTTTATATTTAATGGCTTTAGATATTTTACTGGTTCAAAAACTGAATTTACAATCCCACCACCCCTTGGATAATGGCCCCTTCTATTTATTTTAATATTATAAATATACCCCATTGAACTTAAAATCGGTCTGAATACCTCTTGAATAAAATCTACTGGAGGACTCCAATTTACATCAGTACCTCCAGTATTTGTTAATGTGATTCTTTCTCCGGCAAATGCCATGATTGGCATGAGTACTTGTAATACTAAGGAGATACTTCCAGCTGTCTTTATATTAATTTCATAATTTCCGCCTTGGATTTTTCCAGGTTTATAAGTTATTTCCTCTGAATTTAATTTAACACCAGATATTTCTGCATTACTAATTTTTGCAGCCGCTTTTATACCTACAGTGTGCTGAAATTTTAGACCCGGCTTAGGTCGGCTTGACCTTATATTATAAATGCGTATTGATTTTCCAAGTAATGTAGATAAAGCTATGCTCGTTCTAACAATCTGTCCACCGCCTTCTCCAATTGATCCATCTATTTCTATCATTTTGAATGACCATGTTTCACCAATTTTTATTTAAGATAATTATAGAAAAATTATTAGAAAAAATAAATTTTTAGAAATTATGATAATGTTGATTTCATAGTTTAAAAATGTTAAAAAAACCCTTTAATTAATGTTTATTTAATGTAAGGTTCCTTGCCTTAATATTTAGAATTTGTTAAAATTAATAAACGTCTAATTTGGCAATTAAATAAAATGGACTGTAGAACTTAAAAAATGATAAAATAGAAAAGAAATTATAATCACACGAAAAAAATATTGAACACAACTCTACGAAAAGAAAATAAATGATGGAAATAATGAAAGATAATAATAAAGAAATTACAAATAACTCAAAACAAGATATCGATTTATCTCAATTCAGTATATTTGAAAAAAAAGTTTACGAAATTACACAACGAATTCCTGAAGGAAAAGTTTCTACATATGGCCAAATAGCCAAGGTATTAGGTAATATTAAATATGCAAGAGCAGTTGGGAATGCACTTCATAAAAATCCTTATATGATAATAATTCCATGTCATCGAGTTGTCAAAAGTAATGGACAGATTGGTGGATTTGCAAAAGGAATAGAAAAAAAGATCGAATTGTTAAAAAAGGAAAATATTAAAATTATTAATAATAGGGTCGACTTATCAGAATTTTTGGTAGATGAAAAAATATTGGTAAATGAATGAATAGGTGATATAATTTGTATAAAAGAGGATTATTTTTAGGCAGATTTCAACCAATCCATAATGGCCATCTTCAAGTAATTAAGTCATTATTAAAAATGGTAGAAGAATTGATAATTGTAATTGGAAGTGCACAATATTCCCATTCTTTTAATAATCCATTTACATCAGGGGAACGAATATTGATGATTAGAAATGCATTGATTGAAAACAATATTGATATTTCAAAATTATATATTATACCAATTAATGATACAAATGATAACCGAATCTGGGTATCACATATTATTGCTAGTACTCCAAAATTTGATGTTGTATTTACTAATAACAAACTTGTTTTTAGGTTAATGAAAGAATTTGGAATTGAAGTAAAAAATACGGAATTATTTAATAGAGAAAAATTATCTTCAACAACAGTTAGGACTAGGATCTTAAATAATGAAAATTGGGAAGAATTAATACCAAAAAGTGTGAGTTCTATTATAAAAGAAATAGATGGTATAAACAGAATTAGGGAAATTGGTTTCTCAAACTTAAAAAAATAGAAACTTTATTTAATCATTGTTTATAATATTGTATATTATGTTTTTATTATTATAAAATAAGAGTAAAAATGAATAGTTATCCAGACGAATCAGACGATTTCTTAGAATTTAATGGGCATAAAGTCTATTTTAAGAATTCTGAAAATATGCGTGAAATTCCAGACAATTCTATACAATTAGTAATTACTTCACCACCTTATGGGACGATTAAAGATTACGGGACTAAGTATCAAATCGGATTTAATGACGGATTTGAAACATATATTCAACGATTAACTAATGTCTGGAGAGAATGTTTTCGTATCTTGGAACCACAATGTAGATTAGTAATTAATGTGGGCGATCAATATCTAAGAAAAACTGAGTATAAACGATATCGAATATTTTCAATTCATTCAGCAATAATAGAAGAATGTTTAAAGATTGGATTTGATTATTTGGGTGATATAATTTGGCAAAAAATATCTACAACAAATACTACCGGTGGATGCTCTTTAATGGGCTCAGTTTATTATCCTAGAAATGGGTTATTAACTTATGATTATGAACATATTCTAATTTTTAAAAAATGGAATGGTAAAGAACGAAAAGTTAATCTAAAAACTAAAGAACTATCCAAAATTTGTCTAGATGAATGGAAAAATTGGTATAATGGACATTGGATCTTCCCGGGCATTCAACAAAAAGAACACATAGCAATGTTCCCCGAAGAATTACCTTATAGAATAATTAGAATGTTCTCATATATTGGTGATACTGTATTAGACCCTTTCTTGGGTTCAGGAACTGTTCTTAAAGTTGCCGATCAGTTAAAACGAAAAGGCATTGGGTATGAAATAAATAAAAATTTTAAACAGATAATTATCAAGAAATTAACAGCACGAGATACAGATAATAGAAAAGATTTTCATAAATTATTGATGTTTTTAGCTCAATATGAGAAATTAAATAAATTAAAATTTAATTTCGAGTTATCTAAAAGAAAAGGATATACTGTTGTTTCCGATTTGGAATATAAGAAAAATATAGCGATAGATATTTTAATTACTGACAAAATTTCAAATTCTAATGAATTAAACGACCTTATTAAAAAGAAGATAAATGAAAATAATATCCAAAATTTTTTAAAATCAATAACAAATCCTGAAATCAATAAAATTTACAAATTTTTAATTATATTAACGTATTTACCAAAAGAGTTTGGCAATATTTTAACAAAATTTAATCGAAAATTTGCAAATAAACTAAAATTCATAGAGTGGGATAAATTTTATAATAACTATGCATATATACAACGAATATTATCAGAGAATAATTCAGGTTCTAAAATTTCTAATGAGAAAATAAAAAATTTAAATTATTTTCTGAAAAAAAAGTTAATTTCATGATAAAAAAATTGATTATAAAAAAATTGAATTTAGAATATAAACCCATGCTATCAAATATTATTCCTTTTTATATATTTTTAATGTTAATTGATCACCTAGAGATAGATTCAAGGATTTATCTATAAAATCTTGGTTCTTAGAAAATTCTAAATTACCATGACTTCCAATATCGCCACGAAATCTTTGCTCCTAACTTCGCTATATGTCCTTTTAAATGGAAATTCGATTTTTGCAAACGATTTCGACTCATCAAATACATTACCTTTACAAATTCTAATGATTATGTTATTTAGATCTTGAATTTTATTTGTTTTTTTAAGTTTATCAATTAATTCCATGACTATTTTTTCAGGGATATTCGTAATTATATTTCCAAAATTATCAATGTCTAAAATATTAAATGTTATTTCATTAGTGGGCTTGACTATTCCATAAGAATAGAACATGTTATCATTTTTTTCAATATTTTTAATTTCTTCCCCAAAATTTTCGATATCAACACCGTTTGCACAATGTGCAGCGATAGGTGCGAATATATCACTTCCATGAAAAGTATTGGATATATTTGACATAAAATACCTTTTATTTTCTAATGCAATAATTTTGTCTATTCCATCATTATACGCTAACAGACTTAGAACGCCATTATCTGGGCCAATTAAAAAATATTTTTTTGTTTTAATTAAAATGGGCAATCTTATAGACCCAATTCTGGGGTCAACAACTATTACATGAATTGTATTTTTTGGAAAATATTTACCAGAATTTAGCAAAATAAGAGCAGCTTTTAGAATATTGAATTTTGGAACATTATGACTTATGTCAATAATTTAAATATCTTCTTGAACAATCGATTATATAACGCCTTTCATTATTCCTCCATAGGGATCTGATGTACCAAAATCCGTTAATAAAGTAATAATTCTAGAACCCATAATAACAGCCATTTATTTTTTTTTAGGAAAATCTTTTATTAATATTTGAAATGAACAATTCAATTTAAAGAATTTTTTAATATTTTCAATTTAAAATCAAATTTTGATTAAAATAAAAAGTTTTAAAAAAAATTAAATAATGTATTAGATACTTCAAAAATGATTTAATATACAAAAATAGAAAGTATTTTCAGTAAAAGTAGTGCGGATTAAAAATGATTGATCTTGAAACAGAACTATTAATGATCCCAGGGCCAGTTAAATTTCATCCTAGAATATATCGTGCCATGTCAAGACCAATAATTGGGCATAGGACTAAAGAATTTAGTGAATTGATGAAGGATACCACCGAAAAATTCCAAAAATTATTAAAGACGAAAAATGACGTCTTTTTTATAACAGGTTCCAGTACAACAGCAATGGAATCGGCTATTGCCTCATTAGTCGCACCTAATGATAAAGTATTAACAATAATTCAGGGAAAATTTTCCGAACGATGGGTAGACATAATAAAAGCATATCAGGGAATACCGGTCGAACTAAATATTGAATGGAGAAAAGCAGTTCTACCTGATGATATTATACCTATTTTAGAAAAAGAGCCAGACATTAAATTTATTACCTTATGTCATAATGAAACTTCAACTGGAATACTAAATCCTGGAAAAGAAATTGGAAAAATTGCTCGCGAATACAATAAAATTTTAATTGCAGATTGTGTGACCTCAGTAGGTGGAGATTATGTTCTACCTGATGATTGGAATTTTGATATCGTAGCAACTGGCGCTCAAAAATGTATCGGAGTGCCACCAGGTTTAGGAATTATAATGGTAGGACCAAGGGCATGGGAAATCATAAACAATCGAAAAAACATCCCGTCTTTATATTTTAACTTAAAATTATACAAAAAGCAATATGAAAAAAATAACCAAACACCATTTACTCCATCAGTACCACTCATTTGTGCTTTAAATGAGAGCCTTAACATAATGTTTGAAGAAGGTTATGATAATCGAGTAAAAAGACACCGCTTAATGGGAAAAGCACTTCGGGAAGGAATTAAAGCACTTGGACTAAAATTATTCGCTGATGAAAAATATGCGTCCAATACAGTTACTTCAATTTTATATCCACCAAAAATTGATGATAAAATATTAAGACAAAAAATGAGAGAAAAGGGTGTTTTAATCGCTGGAGGTCAAGGAAAATTAAAAAATAAAATTTTTAGAATCGCTCATATGAATATGTGTAGTAAAAAAGACATCTTGTTAACTCTATCAATTCTAGAGATCTGTCTAAAAGAACTAGGCTTTAATTTAAGATTAGGATCGGGTGTAGCTGCTGCACAAGAAATATTTTTAACCAATAAATAAAATTTTAAAATTCAGATAAATATAAGTTGCATAATTATTTTGTAAGTTAGAGGGTGTAATTGTGAGAATCCTCATAATTGGTGATTTCCATTACCCAGACCGAGCAGATTTTCCTAATGAAATTTTTGAATATTTAAATGGTGAAAAATTCGATTTGGTCTTATGTACTGGGGATTTAACTGAACTCTCGATTTTAGATGAATTAAAGAAATTTGGCCCAGTTAAAATTGTTCAAGGAAATATGGACTGGAAATTCAAACACCCTAATAAACATGTTATATCAATTAAAAATCTTAAAATAGGTCTAATTCATGGACACCAAGTCCATCCAAGAGGAAATCTTGAAAAATTATCAGCACTTGCAAAATCAATGGGAGTAAATATCTTAATTTCGGGGCACACGCATAAACAATCTATAATAAAATATGCAGGAGGGAAACTTTTAATTAATCCCGGGAGCGCTTCAGGAGCTTGGAGTTTTGTTGCAGATGGTATCCCATCATTTATAATAATGGAAACAGATGAAGAAAATGTGTTCATTGAAAAAATTCGTTTGATTAACAATAATTTTGAGAGAGAACCTTTATCATTTAGAATATCAGAACTGAAATGAATCGATAGGGATAATTTTATTGTTTTTAATTCTATAAAATAAAAATTAAACCTAAATGTAATATTTATTCAAATCATTTTTACATTTGTATTTTTGTAATTTTTTAATTAAAATCGTCCAAACCATTTCCAATTCGCTGGATATATTAATATATAGGAAAAATAATTCTTAGATAATAACGATTTTAAACATGATCTACAAACACCAGAATAGAAAATCGAAGGACTATCTAATAATTGGTAAAAAATGTAGAACTTAAAAACATGGTTCGCGCATTTATAGCAATATCTATTTTTCTTTTCATAATTCCATATGTATTTATTTTTCTTATTTATTATAAAATCAATTAATAATGTATCAATAGGAGGTAAATTTTTTGGAAAAATACCATGTATTTCTAAATTATCATAATATATGTCATCCTGAAGTTTTTCTAAACAATTAATACATATATCTGACCGAAACTGCCACTTATATGCGCCAATGTATGGTATATCTTCTGAACTATCTTCATCATCATCGGTATTATATTCATCATCACGTGTATAGATAAAATAAAAATCTGACTCAGATTTGCAGAAATTACAAAAATTATATATATCGCTCCGCTTATTATAACGGATTTTTATATAGTCTAAATGATAATAATCACAAAATAAAATATTCAATAACGATAACTCAAATTTCTTTATAATAGAAATATTTTTTATGAATTTTGATGTATCTATCTCAAAATCTACAACATAATTATCTAAATCTTTGTAATTATTATATTCTTGATCATCAATAAAATAGTTTTTATCTACTTTTGTAAATTTACATGGAATTGAGAATTGTCCGTGTCCACTCCATGTCTTAAATGAGCCAATAAATTCTTTTTGATTTATATTTTTAATTTTATATACATGATTTCCAAAGAGTGGAGAACCAATATCAAGATTATAATTGAAAATTTTCTTTGCTTTATTTAATACATTAACA